>JACCDX010591674.1_pt1 | contig 34631 bp, 35 predicted proteins | sample 7449681 | NCBI WGS metagenome assembly JACCDX01 (sample SAMN15323450, study PRJNA562643) | freshwater metagenome | isolation source: river surface water | place: USA:Blue River Watershed | collected 2017-08-18
ATGATCATCTCTCCATTTATGTGGAGTTTCATAATCAGAGAATGGAAGAAAAAAGAAAAGCCAAAGAAAACAAAGCTTAGAAAAGTGGGATTCTTAAAAAGACAAAACCCACTTTGAGGCTTGATCCTGGCTGACTGAAAGGCAGCCTTGGGATCAACAGCAAAGTGGGCCAGTTTCTAGAATTTAAAGCCGAAGCCGAAAGTTCCATATGACGAAGTAAACGAGAATCCCTTCGTCGCCGGGCGACCGTAGCGATCCAAGATGCCTTGTCCGAAATCATACTGCTTGATACCGAAACCAGCTTCTCCAAAAAAAGTTGGAGTGAACATAATCTGCCCGTGGAAATTCAGAGCCCAATTGCCGTAGCCAACAGGCGCCATGATGATATTGCTATCTGGTGAGACCATGTAATAAATAAATTCCAAATCCACCCACTTGGGATAATTAAAGAGATCCCAAATATCCAAATAGGCAATCAAATCATCAAAGACTTTGGGCATGGAGCGCGCCCAGAAAAATCCCAGGCCCGCCATTTGCGCATCGAAAAAATCATAAGTGACTTTTTGATAACCACCCAGAAGGCCCCAAGTTTCATCTCGAGCCCAAAGCCCCGGTTCCAATCGATACTTCAACTCGGCCGTGTAAGCCGCGAGCGCGGAATTCAATCTCGACAATTCCAAATTCGTCAAAGACCTGAAGGCTTTCGCACTCAAACCCCAACGCTGATGATAGTGCTTATCGTAGGAGCCTAAGAAATTCTCAAACCAATAGTTGAAGGCCACTTCTCCCATGATTGTAATTTTTGGTCTTGTCCAATCCTCTTCGGCTCCCAAAATTCCCGAAAGGCGAGAACTGATCTCGCGATTGTAAGTGCGAAAAGCTTCGTGGTAGGCCTGAAAAACATTTTCCCCATCACTGACACTGAGATAACTGCGATTGTATTGTTGCGGATAAGGTGCACCAAAAGACCAGACGAACTTTTCTTTGTCTGGAGAAACTTGCACAGAGTTCTGCTTCGAATCCACAGTCACTTGAGCTGGTTTTCTTCCGCGAATTGGAGCGCCATCAATGTAAGTCCCACGAATGGTATTTTCTTCGACATAGGGACGAATTTCTTCGCTGGGAAGATTGTGGATTTTGAATTTTTGTTTGAAAGCACCACCGCCCTCGCCGGGAACCATGATGAAAGTGTCTTTCATGGACAATCGCGTGCGCCAGTATTTTCGGAAATCCCCGATTGTTTGCTGCCAACCGACCCACTCCACCCACTCAGGAACAGTTTCTTTGTTCAGCAGAGTCGACTCCATCAGTGGAGACAACTCACCTTCTGTGGTCATCCATGCATTCTCGCTATTGGCGTCGCGAACCATGTCAACCACCACAGTCTTGCGCGGGCGAGCTGCGAATTCAAAGCTCATTCCGGATTTCAATTCAGCATAAAACTGAACCGGTTCCTCGGTTTTGAGTTCCACTTCGTCAGCCAATTTGGCCGGCTCATTCATCAAAATCACTCGCGGTGGAGCTTCTGATAAAGGCACCATGCTCAAGCGAATCAATTTCTGATTTTGCAGGATTTCATAGGGAGTCGTGCACAACCGGGTCAAACCCAAATCCACTTGTTTGGAAAAACAAAAGCGAAAAGGTTCTTTGACATCCCAAAATGGAGAGTTCGTGCTGTCCACTTGGCGAAGGCCGAATTGAAAATTAAAGAGCACGAGGCGATTGACTTCTTCCGGGTTGTATTTCGCCCTCAAGAGAGCACTTCTCCATCGCTCTTGTTGGCTCTGCCAATTGGCCCGTTCCCGAGCGCCAATCGGAGTGCTCCACAGAACGCGGCCGGTTCTGGAAATGGCTTCCAGAACTCCATCTTGCATCAAGTGCTCGGGCCAACGAAAGAGAAACACCCAATCTCGAACACTGGCCGCCGGGAGGATGCGCGTCAGGCGGGAGTCCAAACGCGCGCTTGGCAGCAGGGCCACTTGCAAAGTCTCGGTCGAAATTTTGATGTTTCCAAGAAACAGAGCTTCACCATTGGTGCTTTCCAAATCGTATTGCAAACTCAATGGATACAAATCCAACCCATGCCCAACGACATCGAAATTCAAAGGCAAATTGAATTCCTTTGTTTTTACAGGTTTGCGACTCTGCGCAAGAACCTGGAAGCTCATTAGAATTAAAAACAGCAGAGCAATTTTTTTCAAACCAGATGATCCTTGATGTCGAATCTAAGTTGGCGTATTCACTAATCTTACACGAAAAGGACGGTCTATGTCTTCAGCTCGTACCATGTACAAGATGAAAGTCGCGAAAATTATTGATCACACTCCCACAGTGAGAGAGCTGGTGATGGAAGCCATCGAGCCTGCTCAATTCAACTTCAAAGCGGGACAATTTGTGACTTTGCATGTTCCGCATGAGCCCAAACCCGCGATGAGAGCTTATTCCATTGCTTCAGACGATCGCATTCAGAACGGTTTTCGCCTTCTTTTTAAGCATGTCGAAAACGGAGTGGCTTCGACTTTTGTCTGGTCGTTGAAAGGCGAAGAGACTTTGAATTTCACCGGACCTTTTGGACGAGTCTTCTTCAAAGAGCCGCCAACTTCTCAAATTGTCTTTTTGAATACCGGCACTGGCTTATCCCAACACTATTGCTATTTGATGTCGAAAAAAGAAATTTATCCAAATCTTCGCTACCGAATGCTCTTCGGAGTGCGCAGCGAGCAGGAAATGTACTACCAACCTGAATTGGACAAATTGCAAAAAGAACTTCCTGATTTCAAATACGAATTTGTCTTGAGCCGTCCTTCTCCCGAGTGGAAAGGGAAAAAAGGCTATATTCAGCACTTCATCAAAGAATTTGAATACATGGACCGCGACACCACTTTTTATCTCTGCGGCAACGGCGGAATGATCAAGGAAGTGAAAAATCAATTGGAACAAGATGGATTCGATAAAACCCGAATCTTCGCCGAAGCTTTCGATTAAATCTCGCGCCTTTCTGGAGCTGACCTTCGCAGGATTCCTGTGGGGCTTTGGCTTTATTGGAACTGTCTGGGCCCTCAAGTTCCTGAGCCCCTCGGCTATCCTTTTTTACCGATTTGGAATTTCCTTCCTGGCCGGCTGGGCCCTTTTGTCTCTTTGGAAAGTTCGCTGGAATGAAATGCGAACAGAATTGCATCTGTCCCTCATCCCCGGAGTCTTTCTTTGGCTCACGCTGTTTCCTCAAACTTGGGGACTGCAGCTGACCACAGCCACCAATTCAGCTTTTATCACCACTTTGTATGTGGTGATTGTCCCCTTGTTTCGCTCGCTCACAGGCGAAGAAAAACTGACTTTCACTCACTGGTTTTGCGTTCTTTTGGCTCTCTTGGGAATGGGCTTTATTGTTCAAATTCAAAATGTCTCGACTTTGAATTGGGGAGATTTGCTGACTTTGATTTGTGCGATATTTGCGGCTTTGCACATCATCGTGCTTGGACAAAAAGTTCAGCACTCCCGCAATGATTTGGCCTTCAATACTTTTCAGTCTCTGTGGGTGGCCCTCTTTTCTTTGCTTCTTTTTCCTTTTTCAAAAAACTGGAGTCTCGCCACTTTGGATTCGGAAGCCTGGCTGGGTATTCTCTCCTTGGGTTTCGGCTCTTCGATGATCGCTTTCCTTCTGCAAGTGCGTTCTCAAAAAGTCATTTCCCCCTCAGTGGCCAGTCTTCTCTTTTTGCTGGAATCACCTGCTTCTTGCTTGTTTGCATTTCTGCTCTTGAATGAAAAATTAATTGCCTGGCAGTGGGCGGGAGCAGTGATGATTCTGCTTTCCTGCGTTGTGATCAGCATGACCAAAAGCAAAGCGGAACATTCGGTATGAAAAAGTATTTTCTTTCTCCAGTGATCAGCCTTGTGATTGGCACAGCCATCTGGTTGTTTCTCTCGAGCCTCAGTCAAACCATTGAATTTTTTCAATCCCATTGGAGTTTGTTGATTTGGATGTTGCCTGTGATCGCCGGACTTTATTTTTCGCTCGAGCCTCGACTGAATCAGTTATCGAATGTTTGGAAAGCTCCCGTGCATTTTGTTTCCAATTTGTACTTTCAATTGTTTGGGGCCAGCGTTGGGCGCGAATCCACGGCCGTGCAAATGGGTGGCGATCTGGTGCAATGGATATCCGACATCTTTCGCATTGAAGAATCTCAAAGGCCCACTTTGATTCGAATGGGATTTTCAGCAGGATTCGGAGCGGCTTTTGGCGTGCCCTGGGCGGGGGCTTTTTTTGCTGTCGAATCTTATCCCCTGCAACAAAAGGGACAGTGGCAATGGCGGCATTTTCCACTTTATCTTTTTTGCTCGTGGGGCGCGGACAAATGGGCTGGCTTTTTGGGAGTGACACATTTGCCTCTTCCCACTGTTTCCATTGAATCTCTTTCAAAAGAGTTTTTGCTTTTGGCAGGTCTTCTCATCGCTTTGGCTTTGAGTTATGAATTGATTTTTCAGAAAACTCACAAAGCCCTGGCCCCGTGGCGGCCATGGGTCCGAGCCAGTGCTGGCGGACTGACGGTCTTGTTCTTGACCCTGGCTATGGGTGGCTGGACTTTCAACAATCTCGGCACGAATTTGATTCTCAATTCTTTTTTTCAGCCAGCGGCTCTTCTGACTTCCGGAGTGAAATTGCTTTTCACTTGGGTCTCGACAGTGACCGGAATGAAAGGCGGAGAAGTGACGCCTTTGATGGCAGCCGGAGCCTTGTTTGGCAGCTTTTTTTCAAATTGGCTGCAATTGGCGCCTTTTCAATTGGGAGCTGCCTTGGGCATGGTTTCCCTTTTCACTTCGCGGCTTCGCATTCCACTGACAGGTGCAATTATGCTTTGGGAGCTTTTCGACTGGAAGATCGCTCTGCTCGGTGCACCGATTCTGCTCGCGATTGAGATCGGGCAGAGGAAACTGGTTTCAAAACTTTCTTAAGAAATTTTCCAGTTTCACTGTCCGGCACAAGAGCCACTTCTTCGGGTGTTCCCGTGGCCACAATATGACCTCCGGCTTTGCCACCGTCCGGCCCCAGATCGATAATATGATCCGCGCATTTGACGACATCCATATTGTGCTCAATCACCAAAACCGTATTGCCTTGATCGGCGAGCTCCTGAATCAACTCGACCAATTTTTTGATATCTTCAAAATGCAAACCGGTCGTCGGCTCATCCAAAATATAAAGAGTTTTTCCAGTTCCGCGCTTGGACAGTTCTTTGCTGAGCTTCACTCGCTGAGCTTCTCCACCCGACAAAGTCGTGGAGCTTTGGCCGAGTGTCATATAGTCCAATCCCACTCGGTGCAAAGTTTCCAGTTTGCGGTGAATCACCGAGTGATTTTTGAAAAAATCGAGAGCTTCTTCGACACTCATTTCCAGAATTTCAGCAATCGATTTGTGATTGTATTTAATTGCCAAAGTTTCGCGGTTGTAACGGGCGCCATTGCAGACATCACAGGTCACAAACACATCTGCCAAAAAGTGCATTTCCATTCGGATCTGTCCATGTCCCTGGCAGGTCTCACAGCGTCCGCCTTTGACATTGAAACTGAATCTTCCGGGTGCATAACCCCGCAATTTGGATTCAGGCAGATTCGCAAACAAATCTCGGATCAAGGGAAACAAACCAACATAAGTCGCCGGAGTGGAGCGTGGCGTGCGCCCGATCGGTCTTTGATTGATATCAATGACCTTGTCGATATTCTCCAAGCCCGCAATGCTTTTGTAAGCTGAAGGCTGGGCCGAATTGCCATAAAAATTTTGCGCCAAAATCTTGTAAAGAGTGTCGATGATCAAAGTGGATTTGCCACTGCCCGACACTCCGGTCACAGCCGTGAAAGTTCCCAGGGGAATATCCAAATTCACATTCCGGAGATTGTTGCCAGAAGCTCCCAAAACTTTGATGTGCTGGCCATTTCCTTTTCGTCTCTCCGTCGGAGTGGCGATTCGCATTTCACCACTGAGGTAACGGCCAGTCACAGAATTTGGATTGCTTTCGATTTCAGCCGGCGTGCCTTCGGCCATCAACTGTCCACCCAGCTTCCCCGCTCGCGGCCCCAGATCAATGATGTGGTCAGCAAATCTCATAGTGTCTTCATCGTGCTCGACGAGCAAAATGGTGTTCCCACGGTCTTTCAATTCACCAATGATCTGAAGCAGTCGATGGTGATCTCGCGGATGCAATCCAATCGAAGGTTCATCCATCACATACAAACAACCAATCAATGAGGAACCGACTTGCGTGGCCAAACGAATACGCTGAGCCTCACCACCGGACAAAGTGCGAGCTGAACGGCTGAGAGACAAATATCCAGTTCCGACTCGAATCATATAGTCCAAGCGAGACAGGATTTGGCGAGTGATTTTATCTGCGATCAATTTGTCTTTCGAGCGAGTTTCCAGTTTGGCCACCCAGTCTCGCAGCTCCAATGAACTGAGTTCGGAAAGCTCGGCGATATTGCGTTCAGCAATACGCACATTCAGAGCCTCCTCTTTCAGTCGAGCTCCCCGGCAAGTGGGACAGCTCGACATTTCCAGCTCTTCGCCGTCTTCATCGTCTTCAGAGATTTTCTTTTCATCTTTATAACGGTAGCGGACTCGCTCTAAAACTTTGCCATCGTCGCCATAAGAGTACTGCTCTTCTTCGACCAAATCCAAAGTTCCCAAGCCATTGCAGGTGGGACAAGCTCCCCGAGGGTTGTTGAAACTGAATAACCGAGGTTCCAACTCTGGAAAACCAAAACCGCAAATCGGACAAGCCGAGTGCAAAGAGTAAGTGCTGCGCTCCCCATTCGTGGTTTCAATCACCACTCGTCCATCCGCCATCGACAAAGCGGTGTTGATACTTTCTGCCAACCGCAAACGAACATTGTCTTTGAGAACCAATTGATCCACCACCAGGTCAATGTCGTGCGCTTTGGTTTTGGTCAATTTTTGCGCGCTTTCCAATTCAATGAACTTGCCGTCGATTTTGGCTTTGACGAAACCTTTTTTCGCCCAACGCTGAAACTCGGCAAAGAACTCCCCTTTTTTTCCCTGAGCCATCGGTGCCAAAATATAGAATTTCGAGCCATTTTCTTTTTTCAAAATGTCTTCGAGAATCTGTTGCGGCGTTTGACTGCTCACAGGCAAATGATGGGTCGGACACTCGGGCACACCAATTTTCGCATAAAGAAGTCGAAGGTAATCGTAAACTTCAGTGACGGTTCCCACAGTGGAGCGAGGGTTGGTGCTGACCGATTTTTGATCGATGGCGATCGCCGGACTGAGTCCCGTGACCGCATCGACCTCGGGCTTTTTCATTTGCTCCAAGAAATTGCGAGCGTAAGCCGAGAGACTTTCCACGTATCGCCGCTGGCCTTCAGCATAAATGGTATCAAAAGCGAGCGAGGATTTTCCGCTGCCACTGAGTCCTGTGATCACAGTGATTTTATTGCGCGGAATTTTGAGATTCAGGTCGCGGAGATTGTGCTCACGCGCGCCTTTCACAACGATGCCATCAAAGTCTTCTGCCATAGAGGGCAGATTCGCAAAAAAGCCCTGTTCTGTCACTCTCAAGCTGGAGCCCGGAAGGCCAGTTGGAGATATGACACTTTTATGCGCCGAACCAAAACTGGGGGTTTATTTTTTCTGCTTTTTCTTCTGACAATCCGAGCAGACGCCGTAGAGCTCAAGCACATGCGAGGTCAAATGAAAGCCAAATTGCTTCGCCACTTTTTCTTGCAATTGCTCGATGGCTGAATTCTCAAATTCGCAGATTTTCCCGCAACCAATGCAAGTCAAATGGTCATGGTGAGATTTGGGAGTGAGCTCATATCGAGCTGGCAATCCCCCCATGCGGACTTCCGTGACGAAACTGTTTTCGGTGAGTGTTTTTAAAAACCGATAAACAGTGGCAAAACCAATTTCCGGAAAACGCTCACTGACGGCTTCAAATACTTCCTGCGCTGAGACGTGAGCTCGCCCCGCATGCAAAGCTTCCAAAATGGCAAGACGCTGATCCGTGACTTTGAGATTCATCGCTCGGATCATTTGCTTGAATGCGCGCTCGTCAAGCTTTTCGCGTTTGATGATTTTTTCTTCGCTGTGACTGCGAGGAAGGCTCGGGATTTTCGTGATTTCGTTTGATTTATCCATTTGCGTCCTCACTCAAAGCTTTTGAGTTCTAGGCCCTTGCTCACCACACTCACAGCATCATGTGGGTGCAAGCTCTCCAAGTGACTCATTTGAGCCAAGTAATCGAGAACAGATTTTTCCTGATTCAAAGCCAGCTGCACTCGGCGAGCGGCATCTTCACAGAACATCAGATTCTGACCATTGCGAAGCGCAAACTCCTGCTCATCTTCGCGTTTGACCAAAGTCTGCACTGGCGTTTGCAAAGCTTCTTCCACCAAATCAATCAAGTGGTCGAAATTAAAACCATGCTGAGGAGTGACTTCGACTTTGATGCGAGCTTCACTGCGCTGTGCATGTGGAGTGGCCAAAATGCCTTTGCTGGTTCCCAAATAATCGTAAACATCTTTGAAATCCAAATCTTCGCCGCGGAAATGATTCTTGAAATTTTCCTGAATCAATTGCCGAGAAAGAGCTGCCGAAGCCGGGCAAGTGCTGGAATACGTGACTGTGGTTTCAATATAGAATCGCGGCTCTCCGTTCTTGCTTAAGCAAGAACTGATTTTCACCGGATACGTTCGCCATCCCCGATTTTCTGACTTCAGAGCTTTTCTTTGGATCAAGGCCTGGAAATCAATTTCCAATCTGGCTCTCTGAGAAAGCCCTTCATGAGAGACAAGAAATTGCCGCAGAATTTCGGCGAGCAATTGAAAGCTCAAAGGATTTGCCGTCAGTCGCTCTTGCAGTTCGCGAAACAATCGACTCATGTGGATGCCACGAGAGTCTTGACTGTCCAAACTGACAAAAGTGGCCGCTCGCGCTGATGAGCGGAACACATTCCCGTTTTCATCCTGCAACAAAATGGGAATCTCAATTCCCCGCATTCCGACCCAGTCCAAAGCTCCGGCTGTCGGAATTTCCGGAACCTCAATGGCCACATCAGGTAGTTTCGATTTGGATTCAGAATTTTGAAGCATAGGGCCTCTTGTACCCGAAAATTTCGAATTTGGCCTGCTTTTCTTGAGAATCATTATCAAAATCTTGAAAGGCCCTGATATGTTCATTAATATGAGGGCCATATGACACCCTTAGTCTTAGCTAGCACTTCCCCTTACCGTCGCGAACTCATTGAAAAACTGGGTATTCCATTCGAATCCCAAGCCCCTCAATGTGATGAAAACGAATACAAAGCCAAAATCAAAGACCCTGTGGAATTAGCGACCACTTTGGCATTTCTCAAGGCCCAGAGCTTGGCTCAATCTGAAAACTGCGTGATTGGTGGGGACCAAGTGGTGGCCTTCGGAAATGAAATTCTCGGCAAACCAGGAAGCTTTGAAAAAGCCTGCGCTCAGCTTGGAAAAATGCAGAATCACACACATCGATTGATCACTGCAATCAATGTCGTTTTCAAGGGCAAAGCTCATGGCATTTTGGACATCACTGAGATCACCATGCGACCTCTCTCCCCTGAGCAAATCGAAAATTATGTCCGCAAAGATCAACCTTTCGATTGCGCTGGTTCTTATAAAATAGAAAAATCGGGACTGGCTCTGGTTCAAAGCATGAAAACAGATGATTTTTCAGCCATTCAAGGTGTGCCATTGATTCGACTGACAAATCTGCTGAGTGAACTCGGATACCAAATTTTGTCGAATCAGGAGAAAGCAAAATGAGTGGGAAGCATTTCACATTGGAACAACTGCATGCCTTGGCTGTGAAAGCCCGCAATCACTCGCACTCCCCTTATTCCGAGCACAAAGTCGGCTCTGTCATCATGCTGTCCTCTGGAGAAGTTTTGTCTGGCTGCAATATAGAAAATGCTTCTTACGGCGGAACTGTGTGTGCCGAACGCGTCGCCATTTGGAAATCGGTCAGCGAAAAAGGCCCTCGTGTTCATATCAAAGAAGTGGTCGTCGTGGTTGACGCCCCCAAAGCCTGGCCGCCTTGCGGAATGTGCCGCCAAGTGATCGCTGAATTTGCAACGACTGAAACAAAAGTTCACACAGGCAATCTGCAGGGAATTCAGAAAAGTTTCGATTTTAGCGAAATCTTTCCGGAATCCTTTCAACCCAATTTTTTGGACAAATAAGAATTTCAGAAATACTGAATTTCAGACAGCTCCGTGAGCGGATCTTGAATCTCAACTGTCTGAACTTTCAATCCTGATTGCTGTTCAACCATCAAACCCAGCTCCTGGGCGGTGCGAACTTGGATCAGGCGATTTACAGGCAATGAAAAATCCAAAGCTTGCAGAATCTCCGATTCGGACTTCACATCGAAGCCAATTTCCAAAACTTTCAATTTTCCGTTTTCCAGTTCTCCAACGAGTTTTCTCGTCACAGTGACGCCCGCCTCTTGCCAGCGCAAAAGACTTTGATCAAAAAAACGAACTTGCAGAGAGGCTATATGGGCTTGCGCACTTTGAGATTTTGACTGAATAAAATTTCTGAAATCACTGAGAAAGTCGAACCAAGAGTTCCATTGTCGGGAAGAGCTTTGCGCCTTCCACTGATCTTCCCAATCCAAAATGTCCTTCAGATTGACGGTCATTCCCGACTGTGGGTCCACCGCTTTGCTGAAGCCAGCTGCCACATGGGCCAGCTTCGGCTTCCCCTGAATCGAAACAATCAGGGGAAGTTCATGAAAAAAAACCGGATTCACGGACTTATCGTCCTTTCACAGCTTCCATATTGCGTTCAATGCGAGCTGTCTTTTTAGCTTCTTCAATCCAAGCTCGGAAAAGATCCGAAGATCTTTCTCTTTCCAAAGTCTGCTGTAAATTCGCGACGGAGGTCGCCGCTTCTTTTTTGGAAGCTTTCAATTTCAATACAAACTTCTCATTGCCTTCGCGAACGACTTGCGGATACCAAGGCTTGGCTTCTGTCAGAGAGAAAGCTGCACGGCTGGCTTCCGCACTGGACAATTTCGGCACGCTTTCCGCACTCAAATCAAAAAAGCCTGTCTCATCCCAGGTCATTCCCATTTTCTTCAGTTGTGTTTCCACCGCTGTTGAATTGCCTCGCGCCAAGGCTTCTTCCAAAGACTTCAGCTCAGAATCATAAACTTCAGAAGCCATTGTCTTCCGGGCGATCTCACTTTTCACTTGTTCAAATGATTTCTGCTGGGCTTCTTTGCGATCCAAAACTTTGATCAAGTGGTAACCGAAAGGAGTTCGAATCACTTCTCCCACCTGGCCGACTTTTTGATTGAAAGCAGCCACTTCAAATTCGGGAACCATTTGCCCTTTGCCAAAGTAACCCAGGTCTCCCCCTTTGGTCTTTGAGCCCTGGTCTTCGGAGAATTGAGAAGCCAATTTGGCAAAGTCCTCTTTTTCAGATTTTTTCTTCAAATCATCAATTTGAGCTTTGGCTTTCGCCTGATCTTTTTGCGCATCAATTTTGATCAAAATATGCTGAGCGCGCACCTGAGGCTGAACACTGAACTCGGCTTGATTGGCTTTATAATACTCTTCCACTTTCTTCGCAAATTCGGGTTGCGCCAATTTGGCAGCCACTTCCGAATCGGAAACTTTCATTTTGCTGGCCACCAAGTCTCTGTCGAAACGAACGAAAGCCACATTCAATTTGTTTTCCTGAAGAGCTTTGAGCTTTTCCAACTCGACATTCAGAGGATTGGAAGCGGCTTCAAACAATCTCTGCGCTCTGACATTGACGCGCTCCTTGCGAAGCTTGCTTTCAAACTCATGAGGCGTCAGGCGATTGGCTTCCAGAATTTGATAATAGAGATCACGTTGGAAACGGCCATCTCTTTGGAAGTAAGGCAATTCGCGAACGATCATATCTTGGATTTCAGCATCCGTTGCCAAAATACCGGCCTTGGCAGCCGACTGAGAAACCAGCTCCTGAGAGATCAAGTTTTCCAGAGCCTGCTGTCTCACAAACTGACGCTGAGCATCTCCCATTTCTTTGCCACCAAACAGTGGAGCGTACATTTGCTCCATTCTTTGGGACTCGGAGCGTAAATCATTCAATGGAATCAAAGAGTGATTCACAGAAGCGGCTGAACTCATTCCCGAGGACCCACCATTCATTTTATTGGGCAAGCCAAAGAGGGCGAACACCAAAATGATCGCGCCAAAGACCAGCAGTGCAATGACACTTTTTGCTGACCAACGCTTTTTTTCCAAACCTGCACCCAAATCTTTTTTGAGTTTGTTAAAACCTTCGCTCATTTTTCCTCCGAAAAAGGCCTTCAGTATCCTTTGAGACATTTGTATTTTTCAATCAAATTTTCTGTCAAAGAATGTTGGAATCACAAATTCTTTTTGTTAGCGTTATAAATAGAGGGACTCAATTTGAACTTCTTAAATTTCAATCTGAAAAAGGTTTTGTCGTTTCTATTTGTATTGTCGCTGCCGTTGATTTCTATCAACATGCAGCAAAAACCGCATGTGCAGGGTTGGTACGACAAGCCATTTAGCTTTTTGGCGTCTTTGACTCAATCCGCTTTTTTTAGCTTTAGCGATGGTGTCCGCAGCAACACTCAGCTTTATTTGGATTTGATCAATATCAAGCGTGAAAACTCGGACCTCAAAAGCCAAAACAATGAGCTCAAAGCTCGGCTCGAAGCGCAAACGGAGCTGCTCAAAGAAAATGAGCGCTTAAATCAGCTGCTCGACTTCAAAAGTCGCTCGAAAATGGAGCTGATCGCTGCTCGAATCATGAGCAAAGACTTGGTCAGCGATCACAACACCATTCAAATCAACAAAGGGAAAGCTCACGGACTCAAATCCGGCCAAGCTGTGATCACTGTAGGCGGAGCCGTCGGTTACGTCTTCAAACCGGAAACTTACACTTCGCAAGTGCTTCTGATCACGGATCGTTACTCGGTGGTGGATGGAGTCATTGCCCGCAGCCGAGCCCGAGGCATTGTTGAAGGCAAAAATGCAACCACCTGCGCCCTTCGCTATGTTGAAAAGTCCGAAGATGTGCAACCAGGCGATTTGGTTGTCACCAGTGGCCTGGACAATATTTTCCCGAAAGGCTTCCCGATCGCAGTCGTCGACAGCGTCGAGGCCAAATCTTATTCTGTCTCACAAAAAGTGGAACTCAAGCCCGTTGTGGATCCTGATAAAATCGAAGAGGTTTTTGTCATCCTCAATGCCGCTGAAGAAGATCTCTCTGACCGTGTGACCATGAGGGAATAAGCCCAGTGCCACAACTTCGATTTAACTTTATCAACTTGCTGGTGGTGATTGTCCTGGGCCTGCTTCTCTCAGGGTTGCAGACGACATTCTGGTTTCAGATTTTTGGCAGCCTTCCGGCACCTCTGCTTTGGCTCAATTTGGTGCTGTATTTGATTTTGTATCGCCGCCCCTTAGAAGCGATTTTGACGATTTATTTTCTCGCTCTTTTTCTGCGCCCCTTCACCGCCATGCCCTTGGGAGTGCTTTGGCTCTCCTTGCTATTGGTTTTTGTGCTGGTTTCCTTCGTCAAGAAGCGAGTTTTCTGGCCGGGAAGTCGTTATTTCTTTATCGCCAGCATTGGCATCTCGATTGCCTATCATGTGGTCTTTTTTATTCTCTCAAGATGGGTGGAAGACAATCCTGCAACCTTTAGCTTTTTCCACCGTTTTTTCGAAGTCGTTTTCACCGCTTTAACTTCGATTCCCTTGTTTGTTGTCTTTTCCTTGATGGACCGAGTGACAAACAAAGAGACTTTGCCTGAAGGTGTTGAAACATGAGCGAGTTTATTTCAAATCCCGAAGAGGCCAAAGAGTACTTGCCGAGATACCGGCTTTTTTATGCGGCCATTGCTTTTGCCTTTGTGGTTTTCACGATTCGCTTGTGGGTGTTGCAAGTCATTCAAGGAAATGAACTGCGCGAGTTCTCTGAGAAAAACCGAATCAAGCAAATCAAGATCATGGCCCCTCGAGGTCTGATGCTCGATCGCAACGGCAAAGTTCTCGTCGAGAACCACCCCGGCTTTGAAGCTGTCATTTCTCCTCAGTACATTGAAGACATTCAAGCCCTGGCCAACTCTGTGGGCCCCATTATCGGCTTGGAACCTCCGAAACTGGTGCAAAGAATTGAAAAATCCCGCCGCCAAAACGGCCCCTTTGCTCAGATCAAGCTCAAAGACAATTTGAGCCGCGACGAAGTTTTCCGCTTAAAACATATTCGCTTGGACACCCCGGGATTGGACATCCGCGAGTCCGTGGTTCGCTATTACCCATTGGGTGAAAACGGCGCGCAGCTTTTTGGTTATGTGGCGGAAATCTCCAAGAAACAAATTCCTTTGTACAATCAAATGTACAAAGGCGAAGTCAATTTCGAGCAAGGCGACATCATCGGTCAAACCGGACTTGAAGAAGTCATGGAAAAAAATATTCGCGGAACCGATGGCATTCAATTTTTGCAAGTCGATGCCTTTGGCCGGGAAGCCACGACCACGACTCCGAATATCTACGGCGAACAGATCACTGACAAAGAGCCCACTCCCGGCTTCAATGCTGTGCTGACAATTGACCGCGACATTCAAGAAGCGGCTTGGAAATCTTTCCAGGAAAATCAACGAATCGGAGCTTTGGTCGCTTTGAAATCTGACGGTGAAGTTTTGGCCTGGGTCAGCGCTCCCAGCTATGACCCCAACGCTTTCGCTCGTGGAATCAACAGCCAATTGTGGTCCAAACTGATCAATGATCCTTTCAAACCTTTGCGCAACAAAGTGATTCAAGATTACTTTTCACCGGGATCGACTTTCAAAGCTTTTATGGCCTTGGCCGCTCTTCAAGAAAAAGTCATCACTCCCACCACCATCATCAATTGCCCTGGATTTTTGTTTTTCGGACGCCGCCAGTACCACGATCACTTGAAAGGTGGCCACGGCAATATCACGGTCTACGAAGCTCTCGAAAGGTCGAGCAACGTTTTCTTCTATAAAATGGGAATCGCTCTCGGCATCGACAAAATGTACAATTACATTTCTCCATTTGGCATTGGCCAAAAAACCGGAGTTGAACTGCCTCGGGAAGTGGCGGGCCTAATGCCATCTGCCGATTGGAAAAAACGTCAGATTGGTGAAGAGTGGCAACCAGGTGAAAATTTGAGCGTCGCCATCGGACAAGGCTTCGTTCAAGCTTCGCCAATGCAAATGGCAGTTGCCTACAATGCCATCGGCACTGACGGCAAAGTCGTGCGTCCCTTTGTGATCAAAAAAGTCATCGACAATGAGGGAGCTGTCATTCAAGAAACAGCTGGAAAAATTTTGCGCAATCTGCAGGAGAAACAAGCCACAGGTGCTGCCATTTCTCCGGAAGTCTTCAAAGTCGTCAAAGAAGGACTTCGCCGAGTGGCCAATGGCGACCGCGGAACTGCCAAGTGGTTGAAAATTCCTGGCGTGCAAATGGCCGGCAAAACCGGAACTTCGCAAGTCATGGGCTTTGCGGCCAGTGAAATTTACTCGAAATGCGAAAACCGCCCGATCCACCAACGTCACAACGGTTGGTTCGTCGCTTGGGCTCCCGCAGAAAATCCGGAAATCACCGTGGCCGCCTTGGCACAGCACTCTTGCCATGGAAGCACGGGCGCAGGCCCTATGGTGCGGGACACGATCCGGGCCTACTTTGATAAATTTCATCCCGACATCATCGCCAAAGCGTTGGCAGAACAAAAGACTCCTGGGAAAGCCCCAGGCCGGGCCGTACCGGAAGCTGTGGAAGGTGAATAATGGCCTTAGCTATTCAAGTTGAAGAAAGAACGCTGCTCAAAAGAATTGATTGGAATTTCGTTCTCGTGATTTTGGCCCTGAACCTGGTGGGACTGATCAATCTCTACAGCGCCACTCACGGCCCACACTCGGCCGATGTCGAACCTTTGTTTATCAATCAAATTGTCTGGTTGGGCGCTGGTTGGAGCTGTTTCTTCATTGCCACCTTGATTGATTATTCGATCATCAATCGCATTGCTTATTTCTTTTACTTCCTCAATCTCGGCGCCATTGTCTATGTGACATTCTTTGGAAAAGTGGCACTGGGTGCGCAACGTTGGATTGATTTTGGCTTCTTTCGTTACCAACCCTCGGAGACCATGAAACTGTGTTTGATCATGGTGATGGCAAAAATTTTAGCGACTCGCTCGATTCATGGCCCTGGAATGGGATTGAAAGAGCTTTTTTGGCCCCTGATCATGATGGGTGTCCCCTTCGTTTTCGTTGTGGAGCAGCCGGATTTGGGAACCGCGCTGATGTTAACGGCCATTGGCGGCACCATGATTTTCTTTTGCAAAATTCGCAAAAGAATCCTGGCCACACTCGCCATCGCTGCCATCATTGCAGCCCCGCTGGCCTGGAAATATGTTCTGCATGATTACCAAAGAGCCCGAGTCGAAAACTTTATTTCTCCCAACAACGACCCTCGCGGCAGTGGCTACAACAGCATTCAATCTAAAATCGCCGTGGGCAGCGGAAAATTACTGGGAAAAGGATTTCGCAAAGGCACCCAGTCCCAACTGGAATTTTTGCCTGAGCGCCATACCGACTTTATCTATTCCGTTCTTAGTGAGGAACATGGCTTTGTCGGCAGCGTGACCACATTGGCGCTGTTTTGCGTCTTGTTCTTGATTGGCATTCGCATTGCCACCACTTCCCGTGACAAGTTCGGCGCCCTGATCACTGTCGGAGTGTTGTCTTACGTGTTTTGGCATATGTTCGTGAACATGGGAATGGTGATTGGCCTTTTGCCAATCGTCGGAGTTCCCTTGCCACTCTTGAGCTATGGGGGTTCGAGCATGCTGACAACAATGTCAGCCTTGGGAATCATTTCCAGCGTCGCCTACCGAAGATACATTTTCTGATCTTGATCGACACTGACGGTTCAGAAATAAAAAAGGCCTCTTGCTGAGGCCTTTTTTATTTTGGACTTCATTTCAAAACTGAAATTAAGCCAAGTGCTTGTTGATGAACTCAACGATATTTTCTTTTGGATGATTGCCCATGATCTGATCAACGGCTTTTCCACCCTTGAAAAGAATCATTGTTGGGATGCTTCGAATTCCAAACTGAGCTGGAACATTTTGATTGTTGTCGACATCGACTTTCATGATTTTAATTTTTGAACCCATTTCCTGGGCGATTTCCTCGAGTTTTGGACCCACTGCGCGGCAAGGCCCACACCATTCTGCCCAGAAATCAACCAAGACTGGAGTTGATGATTTCAGAACTTCATTTTCAAAATCGCTATCTGTAACAGGCTTGGTGAATTGAGCCATGGGACCTCCTCAGGACTTACCCCAAGTTTGTGCTTGCCGGGAAATTTGTCAAGTGACGTCCCAAAAGGAGCCTATTTCTTGCGAAACAGAGCTTCGACAAACTTGCGTTTCAATTCATCAATGGCGCCTAATTTGTTGGAATCCCAATCTTTTTTCATTTTGGACTGCTGATCTTTGATGTCTTTGCGCTTAAATGTCGACTGCTGAACGTCAAATTTGGCTTCATCAATAAACTTGGAATATTTCTGCATGCGTTGAGCATCAGAGAAGTTTGGAGCTTCCTTAGGAAATTCTTCGGATTTAATTGAATTTGGCGGATTGCCCGTTCCCGCATTATTGCTGCTGCTTAATATGCCCGAACTGGAGGGGCGCCGATTGGCTTCCGGATTTTCCGCCAAGCGAGTTTTCATCAGCTTTTCTATATAGGGAGTTGGGTTTTCACCCGCCAATTTGGCCAAATTGAAGACCAACTTTTCCTGGTCTACGGGTGCATCCAAAATCCCATCGACTTTCATTTTGATTATATCACTGGGTGCCGGGCGCACGCCTTTGGAAACTAAGATCAAAAGTTTTCCTTGAAAACGGTGGTTCTCTTTCATTTTCTGACCCACCGAAAAACTGGAAACACGGTTGTTTTTGCCATAGGCCACGACAACGTCCGGATTGAAGATCAAAAGCTGATCGGACAGGTTTCTTTCGTTGGTGATGCTGACCACGTCGAATCCGACTTTTTTGAGATAAGTCTCCGTCAGAGTGACTTCGTTGAAATCTTCAAAAACCAACAGGACCTTGACCATATGGACTTAGTGTCCCCGATTCTCCCGGTCGACGCAATGGACCTCGGTTTAGAAACTTGTTTGAATCTCTCGCCTGCCTTAAACTGACGACAATGCAATTCCACTTCCCTCGTAAAACCATTCAATACATTTTCTTTGAGATGCTTCCTTCTTTGTTGCTGGGGGTTTTGGTATTCATTTTCATTCTGCTCATGGCGCAGGCTCTGCGTTATACAGAGTTCGTTCTGATTCATGGCGTTGGCCTGGGAGTGGTCGGCCAAATCATGATGTACCTTTCCATTTCTTTTTTGCCAGCCCTTCTGCCCATGAGTCTTCTTTTTTCTGTCCTCATGACTTATGGACGACTGAGCAATGACTCTGAAATCGTGGCGATGAAAGCGAGCGGTCTGAGCATGCTTTCGATTGCCACCCCAGCCGTCTTCCTGTCGATGGTCGTGACCTTGGTATCAGCCCAGACTTCTTTTCATGTGGCTCCTTGGGGCAACCGACAGTTCGAATTGCTCGTCACAGAAGTTGGTCAAACTAAAGCAAGCGTCACTATTCGTGAAGGGACTTTCTCGGAAGGTTTTTTCGACAAAGTCGTCTACGCCAACGAAGTCAAATCCGACACTGGCGAATTGCGAAGTGTGTTCATTTACGATGAAACTCAAGGGGATCTTCCCCTGACGATAATTGCGAAAAGGGGCCAAATTATTCAGGACCCCGACGTGCGCAATTCGGTCCTGGTGCGACTGTTTGACGGCGACATTCACCGAAAAGGCGAATCTCATACGAAAATCAAATTTGACACATATGACTTGAGAATGACAGATCCGATCAAAACGGAAACTCGAGAAAAATCTCCTCCTTCTCTGACTATTGAAGAGATTTCTTCAAATCTCAAGAGAACAGGTTTGAAGGCTGAAATTGTGACATCGCTGAAAGCGGAGTTTCACAAGCGATGGGCAATTTCCATTTTGTGTCTGATTTTTGGCCTCTTGGGTGTGGGCCTTGGTACGAACACCAATCGCCGCAATCAAAAAGCAGGTGGCTTGATTTTGTCCTTGGGAGTTGTGGTCGCCTATTGGATTCTCTATGTGGCCTGCGAAGGACTGGCTCGCAACGGACAAGTTCCACCCGCTATCGCGATTTGGACTCCGAACTTCATTTTCACTGTTTTGACGGCTTGGACTTTGAAGAAAAACTGGAATTGAGCAGATCGCAAAAAACAGAGCGATGCAGTAGCGTCCTTACCACCACGGTCATCCCTGACCACATCGCCCCTCCCTTAAAATCAGTCTGTGAGAAAAATTTGGAAATGACAAAATCTTTTTTCAGATTTTTTAATTTTTATCAAATCACTCTCACAGCTGTTTCGGCAGACACTAGGGCTAGTGGCTGCGGAATGAGTTTAAAACTAGATCTTTGACGGTTTGCGGATAATTTCGTGATATTCCCTGAACTTCACCGCTGAATAAATCGCTCAACTGCTCAGCACTGATGACCGGAGTGGCGCCTTCCACCAGCAAATCCAATCCACCCAGAGCTTTACCGTCCATCGGATGTCCCGGTAAAATCCAGAGAGGTCGCCCTTGCTCTAACGCCTCACGCGCTGTCAGCAAGCTCCCACTGTGACGTCGAGCTTCAATCAGCAAAGTGGCTCTGCCTAAGCCAGAGATCAGCCGATTCCTTTGAGCAAAATAATGCTTTTTCATGGCCTTGCGGTTCTCATACTCACTGAGAAGCGCACCTCCTGATTCCACAATTTCCGGCACCCAACTTTGCAGCGAAGGGGGATAGACGCTCTCCAATCCCGATGGCAAAAACACCACTGTCGGACGCCCTGTTCTCAAAGCCAAAGCATGCGCCCTTTGATCGATCCCTCGCGCTCCCCCACTGATCACACAACATGGAGTTTTTCGCAGGAAAGATCCCACGTGCTCTTCCATCCAAGACAAAGAGTTTTCAGAAGGTTCCCGGCTACCGACAATCGAAATTCCGTTAAGAGTTTTCCAAACGGGAGCTCCCTGTAAGCGCAAAAGAAATGGAATCTCTTCCAATGTCAAAAGCTCCCAAGGGTAATCAAGGTGCCCCGGATACAAGAGTTGGAACCCGCCGTTTTTCGCTCTCTGCAGTTCGTCTCTCAATCGCTGGCACTCGGCCTCACTGTATTTGAGAGGAAAATGTGACAGCTCCGGACAGCGACGAAAGAACTCGGGAGAGAAGAGCCCTTCCCCCTCTCGCAAAGCCCGAAGGCCGCGACAATAAGACTCTAGTGACACAAACACTTCTTTTGAACAAAGAGAAGCCCACAGGCCGATTGTTAAATCCATAGACGGTCGAAGCCTTGCAAAGTTTCGACCGCACTGAGTTGGGTTTAATGATGAGTTCGTGTCCGGCTGGCGATTATCGCTTGATCAATTGCGGGCTGGTGACGTCGCCCACCACAATGTCATCGGACGCCTGAAGGATGACGGCAGTGGCAAATGAATTGGAAACTTTCAATACTTTCAATCGCCCGATGATCTTTGGATTTTCCTGAATCAAAGTGCTTTCATTTCGAAGCTGCTGATTTCTATAAATAGGATAAATTTGACCTTCACTCAGACCCTCGCCGCTCAGGAAAACAAGAGCTTGCGTGGAAAAAAGACGGGCATCCGGCGTCGATTGCCCACCGACAATGCTCGCTGTGGCCGCACTCAAACTGTTTTTATCCGAAGTGTTGAATTTGGGCATCGTGCCTCTTAGGATCTGAGAACCCACTTCAAGAGGAAAGATCGCATTTTTCACCAAAGCCCGGTAAATATTCTGTTCTGAATTCACATTTTCCAGAACCTCCAATTCACCTTCGACTCGAATCATGTAACCCGTTTTTCCAGTGCGAGGGTCCTTGATTTCACCAATTTCCCGGACCACGAAAAGATTTCGATCCGTTGCTTCTTCTTTCAAATGAACAAAAACATACTGCAAGTCACTGGCTGTTTTCTGGCTGAGCTCTGTTTCCGACATGGTCCCAATGCCCTGCAACTTTTCGTCGGATATATAAACGGACAGCGGTTGCTCAGGATTTCCAAAATTTCGTCTGATTTTCTCAACATTGATTTTCAGGGGAGCTCCCTGTTTTTCAGCGTAAGTCCAATTCGGAAGGCTTTTTGGAATCTTTCCTGCGGGAGCCGTGGGCACTTCGGGAGGAATGTCAGCGCGAGACAAGACACTGGCTTGAAACTCTTCCACACTAGGTTGAGCCTCGGCCTTGGCTTCAGTTTTATCAACCTTATCTTCGGGCTTAGCAGGAGCCGCCGCCGTGGCCGACGGCTCACTGACTTCTGCAGGTTTCACTGCTAAAGACGGAGCTTCTCCAGTCGTTCCCGGAGTGAACTGCACATTCAAGCCTGGCGTGATTTGATGCGGATTCTGAATTTTCCCTGCATTCAAGGACCAAACCTTGGGCCAAAATTGAGAGTCTCCAAAAAGAGTATCACTCAAATCCCAAAGAGTGTCTCCCTGCTGAACAGAATAAGTTTGCGTCTTTCCAGTCAAAACCCCCGTCCAAGCTTCCTCACGAGTGGGAGCCGCATTGTAGGTTTTGTAGATCTGATGCAGTCGTTTTTCTTTTTCAAAATCCGGATCATCCGTCACAGCTTTCGCCATGCATCCGATGAGCAAAGCTGTAATCAACACGGGACCGGCCTGATTCATTCGATTGGAAGACAAACAAAACATCCCTGTTAAAGTTTGCAGTTAGCGCGACAACAATTTCAATTCGGTTTGAGCTCGCAAAGACTCCGGACTCCCGGGATAATTTTTGCGAACTTTCAAAAACGCGGATTTCGATTCTTCTTTGAGATTCATTTTTTTCAAAACCACGCCTTTGGCATACAAAGCTGCAGAAGTTTTGTTGCTAGTGGGATAGTTTTTCAGAATTTGATTCATATAGCGCAATGCCGGCCCATAATTTTTATTCGAAAGCGACATCAAACCCGCCAAATACAAAGCTTCATCAGCCAATGGACTTTTGGGATATCTTTCCATGAATGCCTGCAATCGCGAGAAAAATGCGATTTCATTGTTGCGGTCATAGCTGGCCACCATTTCCGCATAGAGCTGACGATCACTGGAAGCTTTAATAGGAGCTCCCATGCCAGTGATTTCGATTTTTTTATTTTGCGGAACCGCTTGCACATTCATCTCTGACTGCTGACGCATTTGAGATTTTTTTGCCAACACTCGATTGCGATCCTTGGTGTCCTGAAGAGCCTCTTCCCGTTCTTTGAGTTTTCGCTCCATCTCTAAAACTTTGGGTGACTTGGAAACTGTCACGCTGGAAGAGCTGGGTTTTGTTGTTGCACAAGCAACAAGCATGAATGACGAAAGAAGTGCAATAATAAGAGTCATATTTCTCATAAAAGAAGTATGACACGCACCTTCGGAAGCGAAAACAAAAACTTGTATTTCAAGTTATCCACATTTTTTGGGGAAACATTCATCTCCTAGACCTTAGACCATCGATTAAATAAGGGTTTCAGCCGAATGCTGCCATATTGGGCATGATTAAATATATGATATCATTAGACATTATATAAATTTTATACAAAATAAGCAGTGCCAGAGACAGATCTTTAAAATCCGTGTTTCGAACCAATCAGGAATTCAAACAAAATCTGTCAAGAATAGAGCTGAGACTTTAAATTGCTAAGCTTTTAATAATGCTTTGGTTTTTACTTTTACTCGTGACCGCTACCGGACTGACTCCCGGAGGCCTGCTCCCAATAACAGCACTTCTATCCGATCCCCTGCAGGAAAAATGTGCACTTCTCATTCCGGAATCGCTTCAACACCGAGCGCTGGCACAGAGTTTTCTCTGCGGAGTTCCGCTTTCCGATTCTATCGCCAAGCCATTATTGCTGGAAACGGGGCTTTTGCATTTAATGGTTGTCTCAGGAAGCCATTTGCAAATGCTGACAAGCTTTCTCCTTTTTTGCCTTCCTTACCAACTACAAAGTCAAAAAATTTTTGTTTGGATTCTTTGCCTTCTGCTTTTCGCTTACAGCTTAGCGACTGGCTTTCAACCACCAGTGGTCCGAGCCTTTCTCAGCCTCCTGACCTCGAAATTCAATTTCAAATATTCTTGGAATTGGACCTCTGGAAAAACTCAGGCCTTCGCAGGCTTGCTGACTCTCTTGCTTTTTCCGGAATGGATTCAAAGTCTCTCTTTTTATCTGTCTTGGCTGGCAAGTCTCGGCTTTCTCTTGAGTCCGCTGCTGAGAAAAGCCGAAACAAAATCTTGGTTGAAAGAATTCCAACTGAACTTCCTCAACTGCGCTGTCGTGCAAACTTGGATGGCTGTCTTTTTTCTGCAGTTTTCGGCGCCAGCCTTGTTTTCCAATGTGCTTTTGGCACCACTGATTTCCCTGACCTTGATGCCATTGTCTCTTTTGGCAGTTGCTTTTCCCGCTGCTAGCAATCTCACTGACCAAGGCTGGGCCGTCTTACTGAATGTTCTGAGCTTTTGCACTCAATTCATCGATAACTCTCCAGTGAGCAAATCAAATTTTCATCTTTCACCATTGAGATGGATTTTCTTATGGAGCTTTTTGGCTTTTCTTCATGCCTTTTTCGAATGTTTGCATCAACACCGCTACCGGAAGTCTTATGTTTAAATTGCTTTTGCTTCTGGGCTTATGCGCCAGTCAATCCTGGGCCGGCGAGCTCATCGTGTGGAATGTCGGCCAAGGGCAATGGATCACAGAAGTGCATCCTGGCATCTGCCTTCACTATGATTTGGGGGGCGAAAGAAACCCGATCCAAAAAGTGAATTTCCATTGTCAGGGAAAGAAAAATTTTGTTTTTCTCTCGCATTTGGACTGGGATCACATTTCTTTTTTAAAATCATTTTCTCTGCAGTTCTCCAATGCCTGCCTCATGCCTTTGACTTTGACTTCTGCATCTTCAAAAAAATCTCAATCCTTGAAATCGCTGCCGATTTGCTCTGAAATCAATCAACAGATCGTGAATACCTTCACAAGAACACTCTTCTCACAAATGCCCTCCAAAAACTCTAATGACAACAGCCAGATTCAGTGGTCACGGCGATTTCGCGTTTTGATTCCGGGGGACTCTCCCCGACGATTGGAAAAAATTTGGAAAGACGAAGTGCCGACCTCCACTCTGGGATGGATTCTCGGACATCATGGAAGCCGCACCAGCAATTCTGCTGAGCTCTTGCAAGCTCTCCCATCGCTCAAGTGGGCCGTCGCCTCAGCGCGCAGTCAGCGCTATGGACACCCTCATAAGGAAATTGTCCGGCGTCTGAAAAAAGAAAAGGTGCCCTTACTCAAAACAGAAGATTGGGGGCACCTGCATTTCATTCAAAATGAAAATTCAAAAAACTAGTGTTTGTAAGGGCGGAATTCCATTCCGAGGTCACGCGCCACCGGCTCGTAGCAAACATAACCGCCGTAAACGTTCAGACCCTTGAACAGAGCTGGATCTTTGGCAATCGCATCTTCCACACCCATCGCAGCCAACATCGAAGCGTACTTCAAAGTTGTATTGGTCAAAGCATAAGTCGAAGTGCGAGGCGCTACGCCTGGCATGTTCGGCACACAGTAGTGGATCACTCCATCAACTTCGTAAGTTGGATTTTGGTGAGAAGTCGGACGGCAAGTCTCGATGCATCCACCTTGGTCCACTGCCACGTCAACAACCACAGAACCTTTGCTCATTTGAGACACCGTCTGCTTGCTGATCAAAGTTGGAGCTTTGTGGCCAGTGATCAAAACGCCACCGATCAAAAGATCGGATTCAATTGCCGATTGCTCCAGGTTTTGTGCATTCGAGAACAAAGTCGTCACGCGACCTTGGAAAACGTCATCGAGGTACTCAAGACGAGCCAAGTTGACATCGAGAATAGTGACATCCGCGCCCAGGCCTACAGCCATTTTCGCAGCATTCGTTCCCACAACACCGCCACCGATGATGGTGACTTTGCCTGGCTTCACGCCTGTGACTCCACCGAGCAAGATGCCTTTTCCGCCGTGGTCTTTCTGCAAGTAGAAAGCACCGATTTGAGTCGCCATGCGACCCGCGACTTCAGACATTGGGGTCAAAAGAGGAAGACTGCCATCGGCTTTTTGGATTGTTTCGTAAGCGACAGCTTTGACTTTGCGTTCGCAGAGAACTTTGGTGAGCTTGGGCTCAGCGGCCAAGTGAAGGTAAGTGTAAAGGATTTGATTTTCCTTCATGAGCTCATATTCATCGGGAAGTGGTTCTTTCACTTTCACGATCATGTCGGCTTTGGCGTAAATTTCTGCTTTGGTGTCGAGAATTTTTGCGCCGGCTTTTTCATATTGCTGGTTGGAGATTCCAGAACCAACGCCCGCATCTTTTTCAACGTTAACTGTGTGACCTTCTTTGACCAATTGACGAACACCCGCTTCGGTCATACCGACGCGGTTTTCACTGATCTTAATTTCCTTTGGAATTCCAACGATCATAAAGACTCCTTAATATTGGATTGAAAACGTTGCGATCTTGCCAGAATGAAGTGCTTCATTTCAACAGCCAGAGATGCGCTACGCGTCGGGCGAAGGCAGGGATTGGCTTTAAGAATTCCAGGTTGTGGAACGCAGGCGGATTTCTTCGCTGAGATCGGCTCCCAGCTCAATATGGCGGTAGCAATCGGAAGACTCGATGATTTTGCGGATGAGCTTGTTCATGACGTCGTGTCCGGCCTTGTGCAGAACCACATGCCCCATCAAGGGCATTCCCAAAGTCACCAAATCGCCCAAAGCATCCAAAGTCTTGTGACGAACAAATTCGTCAGCGAATCGCAGGCCTTCGGGATTGAGAATTCCCTGATCGTCCAGGACGATGGCGTTTTCCAAGCTTCCGCCGCGGGCCAAGCCCTTGGCTTGCAGGGCTTCCACATCTTTCATAAAGCCAAAAGTGCGAGCCTCAGCAATTTCTCGAGTGAAACTTTGGTCGTTGATATCCAAATCCAACTTTTGTTTGCCAATCGAAGGATGGGGGAAATCGATCGTCACTGTCACTCGCAAGCCGTGATAGGGAACCACATAGGCCTGCTTTTCGCCTTCAGCAAAATAAATCGGCTGAGTGATATAGCAGTATTTTCTGGGCTGATCCTGCTCAACCATTCCCACACGGTGAAGGGCCGCCAGGAATTCCTTGGCACTGCCATCGCAAATTGGAATTTCGGGTCCGTCGAGCTCAATGAACAAATTGTCGATCCGAAGAGCCGAAATGGCCGACATGCAATGTTCAACTGTGGAGACCGAAAACTCAGCTCCTCCCAAAGTCGTCGCATAGCCCGTCGCGGAAACATTGAGGGCATGCACTTTCAAAGATGGTCGATTCGGCAAATCCGCCCGCACGAAATGCACTCCCGTATTGGCGGGAGCCGGCAAGAACGTCAAAGTGCTGGGTTCACCCGAGTGAATCCCGATTCCTTTGACTTCAGTTCGTTTGCGAATGGTTTTTTGTAAAAACATGAAGCATTGATGTTAGCTTAACAGCGTATGAGGCACAAATATTTTTCCAACTGTTGTGCCTTCCCAGTTCTTCACGGTTGGTTGAGTGTGACTAGAAAGCTTCACAAATTCGTCTTCAGCGATCCCGCCCAATTGACGGAGAATGGCTCCAGTGGCGACTCTGGCGGCTCGCGCATTGCCATCTCGGACTTTGAGACTGAATGACAGCCCTTGCTGCAAAAGCACTCCAGCAAAAACGCCCTCAGCTCCCGACTTTAAAATCATCCTGTCCTGCCCCAGAGCCATCAAATCGGAGCAAAAATCCCCAGTGCCACCAACATAGTAAGGGTTTCTCAAAACGGCCTGTCGAATCTGGCGTAAAGATTCTTTTCTTTCATCCACCAGATCACCGGTCAAAAGCAATTGTCCGAGACCGCGTGCCATGGCCTGCAAACTCATCGCATAAGTCGGAATGCTGCAGCCATCGATTCCCCATGGCGCCCGATGCAAATCTTCTCCACTCAATTCAGAGAGAATATTTCTCAAACGAACTTGCCAAGGATGCTCATAAGCTCCGTAGTTTTTTGTGTTCAGCCCCAAACTCTTCATCGCACACAGCATTCCCGAGTGTTTTCCGGAACAGTTGTTGTGCCGTCGCCCTGGAAGATCACCATGGCGAATCAGATCTCGCGAAGTGCTTTCATCGTAAGGATAATGAGGCCCACAGATCAGATCGTTTTCTGAAAAATTCGCTCGTTCCAGCCAGTCCATCACGAGCTCCGTGTGAAAGCCCTCGCCGTTGTGAGAAGCACATGAAATGGCCAAATGCTTTTCCGACAAATTCAAAGCTTCATAGGCGCCGCTTTCAATAAAACTCACCGCTTGAAGCATTTTGATAGCCGACCGGGGATAGGTCATGGCTCCGCCGCCTAGACCAAAGTTGGCTACAGTTTTTCCCCGCTCATCCACCAGTACAGCGTCGACAAGATGGACACTTTCGGTGAAATTTCCGCGAGTGACATGAACTTCAATGGCAGGATAAGAATTTTCTGAATTGTTCCGAAAAGACATGCTGGAGATTATTTGCGTGAAATTGTGGAAAGGTCAATGCGAACATCGTCAGCTCCTGTCGCCGCTTTTGCTATCGGCTTTGCTGACAATTCTCAGTGCCTGCTCCAGCCCGACAGTCCGAGAACAGCTTGACGAAAGGCAAAACCGCAATCGCGCTGCCGCCGCAGCCTATGCTGCCGAAGGCTTCACCATGGACCACCGCTCTCCCGAGCCTCGGCCTTACCGCTCCTGGGAGTTTTACTACAAGCACTGCACTCTGGTCAGCCGCAACCCTTATCCCAGTCGCGACGAGTACGATTGCACGAACCCTTACTGAATCTAAAGGTTGCTGTGCCATTCTGATATCGAGCTTTGATGTTTCCTTCAAAGCTTAAATAAATTCGAAGAATTGACGATAGAGTGAAGTCATCTCAAATGCGTCGAACCGCGGGAGTGCTATCATGAGCATGATTGAACGCTATCGTAAAAAAGGTGGATTCGTCCAACTGCTGAATTTGATTGAAACCACTGGCAAAGATAAGCAAGAAAAATTCTTAAAAATGATTGCCGATGAAAGTGCCGCTTGGGAATCCGAAATCCGCAAGCGACTGCTGACCTTCGACAAAGTCGTCAATTGGGACCCTCAATATTTGGCCGAAATTTTTCCGCGCGTTCCCGCTTTGAATTTGGCCATGATCTGCGGTGGCTTGCCGCCGGAGAAGGCCGAATTGTTCATGAAAGTCATGACTTTCCGGGAAAAGCGCCAAATCGAAGAATTGCTCAAGGAAAAAGTCCCCTCACCGGGCGAGACTTCCGCCAGCATCATGAAATTGTTCAGCGAAATCCGCAAAATGGAAGCTGACGGCCTCTTGCGCTTTGAGAAATTTGACCCGGCGATGGTCATTCCTGAAAATATCGAAGACATGCTGGGAAAAGGGCAAGTCGTGATGACTCCCATAGCTGGAGGAGCGGCGGATGTTTCCGCTCACTCGGCGCCCCCTCCGGCAGGAACTCCCGCCAATGTTGTCGAGGAGCTTTCTGCCTTGAGAAGAAAACTGGTGCAGCTGACACAAGAAAATCAGCGCCTGCATCAAGAGAACACGAGCATGAAAGACAAGCTCGATCAGATTAAAAAAATTGCTTAATTTTGCACTGTTCCGCCCCAGAAGCTTGCCATTCTTGGGGGTTTGGATATAGTCCCGCCCTCTTGATTGAGAGGGGGACATATGTGGCGATTGGCTTTGACTTGGGCATTGATCTGGCCTGTCTTGCTCACCGCCCTCGCCTCTCCAAAGGCACAAGCCGCCTATGGCGAAGTTCCCGAATCCCAAGTTCTCAATGAAATTTCAATTGGCACCAACGAATTTCTGCCCTCTCGCCTGCAATTGATGACCTGGAACATCCAAAAAGCCTCCGGCGAAATCGATTGGAAAAAAGATTTGCGGAAGTTGGCCGTCGACAAACACTTGGTGGTTCTGCAAGAGGGCATCGAGGAGCGCTGGGTGCTCAACACTCTTCGCTCGGTGAAAACATTGGGCTGGTGGATGGCCCGCTCTTTCTTTTTGGATACGGACCGAAATGGCACTGGTGTGATCAGCGGATCTCAACAGACTGCCTGGAGCCAAGTTTTTTTGAAGACTCGCGATCGGGAGCCTTTCGCCAACACGCCGAAAATTTCTTTGTTGACCACTTATCGACTGCAAAATGGTTCGCGCTTGATGGTGGTCAATATTCACGGAATCAATTTCACCACATTGGCTCCTTTTCAAAGACAAATGCGTGACGTCGTTGGGGCGCTCAAGGATTGGGACGATAAAATCATTTGGGCTGGGGATTTCAATACTTGGAACGACGATCGAACAGATTATCTCAAGCGCCTGACACGCACGCTGGGACTGAAATCCGTGCGCTTTCAAAATGACAATCGCTTTTTGGTGTTGGACCATATCTTTGTTCGTGGCTGCACGGCTTTAAGTTCCAAAGTGCATTCCGACATCGAGTCTTCAGATCATTACCCTCTGTCGGCTGAGCTGGATTGCACCAACTGAGCAGGCACCTTCAAGGAAATTTCATGGTTGAAATCTTTCAAAACTCGGCTCTGAGAAAACTCCCCGACGGTCATCGCTTTCCGGCGGCTATTTCAATTGCTTTTTACAACAACACTCGTTTTTTGGATCTCACTTTGGCGGCATTAAGCCGGCAGACATTTCAGAATTTTGAAATTCTGATTTGCGATGATGGCTCAAAACCCGAAGCCGTGGCTCACGTCAAAGCTGAACTGGAAAAAATGTCGATTCCGGCCAAACACTTGTGGCACGAAGACAAGGGCTTTCGCAAAAACCGAATCATGAATTGGGGAATCCATCACTGTGATTCGGACTATATGATTTACATTGATCAGGATTGCTTGCCTCATCCTGAATTTATCCGCGAGCACTATGAAAATCGGAAAAGCCACACAGTGCTTTGCGGGCGCCGCATGGACTTCACCCCTTGGGTTTCACAGATGCTGACTCCGGATAAGGTTCGCTCCGGTTTCATTGAAAAAAACTTGTGGTGGATGATTCCCACGGGTCTTTACATGAAAGACAACAATGGCGGCAAAGGGGTGTATCTTCAGAACTCTTGGCTGCGCCAGCTGGTGAATAAAAAATTCCGCGGCATTGTTGGCTGCAACTTCTCAGTCCATCGCGAAGACCTTTTGAAAATCAATGGCTTTGATTTTCGCTACGAGGGCGCGGGCACTGGCGAGGACTCGGATATTGAATATCGTTTGGGCCTTCTGGGAGTGAAAATGCAGCCCTTTGTGAACACAGCGGTTCAGTACCATGTCTGGCATAAATTGCTCAATCGCCCGAATATCAATGAAGAGATCTTTGCCGAAGTTCGTCGACAGGGACAGGCCGTCACCAGTTTTGGAATTCAGGAACAGCTCAAAGGTCAGTGATTCAATCGCCTTGTTGCGACCAATGAAACTTGTTTTTCCTCCAGGCAATCAATGCCGAAGCGGATTCTTGTTTTTCCACGAGCAAGGCTGCAGGTCCGGTTTTGGATGAATTCACAATTTTCCAGCTGTCCATCCAGGCAAAATCTTTTCCGCCGTTTCCAAAGTCCCGTCCCGCTCCCAAGACAACAACTTTTTGATTGGCGAATTGAAAGCGAATTCCACGCTCTCCACGCTTGTTTCGCACAAGCAGTGCTGAATCCGATTTTCCGTCTCCATCGAAATCGGCTTGCAACTCACAAGGTGATACATAGCACTCAATAACCAATTCCGCTGGTTTCACTTGTTTGGCCAGAGCCGGTACCGACAACAATCCGAAAAGAAAAACTGCCAAACCCACTCAGTGCTCCTGAATGTGTTTCTTCGCGGAAGCTGTGAGCACTCGCCCCCGCTGAGTTTTCTGCAGCAAGCCTTCTTGAATCAGGAAGGGCTCATAGACTTCTTCAATCGTGCCTTTGTCTTCAGCCAAAGCGGCAGCAATGGTTTCGATTCCCACAGGGCCGCCTTGAAATTTATCTTCAATCAAAGTCAAAATCCGGCGATCCATGGGATCCAAGCCCAGCTGATCGACACCCAGCTGATCCAAAGCATAATGGGAAATGTCCGCTGAAATCACCCCTTGTCCTTTGACTTGAGCATAGTCGCGCACTCGCTTGAGCAAGCGGTTGGCAATTCGCGGAGTGCCCCGAGAGCGCTTGGCAATTTCCGCCAAACCATCCGAAGCTGTTTCAATTTTCAAAATATCCGCCGAGCGCTTCAAAATGGTTTCCAAAGCTTTTTTGTCATAAAAATTCAAGCGCTCGGTGATTCCAAAACGGTCGCGAAAAGGAGCATTCAAAAGACCCGCACGAGTCGTCGCTCCCACCAAAGTGAATGGCGCCAATTGGAATTTCATGGAACGAGCACCCAGCCCTTCGCCGGTGACGATGTCCAAATAGTAATCTTCCATGGCCGTGTAGAGATACTCTTCCACCACTCGGCTCAATCGGTGAATCTCATCAATAAACAAAACCGAATAGGGTTTCAGTGACGTCAGCAAAGCCGCCAAATCACCTTTTTTATCCAGAGCTGGCGCGGAAGTGACTTTGCAATCAACGCCCATATCATTGGCGATGATTTTCGCCAAAGTCGTCTTTCCCAATCCTGGAGGGCCTGAGAGCAGAACGTGATCCAGAGGCTCTTGCCGGCTCTTGGCCGCTTGCACGAAAACCTTGAGCTTTTCTTTCACATCATCTTGGCCTGGGAATTCATCAAAAGAAGAAGGACGCAGAATATTTTCCCAAGAAGTTTCTCCTTCCAAGGATTGCTTGGAAAGGACTTCACGACCCAATTCGACTTCGTTTTCGTCACTTTCAAAAATCGGCATCATTCCTCCTGTTCAATTACACAGAACCCAAAGCAGACAGACCCTGGCGAATGCCCTCTTGCAAATCAATTTCCTTGGGCAATTGGGAAATGACTTTGTCGACATCGACTGAACGGAATCCAAGATTCACAAGTGCCGAAGCGATTTCACGATGAGAAGGTGACAAGTTTTTCGCTGACATCGCGGCTGGTGTTTTTTTCGATTCAGTCTCTTGAATCACCAGCTTGCCTTTGAGAGTCAGCACCATTTGCTCGGCTGTTTTCTTTCCGACTTTGGGAAGTTTGGAAAGAGCTTTGACATCTTCCGCTTCGATCATGGCCAGGATTTGGTTGACGCTGGCACCTGAGAGAATATTGATCGCCATTTTGGGCCCAATACCATTCACTTTGAGCAAAGTGGTGAACAGCTGTTTCTCGACGACAGTGGCAAAGCCAAAGAGCTGCAATACATCTTCGCGCACATGAGTGTAAGTGTAGACTTGCACTGGCTTGGGAGCTTTGGCTGTGGCCCCCGCGCCACTGGTGATCAAATCCCCTTGCAACTCAGCCAGAGTGTTCAACGAACAGACAATTTCATATCCCACTCCGTTGACATCGAGAACCGCGCTCTCGGGAGTGACTTCAACAATAAAACCTTTGAGTTGAGCAATCATGGTGCCCCTTTGTGTTAGCGATCCAGAGTTTGACTGAATTTCGGGTGGGCATGCAAGGGATTCGTGATTCGGAAAGCATGGAAAGTGGCCAGGGCCAAGGCATCTGAGGCATCGATTCGCGAAATTGCCTTGATCTTCAGCAGCCTTTGCAAGCAAGTCTGCACTTCTTCTTTGCTTGCTCCCCCTGTGCCCGTGATTCCCTGCTTCACAGAACGAGTGGCATATTCAATGATTTCGCTCCCGAATTTGGCCGACTCGTAAAGAGCCACGCCACGAGCATGTCCCAGTTTGAAGGCACTGTCGGCATTTTTTCCGAGAAAGATTTTTTCAATCACCACTTGCGCGGGTTTGTATTTCTCCAGGATTTGCTCCATGGCTTCGCCCAATTCTTTCATTCGCGCCGGAAAACTGTCCTTGGGGTCCATTTGAATGACACCATGACTGAGGTGCGAAATACGCGCTGCCGAGCCACTGCCAGTGACTTGAATCAGGCCGAAACCAGTGATGCGAGAGCCGGGGTCAATCCCGAGAATGATCATGCCCAAATGCTTGCACGAGTGGTCTGGGAATGCAAAGATGAACTATGGCGAAAATCTCGGCAAAAATTATCGAGGAGTATCGAAAAATCCTCCAGAAGGACGTGAACTCAAAGGCTTTTGCTCCTTTGGCGGAAGCGCTTCGAGAAAGCGGAGAATTCTCACAAGCCGAAGTCGTCGCCGCCAATGGAATTCGGCGTCATCCGCAGTATGTGGGTGGATATGTCTCTCTCGGCCGAGTGCTCATGGATCAAGCGCGCTTTCAAGAAGCTCTCCCCATTCTGCGCCGAGCTTCCGAACTGGATCCGGAGAATCTTTTGGCTTTGCAGTTATTGGGAACTTTGCATTTGCAAACCAATCAGCCAAAAGAAGCTCTCAAAGCTTTCAAGCGGGTTTTGTTTTTAAATCCACAAAGCGAAAGAGCGCGAACAGCGGTGCAAAAACTGGAAAGCCTCAGTGCGGACGAGTACGAAGAAGATATTTTTCAGTACCAGCGTTTGAAGCCTCAAGCCGACTCCAATGACGACTCTGAAATCACGGCCCCCGTCGCCACTTCGCCCTCTGTCACTTTGCCGATTACAAAAAGTGAAATCGATCGCAAACTTTCATTGGTCGATGCCCTGATCGTGCGCAATGACCTGGACAAAGCCCGAAGGACTTTGCTCGAGTTGAGCGCAAAGAACCCCGGCAATACGGAAATTGCCAAGCGTTTTGAACTGTTAGATGAATCGGCGCCCGAGGAAGTGGCCACGCCTTTGAAACCTTTGAAATCCCGGGAAATGCTCGTGGTTGAGCGCAAACGGAAGATTCTGGAAAATTTGCTGCAGAGAATTAAAGCCCATCAAGAAGGCGCCTTTATCGAGTCCATCGACGGTTGACCTTTTTACGCCCCTCAGGCAGATTCTTGGTTCTTTGTCCCCATTTAATCGAGGTAATGAATGTACGAACTGTCGGATTTTCGCAAAGGTCTTCGCGTCATGTGTGAAGGCAGCCCATATCAAGTTATTGATTTTCAACACGTGAAACCCGGAAAAGGAAACCAGTTCACTCGCACTCGTTTGAGAAATCTTCTGACGGGCCAACAACTGGAAAGAACTTTTAAATCTGGCGAACGTTTCGAAGTGCCTGACGTTCAGAATGTCGAAATGACTTTCCTTTACAAAGACGACAATGGCTACAATTTCATGAACCAGTCGAACTACGAACAAATCACCATCTTGCCGAATGAAATGGGCGAGGCCAGCAACTACTTGACTGAAAACTTGCAAGTTGTGGTTCTGTTCTACAACGAACGTCCAGTTTCTGTGGATGTTCCGAAAGCCGTGAATTTGAAAGTCGCTCAGACTGAGCCCGGCGTGAAAGGTGACCGAGTCACTGGCGCCACCAAACAGGCGACAATGGAAACAG
>JACCDX010876425.1_pt1 | contig 34573 bp, 54 predicted proteins | sample 7449681 | NCBI WGS metagenome assembly JACCDX01 (sample SAMN15323450, study PRJNA562643) | freshwater metagenome | isolation source: river surface water | place: USA:Blue River Watershed | collected 2017-08-18
GCTTGAAGCTCTCTAGCTGTTGCGTATTGCGCGGAAAACTCGCTATTAGATTTTATCCAATCAACAACCGTTGATAAGTTTGGCATTGTATCGTCGCGACAAATAGAGCGCAAACTCTCACCCAAAATCAATCTATCACAAATAATATTGCTTAATTCTTTTGAATAAATTGACGGTCTGCCACCTGCCATATCATCACCAATTAATCAAAGCCCAAATTAACAAAAACGGAAAACTAACCATCGCAACGATAGTATAGATTACAAAATAATTAGGGTCACTTTTCATTTTTTCGACTCATTGATAAATCGTTTTAGTTTGTCGCTTAGCGTCTCAATACCAATAAAGCCAATTGTTATACACGTTAAAAAAGCATAGTCAAATGCTTTAATCTCGCTAATTTTTAAAAATGTCACATAAAAATCAACAGCAACAGGTAACAAAACTCTACTGATGATCGCAAATAAAAAAGCCTCTGTTAATATTGTGTACCATCGTTTCCCACCATAATACATTGATCTAAGACAAACAATACCAAATGTTACAAATGGCACTGCTAAATAGTTAACTGACTCAGAAATAGCCGCGCTTAGTTCGTAGAATTTCATGCTTTGCATTTCTCGTTTTTAGGATGTTGTTTACAATCAACGATAGGTGCAGGGATAATTGTAGGCGTAATTAGAATAAAATCAGACTTCAAAGCGACAATTAAAATTAAATTATTTATCATTATTGCCGCCCTCTTTTAAAAACACTGCTGCAACGCCTGTAACAATCTGAGTTATACCTGTCGCATAATCTTTTGTCATCACCGAAGCAATACCAGTAAAAATCAAACCAATCCCACCGATAGACGAAGGCTCTTTTAATCGTTTTAGTAAATACATAACACACCCCAATTTTAGGCTATGTCTAACAATATAGCACAAGCCTAAATTTAGGCAATAAAAAAGCCTCTTTCGAGGCATAAAAGGGGAGTCCGTTCCCATCACATGAATTAAGAATTATTACTAATAATTTCGTCAATCATTGGTTTTGCATGATTACGCATAAAGACACGATTTAACTCTTTTTTGCGCGTTTCAAAATCAAAATCTAATTCTAGCATTGATTGATTTAGACGCTGTAAAGATTCAACAGCCTTAATTTGCTCTAAACTCAAAACATCGCGTAAATTTTCCTTATCATCAATACCGTTTTCTAGTTTGTATTTTTTGGATGGTAAACCCAAAACAATACGATAAATCATATCATATTCATTACTAAAAACATGAGGCGGTGACTCTTTTTCTAATCTTGCCCTTGCATCTTGTAAAGCTTTTGTCATTAAAGGGGCTTCTAGTTTTGCTTGTTGTCTTGATGTTTTGCGCTCATCTTCTAATAATTGTTTTTTCTCTAATTCTTGCCAACGATCAATAATAGCGGCTCTCATTGTTACAGAATAGCCACTAACCAAAATCAATGTTTCACGTTTTGGCAAATTAAACACTTCGTACTCTTTACCACGCACAATTCTGACAGTCGAAAACTCGCTTGCCAAAATATCTATTTCGTTTAACATTTTGCGAATATCAATCAGAACCTTTGCATGGTCTTTGCCTGTTAATTCAGCAATCTCTAAACTAGACATTGATTTTACAGCAACAATTAACTTACTCATTTTCTTAATCTCAAAAAACAAAAAAGCCAACTTGTCTAAATCGGGTGACAGAGCGTAAACAGTAAACGCAACCGATAAAACAAATTAGCTTTTTTGTACTGTTTAAATAATTGCTTGATTGCTGTCACACTATCAAGCACAATCATTATAACACACTAAACAATATTTAGTTCAGCTTGTTTGGCTTCTTTAATCATTTTTGTAATTAACGCAACGGCTGGCGCACAATTACTGATAGCATTAATATGACGAACCATGCCCACTAATACGCAACCCTCCGTATTTTTCTCGGTGTTTCCACCATGAATCCGCACACCTGAAAATTCTGGCACATTCAACAACAAGGGCAGCTCTTTCTTAAAACGTGGCGACATCGTAACGATCACAGTATAAATCCCTGCTTTAATCGCTGTCTCGTTCTTAATCTTCTTATCTCGAATCGCATCTTCTAACGTATAACAAATAAATTCACGCTCGTTTTTATCGTTGATTTTAAACAATCTGCCGTGTGTTTGTTTATCTGTTTTAATTTCTCGAATTAATAAAAGTTTTAACATTATTATATTCCCCTTAGCAGACTTAATACTTCATTTTCTATCTGATTTTGCATTGATTTATTAAACCACGCTTTTTTATATAACTCATCAATTAAAAGTATTAATTCTTGAGTGTTTTTAACCGTCTTTAAACATCGGGTTAATAATACATGACCCGTTAACAAGCTAGTAAAAATCGCATTACCGCCGATTATATCTAAAATAACACCCTCGCTAGCCATTTTCTTATACTCATTTTTTAGGATATATAAAATATATAGCACAAAATTAAAATAAATCAAAAATTGCCCTCATAACAAGGGCTTTTTATTTTTTCCAAAAAATTTATTATCATCTTTGTTGTAATTAATCTTGATGTTCGGATAATGATTATCTCGAATAATCTCAACATTGCACTCTTTGAGAATTTCCAAAGCAGCTTGAACAACTGGCTCATGCTCTTTGTCCTCAATCTCAATCTGCAAGCCACTAGCACGATGTCTGCACCGACTCTCTAAATCCGTGATCGCCTGCCAAATTGCATATTGCTCAATTGCGTTATGTGTCATCTCTCACCTCGCTTAATGCTTTTTTTAATAGCTCGTTTTCTGAATTTAGACTATTTAATTCATTTTTGTGTTTATCAATAACATCTAACACATGATTTAAAAAATCGTTTGTTTTGTGAAATTCCTCATCAGTCTGTAACTGAGATAATGTATTGATTTTATCAATACATTGTTCTAACACATCAATTAACTCTTTCATAATTAAACCCCTAACAACTGTTTTTTAACAATAGTTTCAAACTCTTTACGCCACCAGTTTTTTGTTTTGTAATGTTTGATAACCGACTTTATCCGACCCTTAACCACTTTTCGCCCGATCTCGCTTTTCATAATGCCATCGATATATACCATAACAGTCGATCGACCAATAACAACACCAATCATTTATCGCCATCCTCTGTCTGCATCTCTAAATATCGTAACAGGCTAGCAATCGCTTCTTGTACGTCTTGTTTTTGATCTTTTACACCTCGTTGACCTGCACACAACAGTTTTTTAATCGCGTGTTGCAAACATGGATTAGTTACATCAAAAAGAACTAACACCCGATAAACATCAATCCACTTTAGATGTTCAACAGGTTTTTGATAATGGCTATATTTGTTCACCCTTTCCCCTCCAATTTATACCTAGTTTTTTAATGCGTCGACTTAAAACTTGCTGGCTTATACCCAAAAAGCAAGCACTTCTGCTAATCGTTAATCCTAGTTTTTCGCAATCAATTATTTGACTATCTGTTATTTTTTCCGTTTTAACAGTGTCAACAATTAATGCGTCCATTTTATCCCACCCTCGAATAAGTCTATTTTTAAAGGTCTGATAATTTACGCCATTTTTTAACGCTAGTTGACGTTTTGATTTTGGATTGATTGGCCTACTCATAACGAATTCACCATTTCAACAAATAACAAAACACCTGTAATAAAAATTACAACGATTGCAGAAAATGCGATTAATTCCATTTTAAAACCTAAAACCTCAGAAAATAAAAAAGCCAACTCATTTGATCAGGTGGAAAAGGGCTAAACAACAAAACCCTACTGACAATGAATTAGCTTTTTTACGTTGTTTAAATAACTGCTTGTTCGTTTCCACACTAGCAAGCAACGCAATAATACCACACTCACCAAAATCATTAATCAATAAAACTTATAAGCCTTATCTGTTTTTTTGATGATATTCGCGTAATTGCTGTTTTAAAGCCTCCGCCTTTTCTTGCCCATGTATTTTTGCATGACGTTCCAAAAATCTAAGCATTTCGTCTTTTTTCAAGCTCAACACATATCTATAAAAACATTCTTGCTTATGTTTAACATCAAACATCAACGCTACGGCCTCAATTTTGCGTTTTAAGATAGGGCAAACGTGTTTTTAGTGCAAAGGTACTGCTAAACAATTAATCTGCCTAAAATTGCATTATTTGCAAACTCTGTGGCTTGATCTACATTGTAAATAACTGTAACCTGCCCCCTCCATTCGCTGTGCCATTTTTCTTGATCGCAAGTTAATTTCCTTTTTGCACCATCTTTGACCTCAATCAGCCAGTTTTTGCCGTGTTTTCCAATTAGTAAATCAGGGACACCCTGCCCGACTGTATGCAATGTTTGAACACTAAAACCAAGCTCCTTAAAACACTCGACTATTTCGCTTTGATTAGCATCTACTCTTGCCGCTCTCATACCACACTCACAAAAAGGGCTACCCGAAGATAGCCAAGCCTCGCCACAGATCATTTTAACAACGCCAAAAATTGTTTTTTAACATCATCAGTAAACCAGTTTTTATGCGACAAGTGATCTAGCCAAAAGTCAATGCCCTGTTGTTTTATCTCACTAACAGTCAAATCATAAAAACAAAGTCCACGATCTAAAAACTCAATCGCATTATCAATAAACTCAACAGTAATCATAATGTTTTCCCCCATTGATTATTCAACTCATAAAATCTAAACGTAGAACCATCGAACCCGACTAATGATGTTCCTGTTTTCCCGTTACGGCTTTTTGTGACAATGATCTCAGCCTTGCCTTGCCATTCAACGTCTTTTTCATCATATTTTTCTTGACGGTGAACCATGATAATCATGTCAGCATCTTGGGCAATTGCGCCTGATTCCCTTAAATCTCCGTTTGTCGGCTTGCGTTTTTGTGTTTCTACAGTCTTTGTTAGCTGAGACAAAACAATAAACGGCATATTAAATTCCATTGCCATGCGTTTGATTTCGCGGCTAATAATCGTTAGCTCCTCGTTACGATTACCGCACTTTTTATCACATTCCATAAGTTGAATATAATCAACCATGGCCATCTGTATGCCGCCATATTCACGGCTAATGCGTTTTAATACTGATCTTATGCCGCTTGGAGTCATTGGGCTTTTAGAAACAATTTTTAATAGTGGATTGCTTAGTTTGCCATGCGCTGTTGCCATTTTGTCAGTGTTTGGCTTTTGCGCTGTTCCTCGTTTGATCTCCGAGTAATTAACTAGTGATTCCGTTGACCACATACGTCTAAAAATATCTTTAGCGGGCATTTCCATACTAAAAATAATGACAGGTAATTGAGTTTGTTTAAGCGCGTTTTGTACAAGGTTAACAGCGAATGTGGTCTTACCCATGCTTGGAGGTGCTGCAATTACAACAACTTCACCGCGCTGCAATCCGTCTGTCTGCTCGTCAATAGTGGGTATGCCTGTCGATATTCCTTGTATGCCTCCGCCTGATTCAGCAGCATCAAAAAACTCTTTTAGTGCGTTTTGGCCTAATACCTTACCGTCTAAAACTTCAATATCATCTAAGCCTAGTATTGTTGCCTCACTAAAAATTGAATCGGCTTCTGATATTAATTCTTCAAGTGGCTTTCCGTTATGGTTATCAATCAAATCATTGATTTTTTCAGCAGCTTGTTTCAAGGTTCGCAAAACTGAAAATTCTTTTATTCTTTTTGCGTAGGCAGTAACATTTACACCAGTTGTTGCATAGCCATTTGTGGCAATCCAAATCATATAATCATCGCCGCCAACCTGATTATACAATCCTGTATGTTTTAAATGGTCTGCTAAGGCCATTAAATCAAAAGCCCTGTGCATTGACACTAAGTCTTGTATCGCTTTCCAAATAATTCTATGGCGTGGGTAAAAAAAATCACTAAAAGTTAAAATCTCTGAAACATCATCATATTGATTAGGAAAATCTGTAACGCTTCTAATGATTGTTTGCTCGATTGTTGTTGTATCTAAATTACTCATTTGCAAAACCTCCTAGCAATGATTTCATTTTTTCCAATTCTTCGGATGGTGTTTTGCGTTTTTGCTCCTCAGTCAACGGCACAAATAATTTATATGCAGGGTCGCTATATTGCGGTTGTGTCTGCTGTTGTTCTGGTTGATAAATATGCGGATTAGGTTTTTTCTCAAAAGTCGGGTTATCAGCCCATTTTTTTAGGTACGTTGCCAAAAACTTACACCACTTAGATTCTGGGTGTTTTTGGTTATTAGCACGAGCTTCGCCAATAAATTTTTTTAGAATATCAGGTGTAAGTTTTTTAGGGTCAACACCATAATTCATGCAATAACCTAAAAATTCTTGTTGGTTAGGTTGCCAGTCAAAAGGCATGACAAAGTTTTTAGGTTCACTGGTGAGATTGTCGATAATGGCTTGATCGTTTTTTTCAGCCTCGCGCGTATTTGTTTGTTTGTTATTATTAATTACATTACTTTCCTTTAGACTCCCTTCCATTACGGGGTCTACTGGTAGGCGATCAGTCGGCGAATGGTCGGCGAATGGTTTAATATTACTCTCAGAATATGCAGGATGTTTGTAGTTTGGCTTCTCGATTTTTTGATGATGCCACCCTAAAACGTGCCAATAATTCTTATTATTAACAACATATTGCGTGATTAATTCGTTTTTTATTAGCTCATCAACCATCAGGCCAATTTGATCTATAGAAATATCATCACTAGGAAATATTTGCATTTTTAATTGCTTTAGACTTGCAACGTGATTTCCACCGTCGTCGCAAAAATTCCATAAGCCGATGAATAGTAGGCGAGTGGTCGGCGAACATTCGGCGACTTGTTCGGATGTCCAAAACTCAGGTTTAACCGTGCGGATTCGTGCCATATTTTGATACCTGTATTGTCTACCTGTTTTAAGAATTAGCCGCCCACTTGCCCACAGGTAAAAAGCTTGCTTCGGCTCATGACTTCCGAAGTGTAGGCGGCTTGGTTATTATATCATTTAATCCGACAAACAACAGTACATTTTAAATAACCGCACTGATTTTCTTTTAGCCATTCGTTAACCTTTTTATTAACAGATTCAGCCAGTTGAGTCGGCATACATTTTCTGCCGTCGTCGGCCTCACAAGCTAGCGGTACAACTTCAACCGCATCATCACCAACTGGCACATACAAATAAATAAATAATTGCCAATGACGTGGCTTGGTTGCTTTACGTTGGCACTTGCCAAAAAACATAACTTTCGTATCTTCAACAGCGTCAAACATCGCAAAGTCTGCTTTAGCAAAACGAGACATGATTGACTGTTCTGTGGCTTTGATAGCCACGTTAAGAGCGTCTTGCATTATTTCCACCCATGCTTTAGTCGATAAATAATATTAATATTTGCACGATATTTTCTAATTCGCATCTTTCTACGCTTGACCATGCTTTCACCCTAGTTTAATATAGATATGCGACCCAGTGAGTTTAGGCTTAGTTAATCTCTACTCCATTTATAAGCAGCCTTAGTGCTGCTTATAAAACTCTTAATTTTTTTGTTCTTTCGTTCATTATCAAAACTGAAATAATTTGTCGAAACGATTTAAAATTGATTGACGGATTTTCTTTTTTTAGTTTTATGCAATCGTCAATAATTAAATAATCTTGTTTTCGATAATCTCCCTTAAACAAACGTCTAATAGTTCTAATTGGTGGGGCGATATTATATATCCCGTTTTTACACATAGCTTTCCTAAGTGTTGGCACTGTGATTTTTAGGTTTTTTGCTGTTTTTGCTATATCCCAGTTATTTTTATCTAGCTCTTGTTTAAGCATCTCTGTTTCAGTAACGCCACGACTTAACGCAATACCCTCTATTAGTGTACTCATTTTATAAACCCTCAAATTTTGTTAGCTCAAGCAACATCTCAATTATTTTATGCTTAGGTAGAGAGTGGCCATTTCGTAAATGAGCAATGTAGTTAACCGCCTTTTCTTTTGAGTTTTTGTTATGTTCCGTCATCAATCCGATGACTGTCACTAGGGTGCAAATCGTTTCTTTTTGTGGCACTGATGACTTCTCAGCGACGCACAAAGCGTCATCACAAAGCTGTTGTATTTTTTCTAAGTTTGTCATAATATTAAATCTCTCGTTGTTGTGTTGAGTCCGCAAAGAAGCCTAGTGTAAAAACTGGGCTTTTTTGTTTTTACTTTAAGCCACCACAAAAATAATAAGCAAACAATGCACCTAACAAAATAAATAAAATAATACTCATACCAAATCCACCACTTTTACAGACAAGCCGTTTTTATTAGCTATTTTTACCAACTCAACACGATGTCGAGCTGGCACTCTATTGTTTGTGTTCCAATGCCATACATTAACGTATGGTTGTTTCATCAAATCAGCCACTACGCGACATCCGCCTAATGCCTCAATCAATTTTTGTGTATTCATCAAATCACCTCATAACCTAAATTTACAGCCTTGTTTAAGTTGGCCATATTTACAACCCAATAGAAACCATCATCGCCCATAATTACAGCACTGGCTTTTATAGTACGATTGCTGAAATTTTTAGCATTATTTAATGCGCCAAATTTTGCCATTACATTAATCATTTTCGCTACTCGTTTTATGTTTGTGTCGCTAAATGTACATTAAAAATAAATTAATGTAAAGCTAAAAATAAATTAAAAAAGATATAGACAAACACAAAAAACAAGACTACTATTCACTCATACAGTTAAGCATCGCGGCCGGTCGAGACGAAAGGTTTTGAAAATTGGCAACATGGCAACTAAAGCGCGTAAGTTCGAGTTGCAGTAGCTCAAGCTAGATTGAGCAAAAACTTATAAGCATTGTTTTAGTGTTTATAACTTTTTGAGGTGGTAAAAATGATTACAGTATTTGAATATAAAAATTTGAGTGTGCACATTCACAAAGAGGACGGAATTGTTAATGTGATTCGTCCAGATTTTAGCGACATCTTAGACAACATTATTGAGCTTGGTTTTTATGACAAGTTTGAAAGCGATGTTATGGAGGCCAAACAAAAACACGATACTTTGATTTATGGTGATTAATATGGACGTTTATATTCTTTTTGGTGTTATCGCTATTCTTTTAGTCGCACTCGTTGAGATTATCAGCGAGCGCAAGCGCAATGCGGAGGCGTGTAAAGCACACGCTCAAGCTGCAAAACGAATGATCGAAGAAATCAACGCGCTAGAGCGTAAAGCTCAAGAGATGGTTATGTATGACTTACAGTAAAAACCGTACAAATGGCCGTTATATGGTAACGCACAAGGGGCAATTAAACGGTGTTGATTACTGTTTTTTTGCTCAGTCATCAAGTTTACAAAAAGCAATGGGCGAAGTTTTAACAGCTTATGCCCAATTCAAAAAACAAGTTAAGGTATTTGAAAATGATTAAATCAGAATCTATTGCAGCTTTATCTGCTGCACTTGCAAAAGCTCAAGGCGAGCTAGAAAACGCGAACAAAAACGCGAACAACCCACACTTTAAAAGCCGCTATGCTGATCTTGCTGAGTTGCTTAATACTGTACGTCCTGTTCTTAGCAAGCACGGACTAGCTGTCATTCAAATGCCGTCTTTTGATAGTGGGGTTGCAAGTGTTGAAACATTGCTTACCCACTCAAGCGGTGAGTATGTATCTAGCACTTGCTCCGCGCCTGTTACTAAGCAAGACGCGCAAGGTGTTGGTTCTGCTATCACTTATTTGCGTCGTTATAGCCTAGCCGCGTTTTGCGGTATTGCTCAAGAAGATGATGATGCTAATTCTAGCGTTGGCCACAAAACACCACCACCACAACAAGCCAAACCACAAGCTAAGCCAGAAATCAGCAGCGAGCGACTAGCAAAAGCAATTGACGCAATCAAAAAAGGACTAGCAAAAAAAGATGATGTCTTAAACAACTTCACGCTAACAGACGAGCAACACGCTGCAATCATGGAGGCTTAAATGTTAAAAATCCGTTGTAGTCAATTAAAGTTAGCTATGACGGATGCCAAAAAACAAGGTGATCTATCTGAAACAGCTAAAAAGCTGGTTCAAGATGAAGTAAAAGCCGAGTATTTTGGTGTCCGTGAACAAATTAGCAGTAAGTACATGACAAAAGGCATTGAATGTGAGCAAGCAAGCATTGATCTTTTAAACGAGTCAGAATTTAGGCTAGCCAAGCCTTACGTTAAAAACACTGAAAAACGCGCTAATGACTGGATAACTGGGGAGTGTGATATTTACGACCCCGAAGCGCGTTTGATACGAGATATTAAAACGTCGTGGAGTATGTATACATTTCCATTGTTTGAGACTGAGTGCAAGGACTACGAATGGCAAATGCGCGGGTATATGATGTTATGGGACTGTGATACGGCTAGCGTTGATTATTGTCTAGTTGACACACCAGAACATTTGATCGGGTATGAGCAGCGAGAGATCCATGTTGTTAGTGAATTAAATTTGCCAATCGACAAACGTGTAAAAAGTTTTGTTTTTGAACGTGATCTTGAAAAAGAGGAGCGTATAAAACAAAGGGTTGAGGCACTTAATGAGTATTATATTAAGTTAAAACAAAGTTTGACTGTTATCTAACTAAAAGTTAAGCCGTAACGCCTAAAACAATTTAAGACTTGCGTAACCGATTGGGGCGTTATCGGTTTGAACGTGAGTTAGATTTTATAAGAGAGTAAAATATGTCAGCATATCAAAAAGTAACAGAATACTACTTTGAAGCAAATGATGAATTAATTTCAATAACCTTTTTTAGTGAACACACCATTGAATTAGAGGAGGTGCGAAAAAATGGGCAAGAAGATACACACATGAAAGGTACTTTGTATAAAAACAAAGATAGCGGATTGTGGGAATGGGAAAACGGCACAGGAAATACAATGTTTTCAGAATATCACGGTCAAGATTTAGAGGATTCTATTCTTGATTATATTCAAAAAAACGGATTGCCACAGGAATAAAATCCAACAACAGGTTAAGCGGTACTACCCGCAAGACTTCAAACATTAACACAGGAATACAGACATGATCAATAACGAAAGCAAGTGCGGGGTAGTATCCGACTTTAACCGAGAGTTAGGCATAATATGAGGTTTTATTATGAGTAAAATATGTATAAATCAACTTTGCGAAAATCACCAAGAAATGCCTAGCGCATTAAATCCTGATGAAAGAGTTGTTCGCATGGCAACAAAAAACCCATTATCAATCAAAGAGATTTACCGACATTTGTACGCAAATCCTAAAAATGGTAATGAATTTTATTTTTGTGGTGTTTGTCATCACGCAATAGAAATGTCTCGTTTGTGATGTCTAACTAAACCGCGTAAGGCGTAACGCCCTACAGATATTTTTAATTAAAAGTAACCGATAACGTCAAAAAGTGCAATGACAGCATGGGGCGTTATCGCACTTGACGCAGGAGTTAGGCAAAAATGAGCAGTGTATTTGAGCTTGGCGGAAAGGCAATAAACAAAAATACAGCTATCGCGATTAGTGGTGGTACAAACTATGAGCGCACAAGAGAGCATAGCCAGTACCATTTTAAAAATAAGCCATTAATTCCCGAGCTTCCAAAAAACCAAACACCTGAATTTGCCGAGAAGCTAAAAATTAGAATAGGGCAAAAGCGAGGCAGGCTAACCATAACAAATTGGTTTGGCTCGAAAACATGGCTTTGCAGGTGTTCTTGCGGTGACTATGTATCAAGAAACGAAAAATCATTTAGACCTGAAAAGCTAGACAAATTTGACGCTTGTCCTGATTGCGAAAACCTTGTTTTTTTGAAGAAAAAGCAACATTTTGCAAAAACAGGCAAAGATTGTGATATAGAAGATTTTGCCTAACAAATAATTAACTGGCACAACACAACAAACTCAGACCTTAAATACCGCATGGGGTTGTGTCCAGTTGAATTGGTAGTTAGGTTTGTAAATAACTTTGAGGTGATTATGAGTAATAGTAAATGCTGTTCTTGTGGCTATGAGTGGAAAACTGGAACTAATGGCGAGCATAGTTGCGTCAGTAGTTTGACATCTATTATTAAGCGTGTTGCAGATGAATTAAATTTGCCGACTGAAAACGGCAATCGGGTACATGATGTTTTATTTTGGCTTGATAGCCCAAAGCCGATTGATTGCACAGATGCCGCTTTAATTGAACAAATGAACGCGGCTGCAATGTTGGCACAAGGTGAAAATGGACTTGAAGCAAATCGTTTTGCTCGTGGTTTTGCTAATAGAGTTTTAATGCACTGGGGAAATAAAGAAGGTGTGCATAAAGCCTTGTTAACCCCATTTACTAATAAAACCTAACTATTAAACTAACAGGCAACAACCGCGATACCATAAGCTGTTGAGACTATGCCAAAAGCGTAGAAAAGTACAGTAAATGTTTGGGTTGTTGTCCTGTTGAGTGATTAGTTAGATGTGTTGATGATTAGCGATAGAGGTGAAGCCATGAAATGCGATTGCGGCAAAAAACTACCCAAAAGAAAAGATGCAGGAAGTACATGGGGCAACTGGCGGTGTAATCATTGCGGACAAGCCTATTGCCAAGATTGTAAAAGCCCAATAAACATGAAAACATTGCTTTGTGTTGCTTATGAAGAAGAAAAAAGCAAAGAAGAAATGTGTTCGACAGATAACATCTAACTAATGCAATAAGAGGACGCACCCTCATTGATGTAAACAACGGCAATGTTGCCAACAAACTAAGCAATTACTAGCAATCAGTCGGGGTGCGTTCCGCTTGATTGCGTAGTTAGATACAGGTGAGGAAAATGGCAAAATTAAAAGTTACTTATACGTCAACAATAACAGAGATTATTGACTGGCCTGATGATGAGATGGAGTATTTGAACAAGGAAAGCCTAGTTTGCAACCTTGAGCCGCAAGAGCAAGAACACGCAAGCATAAAAATAGGCTATGTTGAAATTGACGGAAAGGTTATAGCGATACCTGAACGCTAGTATCTAACGACTGAACTAAACCGTAAAACCCCTAGTTTTTAGCTGTTTACCGTAGTTTTTATACGACAAAACATTAAAAAATGGCGTTTGGGGTTTTATCGGTTTGAGTGATTAGTTAGATGTGTTTAAGTTTTGCGATAGAGTGTGGAGATGATTATGAAGTTGCATAGAACAAAAGAGCAATGTTTTGAATTATCTGGACTGCCTGAAGAATCAAAACAGGCATTTTATATGGGTTGGTACAGTGCAGGAAGCGAAATAAATAGAGGTTGGGATTCTGATTTATTACAAGAGAATTTATTGAAATATGATTTTTTAAAAAGTTGGGATGATGAAGAATAAACATCTAACTAAACCGCGTAAGGCGTAACGCCCTACGCAATATTAATTTATGCAATGATAGCACGGGGCGTTATCGCACTTGACGCAGGAGTTAGGTATGCGCGTTTTATTAGCTTGTGAAGAATCGCAAGCAGTTTGTAAAGAGTTTAGAAAGTTAGGGCATGAGGCTTATTCTTGCGATATTCAGCCTTGCTCTGGTGGCCATCCTGAATGGCACTTACAGCAAGATGTAACTGAGTTGTTACAACAAGATTGGGATATGATTATTGCATTTCCTCCTTGTACCGATTTAGCCGTGAGCGGGGCAGCATGGTTTGAGCAAAAACGAAAAGACGGCAGACAACAAGCAAGTATTGATTTTTTTATGTTATTTGTAAACGCTAAATGTGAAAAAATAGCTATTGAAAATCCTGTTGGTATTATGTCAACGATATGGCGAAAGCCTGACCAAATAATACACCCGTATCAGTTCGGTGATGCGTTTGAAAAGAAAACGTGCTTATGGTTAAAAGGATTGCCGAAACTTGAGCCTACTAACATTGTTGAACCGCCAAAGCGGACGGAGTTTGCAAGCGGTAGAAGCATGCCCACATGGTACGCTGACGCATGGCGACTAAATCCGAAAGAGCGCGCAAAACTGCGTAGTAAGACATTTGAGGGAATTGCAAAAGCGATGGCTGAACAATGGGGAGCGCATATCTAACTATAGAGCTAAGCAGTGGCAACCCACAACAAAGTAAACAACTGAGAGGATACAAAAATGCAAAAAGATACACAAAATGCGGTCGGGTTGACATCTGACTTGAGCGCAGAGTTAGACATTAACAAAAAGATGCAAAGACTGCTTTATCGACTAACAAAAGATGCAGCTAGAAATAGTTTTAGCGAATACTTGGAATTATTAGGTATTACCCAAGACGAATACGAACAAATAAAAAACATTTTGAAAGAAAAGTTAAATGTTGATTTATATGTTTAATACTGTTGTCGATGATGAGTTTAGAGGTTAATTATGATTATTGGTGGTAAATATAAATTTAAATTCTCGCCAGAGATTTTGATTTATGTAGGAAAAAACTGGAGCGGTAATGGTTATTGGCATCAATTTGAAAAAACAGATGCTAGAGGCAAGGTATGGTGTGAACTTCTTGATTCTGACTTAACAATGATTGAAGAAGTTAATGTCTAACTAGGTTTATATATCCTAATTGACGGCTTATTTTGCGTCACTTTTGACGCATAATCCAATATCAGTTATTCTTGATTAATAAAACGAGAGGTAAATATGTTTGTAAAATTAGTCCGCCTCAGTCGCGACGCTGAGTTAAGAACCATTAAAGATAATACTGTTTTAAAAGTTAATGCTGTTTATGATATAGGTCGAGGTGACAGCAAAAAAGGCCAGTTTATTGATTTAACAATGTGGGGGAATAATGCTGTAAAACTTGCTGAATATCTAACAAAAGGCAAACAATTATTGATTCACGCGGATGATATTGAGCCATATTGTCACAATGATAAAGCATATCTGCGGGGAAAATTATTAAGTATTGAGTTTGTCGCACAAGCTAAAACTCAAGACGCGCACAATGAAGCAAAAAGCAACGGATATCAGCGTCAAAATAATGATTTAGACGACGAACTGCCGTTTTAATCTATCGCGCCCGAAAGGGCGCATTAAATGTTGCCGTTTGAAGTTATCTTGAAGTTTTTAAGATATACTCCATAAAACCCCTTAAAAAACACACCTAACGCTCTTTGTGTGCTGCTGTGAAAAAACACATCTGATGTTGTTATGTATGTTCTAACTAGCACGTTATCCACCCATAACTCATAAGTATTCACTGCTGTTCTTTTAAATTTTACAAATGTAAATTTTGTAGCAGGGTCATAACCTAAAACATAGGGGCTTGTTAATGCAGTGTTTGCAGCGTTGCTAACAACTAAGCGGTAGCCACCTGAGATGTCTTGCCCAATCGAACCGCCATTTATTGAATCAGTTGTAGCATCTTTTAACATTGTTAAATGATTATTAGACCCACCTGACGCGCTATTTTTAAATTCATACTCAATTGTGTACAGCTTGTTTTTTAAGTCTAGATGCAATTGTGGTTCGTTGTTGTTCACGCCTGATGCAACAATCGTGCTAGCGCCTGCAAGATACAAAGCCCCTGTCGAGAATGATGGACTGCCTGATACGACCCTCATTGGGGTGCTATAAGACGATACATCATTAATATTAGATGTAAATGGAAGGTCTATTAGTGTTACATCTTGCGCAGCTAAAACATACGGATTAACCAAAAACATGATTAAGTCCTCGTTCCAATTAATGTCACTTTTAAACCTTTGGCCGTACCATCACCAACCTGGTCAATGTCAATCGTAATCTCAGCATCGTCTATTAATGATGTGTCACTAATCACAGGTGCGGTTTCTGCTGTTGTGGATGTTTTCTCAGTGTTATCAATTGTTAATTTAGTACTTAAAATACTTGTGCCGTTCTCGTTAATATCTACAGTAAAAATACTACCGCTTGTCTGTGCCGTTGTTAAACTTGCTCTAACGCCTGATAACGTCATAGCATAAGGCATTCTAAAAGTGATTTTGCTTGTTCCTGCCGTTAGAGCTGTTGTTTCATCGCTGCAAGCAACTGTTAAAAATTCAGCTTTAGCCGTTGCGTTTGTTGCGTAACCACTCAAATCAGGTGTGCAAAATGTTTTGATCTGATTCGCTGTCGCTTTTACTGTTGAACCACCCTGCACAATTGGGGCTAGCTCTGTACCTGTTAACGCGCTAGCCGCGCTTAATTCACTAATTTTTTTATCTGTCATACTGTTGCCCCGATAATTGTACCGCTATTAATAAATGTAACGTAGCTTACGCCGACTATAGCATAATCGCCCGCACTGCCGCCTGTGCCGTTTGTGCCAAAATCTTCGCCCGCGTTGCCAAATGCGTTTGTGCCGTTTTGACCAAATGCGCCACCTGTTCCGCCAAAACCACCCTGCCCAAAATCACCATCGTCTGACATTCGCCCGCCGCTGCCACCTGCTTGTGTTGTGTTTGCAGTTGTAGCTGTTGCGCCATTTGTGGCTGTTCCCTGCAAATCTCCGTATATTTCCTCGTATTTATTTATTGCAGCCGTTCCGCCTGTGCCGTAAGGAGCACCGCCGCCGCCGCCGCCGCCACCACCATACAATAAACCATCCGCACCATAAGCACCGCCACCACCACCACCACCGCCTGTTGCAATGATGCCTTGATTGTCAACTTCTAAAGCTGACAATATATTCATTGCGCGTCCGCCGTTGCCGCCATTCTCGCCGTTGCCATCTTCTGAGCCGTCTCCACCATCACCGCCTCGACCTGCTACCACCGCGCCTGATTCAACAATCAATCGAACAACAACACCAGTTGGCCATGTGTTTGGGTTTGTTAGTGCGTAGTTAGCCGTCGATGCTGACGAAATAACAACACCTGACGTAACAATAAATTCAACGATCATGCCGCTAATTAATGAACCTGCATCGTATCGTCTGTCGTGTGCTGATTTTAGGTTTAAATCGAATAATTCATCAATATATCCACCGTCGATATAAACTTGACGAACTGAATAATTAAACGAACCGAAAGCAAACTGACGCGCTGTAAACGCCCATGACGTGCCTGTCTGTTTTTCTATGCGTTTCGTAACTTGCAACAATATAGCCAACGGAGAACCATCAAAATCTTGATGCTGTTTTGATTCAACCTGCACAAAATCACATAGTTTTAAATTGCCATCTTTGGCATCAAGCATAAAATCCGCTTCAATCGGTGCTTGTGCGAAGCGTACTAAATATCTATTTGCCATGTCCTCAGCAGCCGACCTATCAATAATCCATCGGCTAATTATTTTTTTAATTCGCACGTCTCTATTTTGCACTTGTGACTGATCGTTCACGTTCGAGGCTATGTATAGATTAGTGTAGTTTGATTCTTCATTTACGTTAGTTGTCGGGTCAATGATGCCATAATAAACCCATGTTTCGTTGACGCGCTCATCGGTTAAGTCTCGCAATCGCAAGCTGTCTGCTAAAATATGCGAATCGCTTGTTAATGTTGTGACTGTCTCACTTGGCGAATTAGGGCGAATCGTTTGGAATTTAATTAGGCTCTCGACTTCATCCCAATAGATAAAAAAGCCCACCTGTTCCGACAACTCGCTTAATAACTTGCTAACGCCTGTGGGAGCTGTTATCAGTGTGTTATACAAACGCGGTAAATAGCCGACTTGCTCATTATCCCAATCTGTTTTATTGATAAAAGACGCATCGACAAAAGCATAGTTAGTCAATAAATTGTAAACAATATCTTGTGGCTTTTGACCAACAACACTATAGCATTGTTGTACCGTGTCGCCTTGTTTGTGCGCTTTGGCTGTTGTGTTTTTTTGGCCGCGTGTCAGTGTTAGTACGTCGCCTGATCGCGTAAATGCCATAACCTCACTACTAATACGAACAAAGCCGCTAGCGTCATAATCCGAGCCCACACCCACAGGTGTGAGTGTGCAAGTTGTGGCAACATTGGTTAAATCCAAATTAAGCTTGCCGATACTCGCCTTAGGGCAAACCGCACGATCATCACTAGCCAATTTTAAAATATCTTTAGCTGTGATTTTGGTCATGCCGTTTGTATCAATACCATCCCACTGCTCAATTACAAACGTTCTTACCTCAAAATTATCAATGTTATAACTGCCGTCTTGTTCAAGATAGCCGTTATACACGCGCATAATACGCCCGTTATAATAAGGGTTACGCGCTTTTAGTTTGCCGAAAAACGTACCTCGATTGATTGGGATATATGTACGCTCGTTGACATAAGGGTCAATTCTAATGTCAGAATGGGGGAAGTCTTGCAACGATACACTACAAGCCGCGCGTAAGCCTATGCCCTTTCCTGCTGTAATCTCAGCAGGGGTTATACTAATACCGCGCAAGCATGGGATAGCATCCAAACCCTTGGGAACTTTGCCACCATTGGGTGAACAAAAGCGATAAGTTTTGGTTGTTAAGTTAAAGTTAGCAACATCATTGCACGTCTTGTAAGTATTAAAACACTTTGCATCGCCTGTCTCAGTTGCGGTACAAGGTGCAACGCCTGCGGTATTAGCACAATAGTCTAAATCAACCTCGATGTAGCTAAACGGCTGACGACCCATTGATATTTGATTATCAAGATAGGGATTGCTATAAACTAGCGAACCATCGGGATAGTATTGTACTAATAGCGTCGCTAGCATAATTAAGCCTTAACTTTTACAAAACGATAGCTAACTTTAGCAGACAATCCATTCACTGACGATGCTGTTATTCTTGGTATTAAATCGGTTCTCTCGGGTATTTTAATCAAATAATCAATATCATCAAAATACAAACTACCGAATTGGAGTTCAAAAGGGAATCTAAAATAAGCTGATTGATTGTATGGCTTATAGTAAAAATACCCCTCAAGTGAGCCGCTTGTACTGCCTCGTACTCCGCCTGATATACGGTCTAAATAAATAGAATTTTGATATGGGACTGTGTAAGCTGCGCAAAATGATTGCCCAATATTTGCATCAATAACACAAAAAACAACTGATGTATTCGGGGCTGACTGTCTGATAGTGATTGCCCCAACATTGGGTGATGTGCCACTATTCGCAACATAATACGCATAATTACAACGCCAAATATTATGGCCAAGACTATAAGTACCAATACCTGTAATTGCTTTGCTTGCAAACGTATACTCTGTATCTGTATCACTTGCTAAATAAGAATACCAAACTGTACCAGTGTCACCCCCCGACACAACAATTTCCGCTGCCGCTGCTGTTGCAGGGAAACCCGCATAAACCCCGCCCTCATTAGTCACGTCTTCTGGAACTGTGCCAGTGTTGATTGTTGCGTTAATTCCGTCTTTTATAGTAACTAAGTGGTTTTGATACAAGTTATTGGTGACCATTAAATTAAAATCCATTGGCCTTACAACAACAGTATCCGCATCTGTTTGAACCTCACTATTTAGTCTTGATGTTGTGAGGTTCATTTGCCCAGCGATACATTGCAACCGTAAAAACGATTGATTATTTGTGCTTGTGTTTGTAAATCTTGCCCTAAAATATCTTCTAGTTCGTGTTAGTCTATGCGGTTCGTTAACATTTGCTTTAACACTGTAACTTAGTGAACTATCCCAGTTTGTCCCGTCATTGCTAAATTCTGCATATAAAACACCGTCCTGATCTGTTAAACACGCAATAGTTACATCCCCGTAATTTAACAAATCAGTGCTTGTTCCTGTAAATGTTGCCGATGCGTTTAACGGTGTCGATGTGCTTGAGTTTGAAACAACAATAGCGTTTTCTGATGTGGTTGCTATTGCAGTTTGATTACTTGCTAAAACAACAGATACACTATTAGCCATTGTTTGCTGACCAAGTGTAAATTTGCTATTTAATGATGATAACGTGGCCTCTGTTGCACCTGTTGGGCTATATACGTTTAACGCACCACCAGTTACACCAACGTAACCTGTCGCGCTTGTCGGATCACCTAAATTGACGACTTGACGATGCACAAGCCCCTGCGTCGTTGTGACCGTGTTTGTATCTAAGTTCTTTGACTGTGCAGGGACGGTTACGAAGTTATTAGTTGCCATTTTTATGCACTCATAAAGAAGATTGTATTTGCTTGATCACAACCGCCATCGCTGGAGTATAGACCTTGTAGTAACCATCATTAGCAAGATGATTGATTGCATTGCCGCCGCTACTGTCGGGATTAGTCGCAAAGTCATTAATCGCACCAAGCAAACTAGCGTCTGTCTCGATTGGATTACCAATTACAACAGGCTCTAAAAACTCAAAATAAAATCCATTTGTTAGATTTGTTCCTTTGTTCCACGCGCCAGCATTGCCGCTGATGCCAATGCCAGCATAGCCAGTTGTAAAACAGTTAAAGTCATGTGTTGATATTTTTTCAACACCATTGACCAGCACACGATGTTTAGAGCCAATGCACTCGACGCGAATATGATGCGAACTTGAGCCGCTGATTCCAGGCACACTAGCTGTTGCAATCGTTGTTTGTGAACCACCAGCCGCTTGATAAATCAGCGATAATGTAGTGCCCGCTATTCGCACTTCATAGCGTTCTGCTGTGTTTGTCAGTGTATTCGGGTCGGCTCTGTAGAAAATACTTGCAACGCTTGATGCGTTATAACTTGAGTAGATACCAGTTACTGTCACATCAGCACAGGCGCGTTTACGCAATGCTACAAGAGTTCCACTCGATTGATCACGCAATGTAAGGCCATTAGGACTATAACCAACTCCAACAATGTTAGCCCAGTACGCCGTGTTTAGTGTAAAACTAGTCGCGGTATTATACGCACCATCATATCTGAAAAATGCCTCGCCATTGGCATAGCCAAATACCTGATCAATGCCAGTTGTGAGTAGCTCATACACCCGCGCACCGTCAACAATAGCAACGTTATTTTTAAGAGCTAAACCACGCAAGACCTTAGCAAATTGCTTAATCAAAGCAGGATTGTTAACGCCTGTGTGCGACGATACAAGAATAATGCTTGGGCGTTTTGCAGACCAGTCCGAGTGCGTGTTGAAATCATCAACGATAAACTGCATAGCAGTTGCAAACGATTTAACGTCAGTGTCATTGAGGTCAAAATGCACAAAAACCAAATCGGGCGACTCGGCCAATACATGATTTCGCCACGATTTATTTAACGTGCTGCCGTTTGTGGGACTGCCAGTTTTTGAGAGCCAACTTTGTTGAAAAAACGACGAGCCTTTGGGGGCGCGATAAAAACCTGTACTCGGTGTGTTGTCATTAGCCTTGCCAACATACCCCGTGTTGTCTAAAATATTAGCTGCACTGCCGTACTGTGTTGCTAAACGTCCACCTAAACCAAGATTAATAAAAGAAAAATCGACAGAAGGGAATGCGTTTTGTATCTGTCGCTGCATGATGTTATAAACGCCACTGCTTGGCCAGTTTTGATTCTCGCCTTCAACAATAGAATGCCCGATGTAGCAAACTTTTGCAGAACCTGCATTAATCGCTGTTTTTAGTGTCGAAAAATTTACAGACGATAAAGATGCAAAAATTTGATCTAATAAGCTAATTTGTTTGTTTTCTGTTGTTAAAGGCATTATGCACACTCCCCAGCACTAAAAGCTTGACCTGTTGTAGCACCAATAATTCCAATCGCATTTGTTGTACGCTCAAAAGAGGGAGTCTCGAAATACTCACCTGTTTTTAACTCAAAGTCGCTTGTGGTTGCTGTCGCACCTGCGCGATTGATATATAAACTACCTGCACTATTATTGCGAATCCAAAAGCCTTTACGGTTTGCATTTGCAGCAAATAAAACTTGACTAGCTCCACCTGTTGTAATTGTGCCATTATTTTTGGTTAGTGTTGTGCTGTCAATATTTGTGTCAAGCGTGACGGGCATTGGATTATCGGCACTAACCGTAACCAATACCCCATTAACTAAAATTGCGCTCATTTAATGACCCCCTCAAATGTAATGCCGCAAGACCCATGACCATTGCCAATCCTATCTTGTAGCTTAATTGGTGCGAATGATGTTTGATAACATAACTGATTGTTAAAAAGAGGCGTATTGCCCCATGAATAAATAAACGGATTTAATTCAGCAGATTGTTTGAAAGGATACCAATTATTATACAGCCAAGAGTGACTAATTTTATCTAAATTAATCGTCTGTTGTTTTACACCTGTTCTAACAAGTGAGCGACCTAAAAAAATACCAGATTCGCTTTTGTTATTCGTAACAATGGTATCTTCGTTTAAATGCGGAGGCTGTGCGCCATTGTAAAAACCTAATTCAAAATCTAAACGCACACCGATTGCTAAAACACCGATTTTAACCGAAGTTGATGAAGTAAATTCTAAACGATAATAACGAAAAGTTTGCTGATCTAGTTTGATAGCCAAAACATAATCATCATCTACTGATTGACTTGGTATGTTAGTGTTAGTATTTAATTTATAACTGCCATCATAAACACCGCTACTAACATTATTTACTGTCATTAATGTTGTCGATGTTGCGAAATTAGAAACACTCGAACCCTTTAAAACAATGTTATCAGTGTTTGATGTAAATAATTCATGTGCTGCAATAGCGAAATAATCAATAGCAACGGCTGACCCACAATCTATTGTAATACTGTTTGACCCTGCATCAAATTGAACATTATCCCACGCTTGCCAGTTTTTAAGAGAGTTAATGCTATAACCACTAGACACGCCTACAGCCGACAAAGTGCTTGATGTCGCTGTAAAATAGTTTCTATATCCAATAAATGCAAAGTCAAAACTCATTTTTTAGATAACCAATGGTAAACGTCGTAAAATTTACTAAAGCACCAATAAACTGTAACCGCTACTATTAGGTAAGATACCATCTCAGCCATTTCATACTCTGTCATTTTATAATACTCTCAATGTTGCGCCGTCTTTCACTTCTTCGTTGATGCGATTTATTAACTGTCTCACACCATCTTTACTATACAACGTATTGTCATTTCCTGATAGTGATATATTAACAAAACGTTGCGTTAATGGTTGCTGTGCTTGCTCGGTTTGAGGCGTTGAAATAGCACCGCCACCGCCCGCACTTGCGCCACCTGCACTACCGCCACCAAAGGACGCGGATTGAATAGCTCTTAACTGCCCTACCTGTTGAGCCAATGCCGCCGCGCCATAAGCTGCCGCCAATGCAGGTGCGCCAAATCCACCCAATGCCGCGCCTTGTGACCATCCTGCCTGCATTGCCGCACTGACAGCAGCAGGTGTTGATAATATGATCTGAGCTGTTTTAGCCGCTTTTTGCAGTTCAAACATCTTGCGCGAATGTTGACTAAATCCGCCAAAATCAGCAGCAAAAAAAGCCAACGCGCCATCGAGTGTTGATTTTTGGAAAGTCTTAGTAATTGCTAAAAACTTGTTTTGTGTACCTAGCAAAATATCTAACTTTTTCGCTTGATGTTCTTGCTCTAAAATCAATTCAGCGTTTTTAATTTCTTGATCTAAACCTGTGCTAACTTCAGCCAAACCGCGCAATGCTTCCATTTTTGCCGCGTGGTTGTTTTCTAAAATCTCAAGCTCGGTCTGTCCTGCTAAATTGGCTTCTTCTAAAACTTTTAACCCTGCATCTTGCTTGATTTTTAAAAGCTCATCTTCGCGTGTTTGTTGGTCAATTAGTTTTTGCAATTCAGCGTCATAATGCTTTTGGCTTAACTCGCCCATTTTTTGAAAATAGACTGCCCAAATACTAAGCTCACCTTGTCGATGCTGTTCGTTTGTAATCGCATTGCTTTTTAGATAATCGTCTAATTGTTTTAACGCATCATCACGATGTTTATTTAAAAGCTGTTCTTCATTTAGGCTTGCTTCTTCTAATGTGTTTAAATATTCAGCACTTGCCTTTTTTAATTCTTCAAGCTTCTTGCGTTCCTCTTCGCCTACGCTGCTTCCGCCTTTTGCTGTTGTTTTTGTTGTTTCTTTGGACGCGCCACCGACAGCTAATGCAGCATCTTCCATTTCTTTTTTGATTGCTTGACCTGCTTTCCCTGTCAAACCATCAACAAAGTTACTCAAACCACTTTCGAGCATTGCGCCCGCTGTGCCGCTAACATCTTTGATGATATTCATATATCCCTCAAAGATTGCACCATTTGGCGGTTCAATAACTTTTATAGGTTCGGCATTGCTAAATTTTGCATATACATTATAAAGCTCTTGATAACCCTTGACGATATAACCAATACTTGACGCAACTGCATCAAACATTGCCCAAAAAGCACCGCCAAAAATGCCACCAAAAACAGCACCCACTTTGCCAATGGCCGCGCCTATTAACTCAAAAGCACCGCGAACAACTGACGCAACATTAACCACAACAGCAGAAAAGTTAATAGTTAAATCTGTCAATAATGTTATTTTTGGCTGCAATTCGTTATCAGCATCAACATTAAACAACTCATTAAATTTTTGAGTTGCAACAGTTAATGCAGGTGCTAATTGTGATGTTATGCTTTTTGCAGTTGCTTCTAATCCTGCAATAGCATTGTCAAAAGCCTTATCTAATTCGATTAATCTTGTAACGTCTGTATCATTAAGCTTTTTATTAAATTGATCATATTGGTCTGTTAGTGCTTTTACGTTTTGCTCTGTCAGTTTTAAAGCGGGCAACCAATTATCACCAAATAATGTACCGCCTATTTGTGCCTTATCTGCTTGGTTCGATACCTCACTCAACGCTTGAGCGACCGTTAGTAATTGTTCGTCTGTACCCATTCTTGACAAGTCAGACATGGATAAGCCAAGCCGCTTAAATGAATCCTCATAGTCTTTATTGCCGTTAACTGCTTCGCCAACTTGCTCGTTAAGCGTTTTAGCTAAATCAATCATCATGTCGGTTTCGAGATTCGATGCAGCCGCTACTGCATTTAACCGCTCTAACTGACGATAACTTAAACCTAAACTATTTGCTAATGAGTTAAATTCTCTAACCGAGTTTGATGTAGCAGCCGACATTCCAACAATAGCCGCCGTTGCTATACCAATAGCCGCCGCTAATTGTTTTGCGCTGTCGCTTGCTGAACTAAAAGAATCATCTAATGATTGACCTGTTTGTTGGCCTTGTTGTTGTGTGTTATTAAGCCGTTGGTCAACCTGTTGCAACTGTCTATTGAGTTGGTCTAAATCGGCTCTAATACTTATTACTAAATCGTCAGTTGTTGCCATGTAATTTATCCAACTCAGCGTTTAATTCTTCAAATTCACTCATAGACATCGGACGGCTATACGCTTTGCCCGTCTGTGTTTGCATCTTGTCTAAATGAGCATCCCATAACACCCAAAAGTCATTAGGTGTAAGCCGCCATGCTTCGGACGGCTGTATGTTTAAGTAAATGACCGCACTTGACCACAATTTCTGCCAAATACAGCCATCTTCTACTTTCCCGAATCTTCGTCTGCTCCCACGTTTTTAATGTCGTGTTCGCTGCCTGCTGTTAAAATAGCGGTGCAAAACTTGACGATAAAAACACAAGCATCCATTACTTTCTTTTCTGCATTCACTTTTTCAAAAATGCCTTGTTTTGTAAACCAATTGGGATAACCTGTCTTTGGCTTAGCTGCACAAGATAATAAAATAGTAATAGCATCGCTTAACTTAGGATTAGCAGCGATAGTATAAATCGGCTTATTAGTAGATTCTTCTAATAACGCCAAATTCTCAAATGTAGGCAGCATCTCAAAATCAATGCCGCCTAAATTAAAAATCATAATGCCTCTGTTTTTCATGTATTACGCCTTAAGCTGCTGTATAAATGATTGTGCCCGCGCTTTCAAACGATGCGCTAAACTGTTCCGCGCCGTTATATTCGCCTGTACGCTCAACGCTCGGCACTGCAAATGCACCAGTCCAAACATCGCCTAATGCTGATTCAATTTTTAGCACTAAATGAGTGTTTGCCATTGATGCCGCCATAACATGATCTGTAAAAACAGTGTTATCACTAACAACACCAGAGCCTTTTAAACTCATGCTAGTAATGCCTGCACCCTCTAACAACTCACGAAATCCACTACCGTCTTTATCTGTAACATCAACAGTTTCGTTGTTAATTGTCAATGAATCAGAGCGCATACCACCGATAACAGTAAATACGTCAGGGCTTGTTGCTGTGCGTACTTTGATTCTAAACTCACGGCCTTTATATTTTGCCATTTTTACACCTCACTAATAATTAGCTTGAATTTCATAACTCCGTGACGTGTTTGGCCGTCACTATCTATAACCATGTCATACCGAGTAAATTGGCATAACACGCTTTGACTTGATGTCAAAACTAGGTTTGCATTGTGTAGCGTGTCATGGCACTTTTTCATAAGTGTTCTGATCTCTTTTGTGCCATCGTATCTACTGCCAATATGCAAATTAATGACCGCTTCTAAGCCGTCATCATCTTTATTCGACCAATCATCCGCGCCGCCATCTTCTAACCATATTTTTGGCCATGCGCCCTCGTTGCTTAGCTTCTCGCTAATGATGCCCGTTAAACCTGTTACGCCATTTAATGCTGTGTAAACTGCCACAATGTAGTCATTAAATAAGCTCATGACCGCGCCCCATTCATTTCGCGAACTGCTTGTTTTAAAGCGTTTTGAACAATGGCTGTCGCTTGTGCCGTCTTAACATTTAACGCTTTGTACATAAACGGACGTGGATATAAACCGCGTGACATATCGCCAAATTCAAGGGCTTTTGCATAAGGCGCGATTGAGTGAAGCGACAAAATGCGAATTCTTAAATTATCCATATCTGGCTCAGTTTGAATTGATCGCACCAAAAAGCCCAAGTCTGTAGCAGGTGATTCATAAGGCGCGGATGCTTTAACAGTACGAAAAGATCCGTTAGAGTTTTGTCGGAGTTGGTATGTACCGCCTCTAGGTGCTTTATTAACTGACCGTCTCGCCTCAGTTGCAACTAGTTCACCAGCAATAATGATAGCCGCTTCAACTTTTCGTCTGACGTGTCCTGCTAATTGTTGACCGATTGTACTCATGCAGCCTCCAACACAATTCGTCCGCCATCCTCAAGCAAGAAAAATCCACCATCTTCTAAGCGTAAAAAGTTTTGATCTTCGATTGTTGTTGTGTTCGCGCTTTCGAGATTAAATGCGACTAACTCCGCTCCGTTATATTCGCCCGATGATTCAAACGATGTTATTTGAAACGCACCCGCGTATATCTCGCCTGTGTTTGATACCATTTTGCAGTTGATTAGTTGGCCAACAATAACCGCATCTTTTAAAAACGTATAAGACGCACTATTTGTCAAAATACCTTGTGCTTTAATGCTTACCGAGCTAATACCTGCGTTTTCTATCAATTCACGCCATAAAACGCTTTTTTCTGTTACGTCAACAATCTCAGAATTGACAGTTAATGTATGACTTTTACACGCTGCAATCGTTGTATAAGTTCCGCTAATATCTGCTTGTAATGTAAATAACGCGCCTTTTTGTTTCATGTTGCAGTCGCTCCAAACAGTTCAGCCGTTACCGTATAAAAATCTAAATCATATTTATATTGTGCTATCGCATTGACTCTAAAATAATCGCCACGATGCACGATTCGTAAATTGTCGCTTGCTTGGCTGCTTGGCACTAAAAAAGATTGATTTTGACGCACGATAAAAGTAATTGATTGCAAGTGCTGATCTTCGCCACGGTAGAATCTCTCGCGCGGTGTCGATGTCTCAGCCTTTGCCCATAGCTTACCTAACTCGACCCAGTTTGAACTAAAGCCGCCCTGACCATCATTGACTTTTTGATTTTGTTGAATGGTAATACGGTGCTTTAATTCGCCGATATTCATACGTTAAACACCCGATATTGATCTAAAACAGTTTTAACATTTTGCGGTAAATCATAAGTGCCGCGATTGTAAAAACGGTATGTAATTAAATCCAAAAGAGCTTGTTTAAGTGGTGCAAATGACTCGGTTAAAGTGGTAACTGTCCATGTAATTACTAGCTCATTATCCGCATAATAATTGCTATTTAAACGTAATCGACCTGACACGCGGTTATATGCGTAGCCTGTATAGTTATCACCGTCTAACGTAATCGCAATCGTACCTGCGAAAATACGCGGCGAATAAAATAAAGCTTGGCCTTTATCTAAAATAACTTCGGTTTGCCAAACTTGAGGCCGTAAAACATTCTTAGTATATGATTCAATTTCGCGTCTGCATGACGTAATCAAAGAGCTGATTAATGTATCTTCGTCGCTGTTTTCAACTTTAGCCCATGCCTTAACATCGGCTGTGGTTAAAGGTTCGCTTCCTGACTCACTAACTAAAAAAGACATATTAATAAACTCTTTAGAATAAACGCGCCCACGAATGAGCGCGTTTAAGGTTATTAAGCAGGGTTTACAACGCCTTCTAAGCGTAAGCCGTACTTAACGTATGTTGCACCCACTGACAAAGTAGAACCAGCAGCGGTTACAGCACTAGCCTTAACGTAACGCTTCCAGCCAACATAACCAATACTAGAAACACCTGCCGCGCTTAATACTGCGCTTGCTTCGGTATTAGTTAAATTGGCATCCGCAACGGCTGTATAAGTAACGTCGTCGTCAGATTCTTCGATCAATGGGGTAACACTACCGTCGGTATATGCACCCACTTGAAAAATGATTTCCAAGCCATCGCTGCCCTGACGATCAATCGCAACGCCTGTGACATCTTCGCCGTCTGCAACTGCTGTTAAAGCAATCGCTACACCGACGCTAATTTGATTATGTAAATCTTTGGTAACACTCATCTTGTTTACTCCTATTAAGCTTTAAATTCGATAAAGCGGACGGCTTCGGAGTTAACAACATCGCCACCTGTACGCTTGCTAAAGTACCACTTCACAAATGTTGGGCTTGTGATGTTGTCGCGAATCACGTTAATGCCGCGACGGTCAACAACCTGATAAGCTTGATTCAAGTTGCCTACAAAAATAGATAAACTGTTGTTGGCAATATCGGCCATGTGGTCAAAATCAGGTACAACAGGAATACCACAAATAGTGCCGAATGGCGCATCTTGCAAGTTCCAGCTTGGCTGCCAAATGTAATTGCCGTCAGAATCTTTTAACTTCATTGCAGTTGCAAAAGTAAAGCGATTCATACCCCAAATTGCACCAGTGCGATAGATACCGCGCAAAGACATAGCGGATTCGATGAATACATCGCCACCGTTTGGAGTTGCAGCAAATGCACCATTAACACCAGTTTTAAACTTTTGTACTGTACCCCATGCGCGTGAATTGTCGCCTGTGTACGCTGTTGCAACAGTCATTAAACCGCGTGGTTGCAATACGCCATCGCCTAACAAAAAGCCTTCGCCCTCTGCTTCGGCAAAAGCCATAGTGCAATCATCAACAATTAAAGATTCGATGTCTAAATCAGCATCTTCAATCATTTGAGTAGTAGCGGACGGATAAGCAATTAAGTCTTTAACGTCAATTTGATATTTGCCAAATTGTTTTGTGGCTGTATTAGATACGGATTGACCTTGATAACCCCATGTTGCAGCATTGCGACCATTATTGACAATGCCCTCTAAACGACCTTTACCAATAGTTTTAACATTGGCATATTGACGCATTGGGGACATATCTTGAACACGGGCAATGATACGGCCTGTAGTGTCTGCTGTGGTTAAATAGCCACCATCAGGATTAGTGATAGTAGATAGTGCTTTTTGCTCTGCATCGTCTAAGCGTTGACCGCGCATCATTTTAAATAATGCGTTTTTGGCTTCTAACTCAACACCACTAACACCATGCTGTTTAGCTTCGGCTTGTGCTAATTGAGCTTTTTTGACTTCTTGAATGGCTTGAACAATATCGCCAATCTCTTTCTCGATCTTGGCTTGCTTTTCTTGAGTCTCACCTAAAACAACACCATGTTTTTTAAACTCAGCAATAGCTTGTTCTTGGCTTTGACGGGATTGATTGACGGCTTGTAAGGTGTCGTCCATCAATTTCTTGATTTCGATTTCTGTAGTCATTTTTGACCTCGCAATGTTTGATTAAGTTTTAACAATGAAGCTGCTATATCATCAAAATTATGCTCGTCATCTCGACTTGCTTTGATTTTGCTTATTAGCGTTTTTGCTTCAGAGCGTGATAACTTACAAACATCGCGCAGGTAATGCTCACAATCTCTAACAGTATCTAGTTTACACGATTTCATGTCGTTGACAATAGCCATTGGATTCATAGCAAATGTTACAAAGCTATATTCGTGTACCGTTAATTTTTTAATAACTCTGACATTGTTTTCTAATGAGTAATCATCGACAGAATAACCAATACTTAAACCGTCAATCGCGTTATTTTTAATTAGTGTTCTTGTATCTCGTGCGCGTTCAATATCTAGCAATAACTCACCATCGACCAACAGGCCGCGATCATCTTCGCGCATGGATAATGTTTTGCCAATTGGATTATTCCAGTCATGTTGCCAAAGTACGCGGATTCTTTCAGGTTTGGCACTGTTTAAGAACTCGCTAAACGCGCCTTTTAAAATGATGTCTTGACCTAAATCAACATTGCCTGTTGCTGCTGCATAACCACTAAAAACACCCTCGTTTTCAGTATTGAAGTTGTCATCTACTAAAGATAATGCTTTCGTATAATGTAAACGCATCGCATCGCCCCAAAATTATGATATATTAATTGGGTTGATGGTTTTTCCTCTGTTGTCCGTCAATACTAAGCCCCATGCTTCGACGTTTGGGGCTTTTTTATTTCACATTGTAACCAAGTACACACCTACAGTTAATTACATTTGATGCGCTGCCGCGTGGATCACTTGGCCACCGCATAGACTCACCATTAACAATAAACGGTTCGCCAATTGCGCGTGTTTGACCATCTGCCGACTTGTGCGAATCTCTCACACGGCTATCGTTTGTGCTTATCCACTCGACTTCTACTTCAAGCCCTGCATCATTGGCTGCCCATTCAGCGCGTGTATATTGTGCTGTGTTTGCCGCTTTGTGTGTTTCTGTTCGTGCTATTGTCATAGCTCTGACGTTGGCATTTGCACCACCAATGCGTTGTGCGATTGAGTTAGCCACGTTTTGAGGCATGGCTTGCGTCGGGTCTTTTTTTGCTAGTGTCATTTGTTGCATGATAACGCTGGTTGCCACCGCTACTGTATTTGTCGCTACAGTTGACGCGGTTGTCATGCTGTTTTTAGCTAAAATGCCGTAAATGGCATTCTCAATATATGTCTCAAAAGTATTCTTTTTATCTTTGATACTAAACACCTTAAACGCATCTGCCGTCTCTTTACTAAGCTTATCAAGTATTAAAATTAGCCTGTCTCTATGCTGTTTTGTGACATCAGCAAAACCTATTTGAGATTCATATGCGATATAAGACAAGGCTAGTTCTTTAGATGCTGCAATTAGTTCACGTCTGATAAGTTTCTGATAACGCAACGCTAGCCTATCCTGAACCAACAAGACGCGCCTTGCGTATTTTAACTTCTCAATTCTAGTCATAGTTAAAACGTCGGGTTAACGGGCGGAACGTCAGCCCCTGCCAATTCTAATGGAATTAAACCGCTATTCACTAAAATTACTTCACCACCATCAACAGGCTCATACCCCATTGCTTGGCGTTTTTCATTTGTGCTAATTGACTGCAATGTATCAATAGTTTTGTTCCGTTCTGCTCGTCTTGGTTCAAGTGCTGGCACAGCATCAATATCAACACATAACAAATCACCTTGTTTTAATCCTGCACGTTGGCCAAGCCATCGGTTGATCACTGATAACAAATTATTTAGCAATGGGATTGCGCTATCCTCATAAAATGCCGCCCTCGCTTGCTCATAGTTTGCATAAGTTTGGCTTCCCTCAATACCTAGCAACTGAGTCGGCACGTCTAACGCTTCGCATATATCACGCTTAGCCGATGTTTTACCGCCTAAAAACTCAGCGTCTCGCATATTGAATCCAAAAGGCATCCACTTTAAGCCACCCTCTAATAACAATGGCTTTCCTGAATTGTCACTACCTTGATAATTATCAGCAAATTGATCTTTTAATCTATCAAATGTCTCAGGAATTAAATTACCATCAGTGCTTAACGCGCCGCTTGGTTGCATGCCGTTTTTGAGTAATGAGTAATTAGACTTTGCATATTCGTTTGTTTGATCTATCGCATAAGCTGCCGACAACAAAGGACTTGAGCCGCGATAACGGCAAATTGGGTCAAACGATTTCCAAAGCGTTAAAGCGTAAGACGGTATTAATGTGCTTTGTGAGTAAGTGTCGCCACTTGTATATTGCCACGATGTAACCTTGCCCATGCTTCCCACCTGTAAATTAGGTGTAAGCCAATCAGGACGCAAGATAAATATTTCTTGTGGTAGTCGAGACGGTATAACCGATTCCCCCCACATCGGGCATTCGCCACCCACTAAATAATAAATGGCCGCTTGTTCTAAAAACTCAGCCCATGACTGCTGTTCATTGGGTTTTGACAGTAAATCAAATAAAGTTTTTGATTCAATTACCTCATCATTTCGCTTTACGATGATCGGGCAACTGTTAAACGCTTTTACATATTCTTGTACGCAAGCATAGACTGTTGGATTGCGTTTGTACGCTTCGTCAATAAAAGCCAAAAAGTTATAAGATGTAAAAGACGATGAATTGCTTATAAGCATGGCTAGCTGTTGGCTGCTCATCTTCTGTTCGCCTTTCCAAAACTGCCACCATTTCTTCATAATCGTCTCACTCTAATTTCTACTTTGTTGTAGTTTGCCAACATATCACTAATTGCGTCGCACATCGGGTCTATTTGGTCATCGTGATCATGTGCATTATCGGCTGTAAAAGACTCACATTCAGCAATAAACGCACTGTTAAACGCACTATTGCTCGGTATCATAACATAACCTGATTCTATGTACGAAACAACATCTTGAACCCTTGTCAGTTTATCAATATTGCGCTGAATGGCTTTTATCGGGATTTTAGCATCGCGTTTTATGTCTTGAATTAAACCAGTACCGCTTGCTTTATCTTCTATGCACATCTCACGCAATCGCCCCTTGTCATTGTTATTGTGCTTATTCCAAAAGTCTATCGCATTACGCCTTAGCTCTGGTGCTTCCCACTTTCCGCGAATCATATCAATTAAATAAATCTTACCCTCAGCATAACCCCACAACTCAAATACTGTGTAGTCATTATGCTCTTTAGTTTTTTGCGCAGTGTCGGCGTATATTTTTTTGTATTCGATTTTAGGCAATATATCGTATCTGCCAAACCATGCGCCTTTGATGATTTCGCCACCCTGGATAATTGGCGATTGCTGATAAAGCGATAACCAAGACGCACTATCCATCACAGACTTACGCTCAAGCAGAAACTCAAGCGATTTATGCTCAGGGAATAATGCTTCGCCCTCGTTCCTGTTTTTTTCGTTCGTGGTGGCTATGGCAGGATAAGACAAAACTTTAATGTCTGGGTATTTTTCTATTAGTCGGCCAATCGGGTCGTCAACATGCCAACGTGTCAAAATACAAAGCAATCCTGCATCTTCACTGAATCTAGTGAAAAAGTCATCGGTAAACCAGTCCCACACACCATCGCGAATAGTTAGACTATTGGCTTCTTTTCTGCCTTTGATTGGGTCATCAATAACACCTAAATCCAACCCCTCACCAGTGATTGAGCCTCCGACTGTCGTGTTTCTAAAATAGCCGTCATGGTTGCAATACTCTATTAATTCTCTGTTTCGGATTGAATCTGCCCCTATTGCGCCTTTTGTGCTTATTTTTGTGTCGGGGAATATTTCTTGATAAATGGCACTGTCATATAGTCGCTGTAGTTTTAGGTTAGCTCTAACACCCAATCGCTCACTAAATGAAGTATAAATTGTTCTTAAATCAGGATTACGCCCTGCTAGCCACGCGATAAAATCAATAATCTGCACTGATTTGCCATGCTGAGGTGGTGCTTGTATAACTAATTTAGGCCGTTTACCTGCAATTAAATCATCAAAAAACTGTTGTAGCTCAGTTGCAATTTCTTCTTGCCACCATCCCCATTTCATTTTTGGATTGATTAGTTTACGAAAAGACAAAAACGACTCTCGCGCATCAATAATACGACGCTGTTTTAGTAACTCAATCTGTCTTTGATTGATAAGAGATGCCATAAGCGGCCAACTCCGCGTCTATTTCGTCTTTTGTCATTTGTTTAACTGCTTTGGGCGACATAGATCCGTCTGATGATGTGTGGTCTATTTGTTGGGTCAGTTTGTCGCCATATTTTTTAGGGTACATTTTACCGATAAGCCATTTTCTTGTGTCAACCCTAAGTCGTGATCTTTGCAATACTTCTTGATCGACCTTTTCTCCCATCTCTGTATGTACAATATCCCTTGAGGAATCATCTGCAATCTCGAGTATTTCATCAATGATTAATTCGGCTTGAAGCTCTCTAGCTGTTGCGTATTGCGCGGAAAACTCGCTATTAGATTTTATCCAATCAACAACCGTTGATAAGTTTGGCATTGTATCGTCGCGACAAATAGAGCGCAAACTCTCACCCAAAA
>JACCDX010340169.1_pt1 | contig 34571 bp, 28 predicted proteins | sample 7449681 | NCBI WGS metagenome assembly JACCDX01 (sample SAMN15323450, study PRJNA562643) | freshwater metagenome | isolation source: river surface water | place: USA:Blue River Watershed | collected 2017-08-18
CCCCAATCAGAATCAGCACACAGGAGATGGGGATCACCGACTGCACGACGCTCATGGGAATTTCAGGGATGCTGACCATGCTGTCGGTGGCCAGGATGGGCATGATGTCGAAACCGATCCAGCCCAGGAATCCGAAAAATCCGATCACCAGAATCTGCGCCAGGATGTTGAATCCGCGCCGCACCGCGGGCGGCATCAGATCTACGACCTCGGGGCAACCGATGTGGCCGCGTTTAAACGAGGCCAGTGCGGCTCCGTAAAAGGTGAGCCAGGCCAGCAGGATGGAGGCCACCTCGTCGTACCAGACCAAGGCACTGCCTAAGGTTCGGAACACGATGCCAACGGTGACTTCTAAAAACAAGACCACCATCAGCACGAGCACTAACCACTCGAGAAATTTTCCGTAGGCGGCCCGCAGTCCGCCGGATGGTTGTTGTGATGCTGCTCCAGACATGCTGGACTCCCTGAAAACGGTCGATGGATGTAATCGTGTTGCACGAAGCCGGACCGCTCGATCCGCCTTCGTGCGGGGGGGTCACGCTCAGCGCAGGCTATTGGCCTTGTCGATGAGTGCTTGGGCGCCCTTTACTTCCTTGCCAAAGTCGGTGTAGATCTCTTTGCTGGCGGCCACGAAGGCCTTCTTGTCGACCTCGTTGGCTTGCGTGCCGGCCGCCTTGATCTTATCGAGCAGTTCCTTATCTTCCCGCTCGGCGACCTGATAGACAAACGCCTGGGTTTCCTTGGCGGTGTCTTCCAGGATCTTTCTTACGTCGGCCGGAAGGTTCGCCCATTTCTTGGAGCCCGCCGTCAGGTAGGCCGGCGTGTAGACGTGACCGGAGAGACTGATGTATTTCTGGACTTCATGGAGTTTGGATGAGTAGATCTGCGTGAATGGATTTTCCTGCCCATCCATCACGCCCGTCTGCAGGGCGGTAAAGAGTTCTGAGAATTTCATCGGACTGGGGTTCGCGCCGTAGTCTTGGAACATGCGGACACGCCATTTACCCTCGGGCACGCGCAGCTTGATGCCTTTCAAGTCCGCGGGAACCTTAATGGGCCGCTTGTTATTGGTGAGATGTCGATAGCCATTTTCCCAGACCGCCACGATCTTCAGGCCTTTTTTCTCTGCTTCGGGTGCCAGGATCGGCCAGACGACTTCTTTTTCGATACGCTGCATGTGGGCGCGGTCCTGCACCAGATAGGGAAGCTCAAAAATACCGAATAGGTCGGACTGCGAGCTCATCACCGTGGACGGTAACGCCAGGTCGATGGTGCCCAGTTTCAGCTTCTGCACCATTTCACTATCACCGCCCAGTTGGCTGGAACCAAACACGGTCACTTTGGCCTTGTTGCCGAGTTTGGCATTGGCACGCTTTGCAAATTCATCGGACGCTTGCGCGAAGAGGGATCCGGGGGCGCCCACGTGGCCGAGTTTGATCTCAACGGACTGGGCCAGCGCGGCGGTCGAAGCCGAGAGCCCCAGCCCAAAGGCCACGAGGCTTGCCACGACGGTGCGTCGGGCGGTCGTGCGATAGGTGATGTGTTGCATGGTGTGGTCTCCTTTTTTATGAATAAGTGTGCCGGCAGCGGATGGATGGGGTGCGCACGTGGGGCTCAGCTGGCCAGGTAATCGATGGCCGCCTGCACGCCACCTTTCTGATGTGGAATGCCGCAGCGGACCAGCCCCATTTCCACGCCCCCGAGTGTTCCTAAGAGGGTGAGGTCGTTGAAGTCGCCCAGGTGGCCAATACGGAACACCCACCCCTGAAGCTTGGCCAATCCCATGCCCAGTGACATGTTGTAGTGCTCGAGAATCTGTTTGCGAAAATCATCCGCGTTGTAATGGCTGCCATCGGCCTTTTTGGGCATGACCACCGCGGTGAGCACCGGGCTGTATTCCGCGGGGTTTTCACAGAGAATCTCCAGGCCCCAGGCACGAACGGCGCGGCGCGTGGCCTCGGCGTGGCGCTTGTGACGCGCATAGACATTGGGCAGCCCTTCTTCGAAAAGCATATCGAGGGCTTCCGCCAATCCATACAGAATATTCGTGGCGGGTGTGCTCGGCCAGAACCCGTTTTTGTTGGCCGCGATGATCTCTTCCCAGCCCCAATAGGCCTTGGGCAGGGTGGCGATTTTGCTCGCTGCGATCGCCTTGTCACTGACCGCGTTAAACGAGATGCCGGGCGGCAACATCAACCCCTTTTGGCTACCGGCGATCGTGACGTCCACGCCCCACTCATCGTGCTTGAATTCCACGCTGCCCATCGATGAAATCGTATCGACCATGAGCAGTGCCGGATGGTGGGCCGCGTCGATGGCCCGGCGGACGGCGGCAATGTCCGAGGTCACGCCGGTGGAGGTTTCGTTATGCACCACGCAGACCGCCTTAATGGTGTGGTGGGGGTCCTGACGCAATCGGTCTTCGATCTGTTGTGCATTGACACCACGGCGCCAGTTGCCCGTAATGAACTCGGGTTTTAACCCGAGCTTTTCGGCGAGTTTTTTCCAAAGGCTGGCGAACTGTCCGGTCTCGACCATCAGCACCGCATCGCCCGCGCTCAGGGTGTTGACAAGTGCGGCCTCCCAGGCGCCGGTTCCGCTGCCTGGATAGATGATCACGGGCTGGGTGGTCCCGAATACGGGCTTGATGGCGTCCAGAATCCTGAGCCCCAGGCGTTGAAATTCTGGCCCGCGGTGGTCTATGGTGGGGAAGTCCATCGCGCGCAGCACCCGATCCGGCACATTGGTGGGGCCTGGGATCTGCAGGAAATGGCGGCCCTGGCCAATGCGGTTCAAGGTCTTGCTGGCCTGAATCGGGGCGGGGGGTGCTGAAAATGAGTCGCGTTGCATGGTCGTGGGGCTCTCTTGGGTGGCCTGGGGTAGACCCCAGGATTTTGTATACAAAATAATTTCATACAATTGTCCTCATGCGCTCCCCTGTGTCAACCGAACAAACCCTAATTCCGCGTCAAGGACTTCACGATGCGGTGGCCGATCGCATTCGTGAGCAGATCGTGGAAGGGCTGCTGGAGCCCGGGGCGCGTCTGAACGAGCGCGTGCTGTGCGAGCAGATGGGCGTGTCCCGCACCCCCATGCGCGAGGCGATCAAAAAACTCGCCGGCGAGGGGCTGGTGCGTCTTGAGCCGCATCGCGGGGCCGTGGTTCACCGCCTCAGCCGTGATGAAGTCGCGGCGGCCTTCGAGGTCATGGCCACACTGGAGGCCTTATCGGGCGACCTGGCTGCGCAACGGGCCAGCAACGACGAGATACGCACGATTCAAGAACTCCAGGTGCGCATGGAGCGGGCCCACCGTGCACGGGATCTGCCGGGCTACTACCGGTTGAATGCCGAGATCCATGCGGCGATCAACACGGCGGCACGCAACCCCGTGCTGGAAGAGGTGTTTCGGTCCGTGAATGTGCGCCTGCAGAGTCTGCGTTTTCGTTCTAACCTGGATCAGCGCAAGTGGGATGCCGCCGTCAAAGAGCATGCGGCCATTGCCGCCGCACTTCAGGCGCGTGATGGGCCGCAGTTGGGGCGATTGCTGCGGGACCATTTGAATCACAAACGTGAGATTGTCTTAAAGCTCATGGAGCAGGAGTCATGACTCAGGTGAATCCCGCCCGCCGCTCGTTTTTGTCGGGCGGCTTAAAACGGTCGGATCAGCGCAGTCAATTGGCGCGTCGCCTGGCCCGGGAGATGCAAGGACAGGTCTACGTGGACGCCGCCTCGCGCGGCCGTTACGCCACGGACGCATCGATCTATCAGGTGATGCCGATTGGCGTGGCCGTTCCGAAAACGGATTTGGATGCACGGATTGCATTGGATGTTGCACGTGATCTGAACGTGCCGGTCCTGCCGCGCGGCGCCGGCACATCCCAGTGCGGCCAGACCGTGGGCGAGGCGCTGGTGATCGACAACAGCAAATACCTGCGCACGATGCTGGACCTCGATCTCGAGGCCATGACGGTCACCGTGCAACCGGGCATGGTGCTTGACCATCTGAATGCCCAATTAAAACCGCACGGGGTATGGTTTCCGGTGGATGTCTCCACGTCCGCCCAATGCACGATCGGTGGCATGACCGGCAATAACTCCTGCGGTTCGCGCTCGCTGTTTTACGGCAATATGGTGCACAACGTGGCCGGTATAGATGCCGTGTTGGCCGATGGCACACAGGCCTACTTCGGATTGTTTGGTGATGGCGGTGACATGACGCTGGCCAACGCCCGCATGAACGGCCTGATCCCGCAGCTCTTTCAGATTGCAGAGTCGGTGAAGGATGACATCACCGCCGTCTGGCCGCGCGTGATGCGTCGCGTGGGGGGCTATAACCTGGATGTGTTTTATCCACAAAGCGAGCGGCCCTACCTGCCGGAGCACCATCGGGGTCTTGTGAATTTCGCCCACCTACTGGTGGGCTCCGAGGGCACGCTGGCGTATTTCGAGGCGATCACGCTTCGGTTGTCCCCCTTGCCAAAAAATAAGGTGTTGGGCGTGGTGAACTTTCCCACCTTTCATCAGGCCATGGCGCTCACCCAACATATCGTGACGCTGCATCCGATGGCGGTGGAGCTGGTGGATCGCACGATGATTGAACTGTCGCGTGCCAATCCGATGTTTGCACCGGTCATCGATACCGCCATCACACGGGTCAACGGACGCGAGACCGATGCACTGCTGCTGGTGGAATTTGCTCATGAGGATTCCGCCGTGGCCTTGCGGCAACTGCATGATCTGGAGGTGCTGATGGCCGACCTGGGTCTGCCCGGCGCGGTGGTGCGCCTGACCGAGCCCAGCGCCCAGTCGGCGCTATGGGAAGTCCGTAAGGCGGGCTTAAACATCATGATGTCGTTAAGGGGTGATGGAAAGCCGGTCTCGTTCATCGAGGACTGCGCGGTGCCGCTGGAGCACTTGGCCGACTACACCGCGCAATTGACCGAGGTGTTTGCCCGGCACGGCACGCAAGGCACGTGGTATGCCCATGCGTCAGTGGGCACGCTTCATGTGCGTCCGATTCTCGACATGCGTCGTGACGGCGCCCCGAAAATGCGGGCCATTGCGGAGGAGGCCGGGGCGTTGGTGCGCAAGTACAAAGGGGCTTTTTCCGGAGAGCACGGCGATGGACTCGTGCGCAGTGAGTGGGTGGAGTGGCAGTTCGGTCGAAGAATTACCCATGCCTTTGAGCGCGTGAAAGACGCTTTTGATCCCGGCCACCGGATGAATCCCGGAAAGATTGTCGACTGCACGAAGATGGACGACACCGCGCTGTTTCGCTTTCGGCCGGGTTATGCGGCCGCTCCCATGGACACGGGCCTGGATTGGTCGGCCTGGGATGTGCAAAACGATCCGTCTCAGCGCGGTGACCCGGGCACCTTTGGCATCGCGGTCTCGGCCCCCGGCACCGGAGGGGATCCCTCCCGCGGTTTTGCCAAGGCCATCGAGATGTGCAACAACAATGGGCACTGTCGAAAGTTTGACGTGGGCACCATGTGCCCGAGTTATCGGGTCACCCGCGATGAAGTCCACTCGGTGCGCGGTCGCGCCAATACCCTGCGCCTGGCCGTGAGCGGTCAGTTGGGTGCCGGGGCCTGGGAGTCCGAGGCGGTGCGCGATGCGCTGGCCTTATGCGTGGGATGCAAGGGCTGCAAGCGCGAATGTCCGACCGGCGTGGACATGGCCCGCATGAAGATCGAGGCGCAGTATCAGGTGGGCCTGCGTCGGGGATTCCCGCGCAAGGACCGATGGGTGGCCCATCTGCCGCAGCTTGCGCGTACGGTGGCCGCTATCCCGGGCTTGGCCGGGTTACTGAATCTGCGCAATCGCAGCGGATGGTTGCGGGTGTTGGGAGAAAAGTGGTTGGGCTTTGCGGCGGAGCGCACACTGCCGGCCTGGCGGCGCGATACGTTTGCGCTCATGGTGTCCGCATCGCCGCGTAAGCAGGCCCCGGGTTCGATCGCCGCCCACCATGATCTGACCACCTGCGATGTGGTGCTGTGGGCCGATACGTTTAACAATGCGTTTGAGCCGCAGCCGCTGCGTGCGGCGTTCGCCGTGATGCGGCATCTCGGGTTGAAGGTGGCGGTGTCGGGTGCCGCCGGCAAGGATCCGGTGTGCTGCGGTCGAAGCGCATTGTCTGTGGGCATGGTGGACGAGGCCAAGGCCCATGCGCGCAGAACGCTGGAGGTCTTGGCGCCGGCGATTGCCCGTGGTGTTCCCGTGGTGGGCCTGGAGCCCTCATGCATTCTGAGTCTGCGCGATGAGTGGCTGGGCATGGGACTGGGTGCGCCGGCCCAGCGGCTCGCCCAATTGGCCATGCTGTTTGAAGAGTGGTGGATGCAGTACCTGCAGTCGCATGCCATGCCGGCCGTGCGGCAACCGGTGGCCACGGTGTATGTGCATGGTCATTGCCATCAAAAAGCCATGGGCGTGATGTCACCCACCATCGCCGCGGTGACGTCCATCGGTGCGTCGGCGCAGCTGATCGAGACGAGCTGTTGCGGCATGGCAGGCAGTTTTGGCTATGAGGCGAAGCATCTGCATGTGTCGCTGGCCATGGCCGAGGCGAGCCTGCTTCCTGCCGTACGCCGCGCCCCCGCGGAGGCCTGGATCGTGGCCGATGGATTTTCATGCCGGCATCAAATCGCCGATGGTGCACGCCGCTCGGCGGTGCACGCCAGCCAGCTGATTGCCCACGCCCTTGGGGTTTCACCCTGATCGCGTGGGTCGCTTGGCGGCGGGGCTCGTAGGATAATTCCGCATTCTTCCCAAAGGTGACCCATGGACCCCCAAATTCGACAGCAGGCGCTGGACTATCACGAGAAGGGCACTCCCGGAAAAATCTCGGTCACTCCCACCAAGCAGCTCGTCAACCAGCGGGATCTCGCACTTGCGTATTCACCGGGTGTCGCGGCGGCCTGTGAAGAGATTGTCAAAGATCCGCTGAACGCCTTTCGCTACACCGCCCGTGGCAATCTGGTGGCGGTGATCACCAATGGCACGGCCGTGCTCGGTCTAGGCAATATCGGCCCGCTCGCCGCCAAGCCAGTGATGGAGGGCAAGGCGGTGTTATTCAAGAAGTTCGCCGGCATTGATGTCTTTGACATTGAAATCAATGAACTGGATGTCGATCGCATCGTGGAGGTGATTGCGGCCTTGGAGCCCACCTTCGGCGGCGTGAACCTGGAGGACATCAAGGCACCGGATTGCTTTTATGTGGAGCGCAAGCTGCGCGAACGCATGAAGATTCCGGTTTTTCACGATGATCAGCACGGCACCGCGATTGTGGTGGGGGCGGCCATGGTCAATGGCCTGAAGGTGGTGGGCAAGGACATCAAGAACGTCAGACTGGTGGTGTCCGGAGCGGGCGCTGCCGCGTTGGCCTGCCTGGATCTGCTCTTGGATCTGGGCCTGCCGCGCGAGAACATCTGGGTGTCGGATCTGGCCGGCGTGGTCTACGAGGGCCGCAAAGAACTCATGGATCCGGAGAAGGCCCGCTTTGCGCAAAAGACCGATGCGCGAACATTGAACGACATCATTGCGGGTGCAGATGTGTTCCTGGGCCTGTCGGCCGGTGGTGTCTTAAAGCCGGAGATGGTGGCCAAGATGGCCGATAAGCCGCTGGTCTTTGCACTGGCCAACCCCGAGCCGGAGATTCTTCCAGAGGAGGTGAAGTCCGTGCGCAGCGATGCCATCGTCGCCACGGGCCGCACTGACTATCCGAATCAGGTGAACAACGTCCTGTGTTTTCCTTTTATTTTTCGAGGGGCGTTGGATTCCGGGGCGACCACCATCACCCGTGAAATGGAATTGGCCGCCGTGCATGCGGTGGCGGAGTTGGCGCGGGCTGAACAAAGTGAGGTGGTCTCGGCGGCCTACGGCTCGGGCAATTTATCGTTCGGTCCCGAATACTTAATTCCCAAACCCTTTGACCCACGGTTGATCACCAAGATTGCACCGGCGGTGGCCAAGGCCGCGGAGACCAGTGGAGTGGCCAAGCGCCCCATCCAGGATTACACGGCGTACATCGATCATCTGCGCGAATTTGTGTATGTCTCGGGCAACTTTATGAAGCCCATTATTTCCGAGGCGAAACGCGTGCCGAAGCGGCGCATTGTGTATGCCGAAGGGGAGGACGAACGGGTCTTGCGTGCGGTGCAGGAAGTGGTCGATGAGAAGCTCGCCTTCCCGATTGTGATCGGCCGCCCCGCTGTAGTGAAGCAACGCATTGAGCGGTTTGGGCTGCGGCTGTGGGCGGGCGTCGATTTCGAGGTGATCAATCCCGAATCCGATGATCGTTATCGTCAGTATTCCGAGACCTATCATCAGATGGCCGAGCGCAAGGGGGTGACGGCCCAGTACGCCAAGCTCGAGATGCGCCGTCGGCACACGTTGATTGGCGCCATGATGGTCCACCTGGGGGATGCCGATGGGCTGATCTGCGGCACCTTTGGCAGCTATGGCCTGCATCTGCACTATGTGGATCAGGTGCTCGGGCATCGCCCCGGTGGAAAAGCCTATGCGGCCATGAATCTGTTGATCCTGCCGAATCGCACCTTGGCCATCGTGGACACCCACGTGAACATCAATCCCGATGCACAACAGCTGGCCGAGATCACGCTGATGGCGGCCGACGAGCTCAAGCGCATCGGCATGACGCCGCGTGTGGCCTTGTTGTCCCATTCGAATTTCGGGGGCAGCAGTGCGGACAGCGCCGTGAAGATGCGACAGGTCTTGGATCGGGTGCGTGAGCAGCGTCCGGATCTCAACATCGATGGGGAAATGCACGGGGACGTGGCCTTGGATCAGGAGATGCGCAAGTCCATCATGCCGCGTTCCACATTACAGGGCGAGGCTAATCTTCTGGTGATGCCGGGCATGGATGCGGCGAACATTTCGTACAACCTGCTTAAAGTGGCGGCGGGCAATGGCATTGCGATCGGGCCGATTCTGTTGGGGTGTTCTTCGCCCGTCACCATCCTGACCTCCTCGGCGACCGTGCGGCGCATTGTGAACATGACGGCCATGACCGTGTTGGCCGCCACGAATCCGAACGCGTAGTGGGCAACGCCCCGCGATCCCTGGCGGAGCTGTTTTGGGTGTTTTCCAAAATGGCGTTGCAGGGTTTCGGCGGTGTACTGCCGGTGGCCGAGCGGGTCTTGGTTCACGAGCGCCGTTGGATGACGGCCAAGGATTTTGTGGAGTCCTTGGCGATTGCACAGGCATTGCCGGGACCGAACATCATCAATATATCCCTGATGATCGGCGATCGATTCCGTGGCATCAAAGGTGCGGCAGCGGCGATCGCGGGCATGTTGTGTTTCCCCGTGATGATCGTGTTGTCGTTGACCTCGGTGTATCAGATCTATGCCGATCAGGTCATGGTGAGGGGAATGCTCTTGGGCATGGGCGCGGTCGCGGTGGGATTGATTGCAGGCATGGCCCTGCGGCTTGCGCGCACACAGGGGCATTACCGGGTGGGCTGGGCCATTGGGGCCGCCACGTTTATCGCCATGGCCATCGGGCATCTCCCGTTGGCGGCGGTGCTGTTGATCTGCGGTCTGCCGTCGTTGATCTGGCGTTATCGGCAACTGAAGCGCCTCGCATGATCCTGCCGCTGTTCATTTATTTTTTGTTGCTGTCTTTACTGGCCACCGGCGGTGCCATTACCTTGGCGCCCGAGATGCATCGTTATCTGGTGAACGATATGGGATGGCTCACCGACGCGCAGTTCACGGCCTCCATCGCCATTGCCCAGGCATCGCCCGGGCCTAATTTGCTGTTCGTTACCGTGATGGGGTGGCAGATCGCCGGTGTCTGGGGCGCGCTGGCCACGACCGTGGGGGTGTTGCTGCCATCGGCCCTATTGGTGGTGATGGTGAATCGATTCAGTCACTCGCGTGCCGATGCCCGATGGGTGAAGGCCATTAAAGAGGGGCTTGCTCCCGTGGTGATCGCATTGATGTTGGCCACATCGTGGGTATTGTCCGAAGCGTGGGCGGATCAGCCGCGGGTGTTGGCGCTGGTGGTGGCTGCCACCGTGCTGACCTTCTCGACCCGCATCCCGCCCGTTGCACTGATTGCCGGGGGCGCGACAGTTGGAGCCCTCGGACTGCTTTAATAAGGCGCTTGGGCGGGGACTAGAACTCGCCGCATCTCATCGCGATGACGCCGAGCACGACCGCTGCCGCGGTTTCGGTGCGCAGAATGCGCGGGCCGACCCGAACGCCAGTGAGACCCGAGCGTTTCGCCAGTGATTCCTCTTCATCGGTCCAGCCCGCTTCGGGGCCAATCATCACCGTCACGGCGGTGCTCATCGGTGCCTGTGAGATGGAAGTCTCGGCAAAGGGATCGAGCAACCAGCCGGTGTTGGCAGCGGCCTGTGCGGCCCAATCGGATAGCACCTCGGTGAACGACATGACATCCGTCACGCTCGGTAGCGCATTGCGACCGCATTGGGCGCTGGCGGCCGATGCGATGGCGCGCCAATGGGCAACGCGTTTGTCGGCCCGGCTCGCATCGAGCTTCAGCACGCTGCGCTCTGCGCGCACGGGAATAATCCGGCGGGCGCCGAGCTCGGTGGCTTTTTGTACCACCCAATCCATCTTGTCCCCGGTGCATAAGGCCTGCACCACCGTGATGTGCGTGGGGGACTCGCGCACCACCCGCAGGACGTCGCGGACATCGACGGTGGCCGCCTGCCGATCCGCGTGCGTCACAGTGGCACTGGCCTCGAGCCCTTGACCATCGAATAGCGTGAGTGGATCGCCGGCCCGCAGGCGCAGCACGGAGACCAGGTGATGGCTGGCCTCGGCGCTCAGCATGCACTGCCCTGGGGCCAGATGGGGGTGAAGAAGACGGGGGATCATCGTGGGGTGGAGGGGGTAAAATTCAAGGTTTCCCGATATCGGGCCGCTTGGGGCCAGATTTTGGTGAATGCGTAAGCCGGCCTGAAGAATTCAATCAAGAATCGTGAATTTATCTTAACTATCGATAACCCTATAGTGGATGGGGCATCTTTCCCTCACCCCATTGACTGGAATCCTCGCCATGCAATTTCCCGCCGCTGACCTCCCCTCCAACTCCAAAGATATGGCCAATGCCATCCGGGCCTTGTCCATGGATGCCGTGCAAAAAGCGAACTCGGGCCATCCCGGAATGCCCATGGGGATGGCGGAGATGGCGGTGGCACTCTGGGCGGGGCACCTGAAGCACAACCCGGCCGATCCGCAGTGGGCGGATCGGGACCGGTTCGTGGTCTCCAACGGCCACGGCTCGATGCTGCTCTATAGCCTGTTGCACCTGGCCGGCTACGACCTGCCGATCGAGGAATTAAAAAACTTTCGACAGCTGCATTCCAAAACACCGGGCCATCCGGAATATGGCATGACACCGGGTGTTGAAACCACCACCGGCCCCCTGGGCCAGGGAATATCGAACGCGGTGGGCCTGGCACTCGCCGAGCGGCTGCTCGCGGCAGAGTTCAACAAACCCGGCCATGAGATCGTGGATCACAACACCTATGTCTTTCTGGGCGATGGCTGCCTGATGGAAGGGGTGTCGCACGAGGCCTGCTCGTTGGCCGGTGTCTGGGGTTTATCGAAACTGATTGCGCTCTATGACGACAACGGTATTTCGATTGACGGCCAGGTCGACTCCTGGTTTCGGGATGACACCCGCAAACGCTTTGAGGCCTACGGATGGAATGTGATCGGCCCGGTGGACGGCCATGATGCGCAGGCCGTGAGCAAGGCGTTGTCCCAGGCGCGGGCGTGGGCGGCCAAAGGAAATGCGGGCCGTTTTGCGCCCACCATGATCATCTGCAAGACACAAATTGGTAAGGGTTCGCCGAATCGTGTGGGCACGGCGAAGGCCCATGGAGAGGCCTTGGGAAATGACGAAATCGCACTCACGCGCTCGGCCATTGCATGGCCGCATGCGCCGTTCGACATTCCCGGTGCGGTGCGCGACGCCTGGAGCGCCAAGGCCATCGGTGGGCAGCGCCAGGGGGAGTGGAACAGCGCATTCGCGGCGTATGCCCAGGCGTATCCTGCGGAGGCTGCGGAATTCAAACGGCGCATGCGGGGTGATCTGCCAACGGATTTTCTTAAGAAAACCCAGGAGCTGATGGCCCGGTTGGTGGCCGAGAGCCCCACGGTGGCCAGTCGCAAAGCCTCTCAAATGGTGCTCGATGACATGGGGCCGCGCACGCCGGGCATGCTGGGCGGCTCGGCGGATCTGACCGGATCGAATCTCACCAACTGGAAGGGGGTCGCCGCGCTGCGTGTGACTGCGAAAGGCGAACTGACGCCGGGCCAGCACATCAATTACGGAGTGCGCGAGTTCGGTATGGCCGCCATCATGAATGGCATCGCCTTGCATGGCGGTTTCATTCCTTACGGTGGCACCTTCTTGACCTTTTCGGATTACAGCCGCAATGCGATTCGCATGGCCGCCCTGATGAAGATTCGGGTGATCCATGTGTTCACGCACGACTCCATTGGACTCGGCGAAGATGGCCCCACGCATCAGCCGGTGGAGCATCCCGCTGCCTTGCGACTGATTCCGAATCTGCATGTCTGGCGTCCGGCCGATGCGGTGGAGACGGCGGTGGCCTGGAAGTCCGCCATGATGCGCCGGGATGGCCCCACCGCGCTGCTGCTCTCGCGCCAGAACCTTCCTCCGCAGATCTGCGATGCCGGCATGGCCGGTCGCATTGAAAAAGGGGGCTATGTGTTAGCCGGCGATGCCCGGCCCCAGGTGGTGTTGATGGCCACGGGCTCCGAAGTGGCCATCGCCATGCAGGCCGCCGGCATTCTGCGCGACCAAAAGATCCGTGTGCGCGTGGTGTCAATGCCTTCGACGACCGTGTTTGATCAACAGTCGGTGGACTACAAGACGTCGGTGCTGCCCGATGGCATTCCCCGCGTGGCGGTGGAAGCGGGGGTGACGGATTTCTGGTGGAAATATCAACCCGATGCCGTGCTCGGCCTGGATCGATACGGTGAGAGTGCACCGGCCGGGGAGTTGTTCAGGCTATTTGGAATCACCGCGGATGAACTGGTGGCCACGGCAAAGGCGCTGGTCTGAAGCACAACAGGAATTTTATTTTTTGAAATAGGAGAGGATTGGACATGACGATCAAGGTCGCGATTAACGGGTATGGACGTATTGGCCGCAATGTGCTGCGTGCGCACTACGAGGGTGGCAAGAAACACGATATTCAAATCGTGGCCATCAATGACCTGGGTGATCCGAACACCAACGCTCACCTGACCCGCTACGACACGGCCCATGGGAAGTTCCCGGGCACGGTCCTGGTCGATGGCGATTCCATGGTGGTCAATGGCGACCGCATTCGTGTGCTGGCCAATCGCAATCCGGCAGAACTCCCCTGGGGTGAGCTCGGTGTGGATGTGGTGATGGAGTGCACGGGATTCTTTACCAGCAAAGAAAAGGCATCGGCCCATCTGAAGGGCGGCGCGAAAAAGGTCATCATCTCGGCACCGGGTGGCAAGGATGTGGATGCGACCGTGGTCTACGGTGTGAATCAGGGCGTGCTGAAGGCCGCGCACACCGTGATCTCGAATGCGTCGTGCACCACCAACTGCCTGGCCCCGGTCGCGAAAATCCTGCACCAGAACCTGGGCATTGAAAGCGGTCTGATGACCACGATACATGCCTACACAAACGATCAGGTGCTCACCGACGTGTATCACGAAGACCTGCGTCGCGCGCGCTCGGCCACCATGTCGATGATCCCGACCAAAACCGGTGCGGCGGCGGCAGTGGGGTTGGTGCTGCCGGATCTCAACGGCAAGCTGGATGGCTTTGCCATGCGCGTGCCCACCATCAACGTGTCGGTCGTGGACTTAAGCTTTGTGTCAAAAAAGGCCACCACGGTGGCCGATGTGAACGCCATGATGAAGGCGGCCAGTGAGGGCGAGCTCAAGGGCGTGCTGGGCTACAACACGGATCCGCTCGTCTCGATCGATTTCAATCATGATCCGCGCTCATCCATTTTTGATGCCACCCAGACCCGCGTATCGCCCGATGGCAAGCTGGTCAAGATCCTGTCCTGGTATGACAACGAGTGGGGATTCTCCAATCGCATGCTGGACACCACCGTGGCCCTGATGACGGCGAAATAGCCGGGCCCTTTTTTGAAAGTGATCCTTCTGTGAACAATCCCCGCGCCACGAAAATCGTGGCCACCCTAGGGCCGGCGACTTCGTCGGCCGAGATGATCGAAAAACTTATTGCGGCGGGCGTGAACGTGGTGAGGATGAATTTCTCGCACGGCAGCGCCCAGGATCACAAGGATCGCGCCGCGTTGGTGCGCGCCGCCGCCGACAAGCTGGGTAAAGATGTGGGGATCCTGGTGGATCTGCAGGGCCCCAAGATTCGCGTGGGCAGGTTTGCCAACGGCAAGGTGCAGCTTGCAGTGGGCGCGACGTTCACCTTCGATATTGCCTGTGAGCTCGGCGACGAACAACGCGTCGGCCTGGATTACAAAGAGTTGGTCAACGATGTGGCAGCCGGCGATACCCTGCTGCTCAATGATGGTCAGATGTCCATGCGGGTGGATCGTGTCACAAAAACCACCATCGTGTGCACCGTGCTCGAAGGGGGGGTGCTCTCCGATCGCAAGGGCATTAATCGACAGGGTGGCGGGTTGTCGGCACCGGCGCTCACCGACAAAGACATTGCCGACATCCGTGTGGCAGCAGAGATGGACGCGGATTTTCTTGCGGTGTCCTTTCCCAAAGACGGCAACGACATGCAGTTGGCCAAACGCCTGATGCAGGCCGCGGGTGGCCGTGCCGCCACGGTGGCCAAGATTGAGCGTGTGGAGGCCATTGAGAATCTGCAGGGCATCATTGATGCGTCGGACGCCATCATGGTGGCGCGTGGAGATCTTGCTGTTGAAGTCGGCGATGCCGCCGTGCCGGCGTTGCAAAAACGCATGATCCGCATGGCACGGGAGTCCAACAAGGTCACGATCACGGCCACCCAGATGATGGAGTCCATGATCAATGCACCGGTGCCCACGCGTGCCGAGGTCTCGGATGTGGCCAATGCCGTGTTGGACGGCTCCGATGCGGTGATGCTGTCGGCCGAAACCGCCGCGGGCAGTTTCCCGGTGCAGACGGTGCTGTCCATGGCCCGCGTGTGTGTGGAGGCCGAGAAGTCGGACCCCATCACGCTGGAGGCCGCCTTCTCCAATCAACGGTTTGATCGGGTGGATCAATCGATTGCCATGGCCTCTCTGTTCACGGCCCGTCACTTGCGGGTCAAGGCCATTGTGGCCCTGACCGAGTCCGGATCAACGGCGCTCTGGCTGTCACGTCTTAATTCCGGTGTGCCCATCTATGCCCTGACGCCCGTGAAAGCCAGTCGCAGCCGGATGTCCCTTTACCGCGATGTCACGCCGGTGTTTTTCGATTACAACTCGCGAGAGCGTGAAGAGGTCCTGCGTGAGGCCGAACAGCGTCTGGTGGATGAGGGCATTGTGGCCTCGGGGGATCTGATCATCGTCACCATTGGGGAGCCGATTGGTCAATCCGGTGGTACGAACACGATGAAGATTGTCTCGGTGTCGGCCGCGCCCCGTTCAGGATCCAAGGCCCTGTCGAACCTGACTCTCGATTTACGTCACGCATAACTTATTAGGCAAAAAGGAGACCATCATGCCCCTGGTATCAATGCGACAGTTGCTCGATCATGCGGCGGAAAACGGCTACGGCATTCCAGCGTTCAATGTGAACAACCTGGAGCAGGTCCAGGCGATTATGGAAGCGGCCGCAGAGGTGAATGCGCCGGTGATCATGCAGGGCTCTGCCGGTGCACGTAAGTACGCCGGTGAGCCGTTTCTGAAGCATCTGATCCAGGCTGCCATCGAGGCGTATCCCAACATCCCCATTGTGATGCACCAGGATCATGGGCAAAGCCCCGATGTCTGCAAGGGGGCGATTGCGCTGGGTTTTTCCAGCGTGATGATGGATGGCTCGTTAGAGGCCGATGGCAAGACCATTGCCAGTTATGACTACAACGTCGAGGTCACCAAGAAAGTGGTCGAGATGGCCCATGCCACGGGCGTGACCGTGGAGGGTGAACTCGGGTGTCTGGGGTCGCTGGAGACTATGAAGGGCGACAAAGAGGACGGTCATGGCACCGACTCCACCATGACCCGCGAACAATTGCTCACCGATCCCGAGCAGGCGGCGGATTTTGTGAAGCGCACCCAGCTCGATGCCCTGGCCATTGCCATCGGCACTAGCCACGGTGCCTATAAGTTCACGCGTAAACCCACCGGAGACATTCTGGCGATTGATCGCATCAAAGAAATTAATCGGCGTATCCCCAATACCCATTTGGTGATGCATGGATCATCGTCGGTGCCCCAGGAGATATTGGCGGAGATTCGCCAATACGGCGGCAACATCAAAGAAACCTATGGCGTGCCGGTTGAAGAGATTCAAGAGGCCATTAAATACGGCGTGCGCAAGGTGAATATCGATACCGATATTCGATTGGCCATGACGGCGGCCATTCGCAAAGCCATGGCCGAAGATCCTTCCAAATTTGATCCGCGGGACTTCCTGAAGCCGGCACGTGCAGCCGCCAAGAAGATCTGCGTAGACCGCTATCAGCAGTTCGGTGCGGCCGGTCAAGCCAGTAAAATCAAGGCCATCCCGCTTTCTGAGATTGCGGCCCGCTACACCTCTGGCGCGCTGGCGCAAATGGTTACTTAATGTCCGCATTACTGCAGTCTTCGATTCGCACCCTGCCCTTGTTATCCCGCGGCAAGGTGCGCGACATCTATGCGGTCGGTGATGACAAGCTCCTCATAGTCACCACCGATCGTTTGTCCGCATTTGACGTGATCATGAGCGCACCCATCCCGGAGAAGGGGGTGGTCCTGAATCGCATGACCGATTTCTGGTTCGCGCGTCTGGCCCACATTGTGCCCAATCATCTGACCGGCATCCCACCGGAGACGGTGGTGGAGGAGTCCGAAGTCGATCAGGTGCGCGGTCGGGCGGTGGTGGCGAAACGATTGACACCGGTTCCGGTGGAGGCGGTGGTGCGGGGGTATTTGATCGGTTCGGGATGGAAGGACTATCAGGCCACCGGCAGTGTCTGTGGCATTGCGCTGCCACCCGGATTAGCCCAGGCGGCGAAATTGCCCGCGCCGATCTTTACCCCGGCCCACAAGGCCGAGATGGGCGCCCACGACGAAAACATCTCGTTTGATCAGATGTGTGCGCAGATCGGAAAGGCCCTCGCCGAGAAGATCCGAGACGTGAGCCTACGGCTTTATCAAGAGGCCAGTCAGTACGCACTGGAGCGGGGCATCATCATTGCCGACACGAAATTCGAATTTGGTCTTGATGCCTCCGGTACCCTGCACCTGATGGACGAGGTGTTGACGGCCGACTCGTCACGGTTCTGGCCTGCCGATCAGTATCGCGAAGGCATCAGCCCGCCGAGTTTTGATAAACAGTTTGTCCGTGACTATCTGGAAACCCTGGACTGGCCGAAATCGCCGCCGCCTCCGCCGCTGCCCGATCATGTGATCGAGCGCACGGCCGCGAAGTATCGGGAGGCATTGTTTCGGATCGCCGGCGTGCGCCTGCCGGTGGTGGGCGTGGTGATGGGGTCTCAGTCCGACTGGGAGGTGATGAAGCACGCGGTCGATATTCTGGATCAGTTTGGAATCCCGCATGAGGCCCGCGTGGTCTCCGCCCATCGCATGCCCGATACGCTCTATGCCTATGCCGAGGCGGCGCAGGCGCGCGGACTGCGCGGCATTATCGCGGGGGCAGGGGGTGCGGCCCATCTGCCGGGCATGTTGGCCGCGAAGACCACGGTGCCGGTGTTCGGTGTGCCCGTGCCGTCGAAATATCTGCGCGGTGAGGATTCCTTGTACTCGATCGTGCAGATGCCCAAGGGCATTCCCGTGGCCACGTTCGCCATTGGTGAGGCCGGTGCTGCGAACGCGGCATTGCATCTGATCGCCACACTGGCCTGCGACGATGAACACCTGCGCGATCGTCTTGCGGCATTTCGGGATCGACAGACCCAGGCGGCACAGTCCATGAACGCCTCGCTCGGAATGGCAGCGCCGTCGGCCTAGCGGGCACTGGCGATCGTCACATGATTGGTTTGTTAGGGGGCGGACAGTTGGGCCGCATGATGATTCAGGCGGCCCATCGGCTGGGCGAACGGGTCACGGTGATGGATCCGGACGCCCATGGACCTGCCGCCCAACTGGCGGACCGGGTCATCGTGGCGACTTACGATGATTTTGATGCCTTGAATCAACTGGCCGATCGCGCCAAGGTCTTCACCACCGAATTTGAGAATGTACCGGCGGAGTCGCTGCGATTTCTATCCAGGTTTGGACCCACCATGCCCGATGCCCACAGCGTGGCCATCGCGCAGGATCGAATTGATGAGAAGCGGTTTATCGCCTCCACCGGGGTGGACGTGGCCCCCCATGCGGTGATCACACGCCTCGAGGATTTTGACGATCTCACGTTGGACCTGTTTCCGGGGATCTTGAAGTCGGCACGCCTGGGGTATGACGGCAAGGGCCAGCATAAGGTGCACGATGCCGTGCAGGCCAAGGCGGCCTGGGCCTCCATGGGATCCGTACCCTGTGTGCTGGAGAAGATGCTGCCATTGGAGCGGGAGATCTCCGTGATCTGTGCCCGTGATGCCAACGGCATGATCACGGTATTCCCCGTGGGGGAGAACACGCATCGCAACGGGATCTTGGCGGTCACCCAGGTGCCGGCGCGCGTCTCCGAGTCGCTGGCATCTCGCGCACGTGATGCCGCCCGAAGGATCATTGATGCACTGAACTATGTGGGTGTGTTGTGCGTCGAGTTCTTTGTCTTAAGCGGGGATCGTTTGGTGGCCAACGAAATGGCCCCCCGCCCGCACAACAGTGGCCATTACACCATTGAGGCCTGTACCACCAGCCAGTTCGAGCAGCAGGTGCGCATCTGCGCGCATCGTCCCCTGGGGGAGGTGGCCTTGGTGTCGCCGGCCGTGATGCTCAACGTGTTGGGCGACAGTTGGTTTAAAGCCAGTGATACTCCGGTGGAACCCGATTGGGCAGCGGTGCGTGTGGTGCGCGGGGCTCACGTGCATTTGTATGGAAAGGCGGAACCGCGGGTGGGCCGCAAAATGGCCCACGTCACCTGTCTCGGGGAGTCCCTGCAGGAGGCGCGTCGGCGTGCCGAGATCGTGGCCGACATTCTGGGCTTGGATGTGGGCAATGCGTTGTCGTAGGCCTGCGGGTGTGGCGACATGGAAATGGCCAAACCCGAGCGCGAGATCGAGACTGAAACCGTGTCACATGTGATGCCGGCCGAACCGTCAACCGTTGCACGCGCTGCCCGAGTGTTGGCCGATGGCCATCTGGTCGCCTTTCCCACCGAGACGGTCTATGGCCTGGGTGCCGATGGTCTTAATCCCGCGGCGGTCGCCCGCATTTTCCAGGCCAAAGGCCGGCCGGCCGATCACCCACTCATTTTGCATGTGGCCGATGTGGCGCATGCGCGCGCCTTAGCCCGCGAGTGGCCGCGTGCGGCGGAGCAGCTCGCCGCGACGTTCTGGCCCGGACCGCTGACTTTAATTTTAAAACGCGCGCCACAGGTACCCGATGCGGTGACAGGCGGGCAGGACACGGTGGGCGTGCGTATGCCCGCGCATCCCATCGCACAATCATTGCTCACCGCGTTTGCTGCGATTGGTAGTGGCGTCGTGGCTGCACCGTCGGCCAATCGATTCGGTGGCATCAGTCCCACCCGCGCACGCGATGTGGCCCACAGCCTCGCGGGTCAATGGGATGAACACGACATGATTCTGGATGGCGGGGATTGTCCGGTGGGGGTCGAGTCCACCATTGTGGATCTGTCATCGACCGTACCGCGTATTCTTCGTCCGGGTGGAGTGGGTCGCGATGCGATCGAGCAGGCCTTGGGAAGCCCGCTGGGATATTCCGATGAGCCTGCGCCTCGGGTATCGGGAGCCCTGGAGAGTCATTACGCACCCCAGGCGAACACCCTGTTGGTCAGTAAGTCGCAATTGTTGGCGAGATTGCAGCAGATACGTGCGGAGGATCGCGGTGCATCGGCCGATGTGGCATGTCTGGTGATGGACCCGGCACTGCGAGACCAGTTGGCCACGATGGACCATGTCGTGGTGATGTCCATAAGCGGATCGGCCGATGCATACGCCCGTGATCTGTACGCGCGACTCCACGATGCCGATCGGGAGGGGGTTGCCGTAATTCTGGTGGAAGCACCACCGACTGGGATGGCCTGGGAAGCGGTCAACGATCGATTAAAGCGCGCGACGGCTTAGTACACTGCTTTGGCGCATACGGCGGCGAGTCCTGCTAGGAATATCTGGGCCTGCTGTCCACGGGCTGCGAGCACATCCGCCGAGGTCGTGCGCTGCGGGGTTGACCAGATGCTGCTCGGGAAAAACGGGTCATCACGAAAGCGCGCCACGATATGCCAATGGACATGGGCCACCTGGTTGCCCAGACTCGCGTGATTGACCTTATCCGGGGCAAGTACATCACGCATCTGATGTTCAATCACCATCGAGAGCGTGAAGAGCTGCTCACGTTCAATTTTTGAGATCTGCGTGATTTCGGTGCAGTGACGATTCAGCACCAGACGCACGTATCCGGGCAGCTGGGCATCGTCTGCGGAGATCAGCCGCCAGAATGCGCCGCGCCAAACGAGTCTGCCGCCATCCGACGTACACAATGGGCAGTCGGACTGTGGTGCCGACGACGGTTCGTCGCGACGTTCACCCAGGAAAAGCGATAAGGACGACATGTTTATTTTCCTGAACAGTGACCACCGGTGGAGGCCTCTCCGCTGCCCAGGGCAAATGGGGAGGGTTCCACGCGGGGATGTCCCAACGCGAGATAGTCAACGCTAATGGCACCCACGAACAAACACCAGAAGATGATCACGCCGCGCGTCACGCGATGCCCGCTTTCTGGCGGATCTTGACGCCGCCCATGGATCCGACAAATGCCAGCACAAACCATAACCACCCGTGCACGCTGGCGGATGCGATGCCACCCAGATACGCGCCCACATTACAGCCATAGGCCATGCGGGAGCTGTACCCCATCGCCAGACCCGCGATCACACTGATGCTCAGGGCTGATCGGCTTGGCCATGATTTGAGATGAAAGTCTTTCGCGGACCAGCGACTGGCCATCAATGCACCCCATAGCAGGCCGATATTGGTCACCGACGTGACATCCCAGAGCAGGGGTTCCAGCAGCCGTTGGGCATGCGGTGCCACCCCCCAGAATGGATCATGGGATAGGTTCACGCCCACCGCATTCACGATTTTTGCTCCCCACAGCCCCAGGCCATACACGATGCCCCAGGGCTGACCCGCCACCAGGAGATGCACTCCATATAAGAGTGCAATCGCAATCGCACCCCACAACCAACGTTGTGGTGCGCCGGGAATGGGCTTTCCAGCGCGACGTGCGTGACGCGCGGCATAGACATAACTCATCAGGGAGACCGCTGCGCAGGCGGTGAGCGTGATCACGAGTGCGGTGTTAACCCCGTAGAGCTCGATGAAATCCAGTGGCGCCGCTTCTTCTTGCAGACCCAGGGACTCCAGTGGGCCGCCGAGTGCCGCCCAGTCGGATTGATGCGAGGCGCCGATAAAACTCCCGGCGATAAAGGCCGGCAATACGGCCCATGAAGTTGGCGATGAGGCGCCGGCTTTGTACAGGGTGCCGGATCCACATCCATCGGCCAGTTGCATGGCAAATCCGAAGACGATTGATCCGATCACCAGTCCCCACGTGATCGGTGCGACCGCTCCCGAGATTTCATCGGCATAGAGCGTCAGCAGTGGAAAGGCCATGACGGCGCATAAGGCCATCAGCACCATCTGACCAATCATGCCCCAGGGGTCTTTGGACACCATCAGATGGCGCCATCCGGTGGTAAAACCGAACCGTGTCGCACTTAATGCCGCACCAAAACCCAGGCCCAGAATGAGCAGAAAGCCCGCACGCCATCCGGCAAACCACGTGATGGCCAGCCATCCCACCAGCACGGGAAGGATCAGTGTAAGACGATGCATTTATTTTCTGAGATTGCCAACGGCCTCTTTGAGCTGATCCACTAAGACCTTTGCGCGTGACGGCTCATTATCCATGGGGTTGCGGGATTGTGACCAACCGACGACCGATTCGGGGTACATGCGGACATTCGTCTGTCCAAGCATTTCCGACAATACAAACCACGTGGTGGCACTCCAGTGGCCAGTGTTGCAAAACGTCACGACGGGGTCTGTGGTGAGGAGACCCGCCCCCTTGGCCAATCGCTCAAGCTCGGGTGTGGTCAAGAGTTTTCCGGTATTCAGCTGAAACCATTCCTCGTGGTCGAAATGTTGAGCCCCCGGAAGGGTGCCGGCGCGCGCTGCCGACGGATGCTTATCGGCGCCGGTGAAGTAATCCTCCGGGCGGCTGTCGCTCAGGTGAACGGTTTTACCGCTGACGGATCGGGACTTCACCAGCTCGGCCACCTGTGCCGTGGTCGCGATCTGACGGCGATCGAGTGTGACGCGGATGTCCGAGGGGGTGACCGTGGGTGTGCTGGTATCGATCGGATACTTCAGGGCGCCCCAGGCCCCAAATCCGCCATCTAAAATGGAGACGCGTGCAATGCCGGCAAGCTTTAATGTCCAGTAAAACCGTGCCGCCCCACCAAAGTCACTGGCATCGGCACCGGTATGGGCGATCACCACGTGGGTGGTCGGGGTGATGCCCCATTTGCGAAATAGTGACGTGAGCACGGCGTCGGTGGGCACTTGGCCGGGGTTGGATTCCGGACCACGAATGCTGGAGTAGGGTGCGGCCACCGAACCGGGAATATGACCGGCGGCGTAATTGGGCGTTTTGCCGTCGCCCTGAACAAGTTCACGAATATCAAGAACACGGACCGACTTGCGTTCGATGGCGGTCTTGAGCTCAGCCGGGGTGATCAGGGGGTTGGCGGCCGCCGCGTGGGCGACCGTGAGTGCACCGGTGAACGCCAGCACTCCCATCATGGTGAGGACGCGCATCATGCGGCGGGCGTGGAGCGGAATGGTTGAGAACAAGGTGGGGGTCATGACGTCACTGAAATCGATAACAATAAAGCGGTGGCGCGCTTCACACGGCCTCCAGAACGGTGGCAAAGCTTACTTGAAAACGCGGGGGATCATGTGCGCGGACCGCGAAATCCTTTTCCGTTTTTGGAATAAGGGATCCGAATGGGGAATGCAATGGAACAGGGCGTAGCGATTTTTGGAGGCGGCTGTTTTTGGTGCCTGGAAGCGGTCTATCAACGCATCCGTGGCGTGGTGTCAGTGGTGTCCGGCTATATGGGGGGCCATGTGCCCAACCCCAGTTATGCGGCGGTCTGCGAGAAGGCCACCGGCCATGCGGAGGTGGTGCAGATCACCTTTGATCCGACGGTGGTGTCCTACGCGCAGTTGCTGGAGATCTTTTTCGAGATCCACGATCCCACCACCCTAAACCGTCAGGGCCATGATGTCGGTCCGCAGTACCGCTCCATCATTTTTGCCTTAACCGATGCCCAGATGCAGGATGCGGCCCAGGCGATCTCCCGGTTAACGCCGGGGGCGACGGCGCCGATTGTCACCGAGCTGGTGCGTGTTCAGGATGTGACGAACGGGCCCGTCGCCCATCGGTTTTTTCCTGCCGAGACGGAACATCAAAACTATTTTCGAGACCATCCTTGGCAGGGGTATTGCAGGATGGTCGTGGCCCCGAAGGTGGCCAGCGCCGAGCAGCGCTTTAAGGCGCTAATCGTTCAATAGTCCACGCCGGTGCATTGCCCCAGGTGGTCTGCGCCCGGTAGCGAATCCGATCGTGCAGCCGGGACGGCCGGCCCTGCCAGAACTCGAACATGTCCGGGGTGAGCCGATAGCCACCCCAGTGGCTCGGTCGTGGGGGATCCACAGAGGACTCTTCGGGGAAGGATTCCTGAAGATTTTTCTGTCGCAGTTCAAGCCATTCACGATTCGGGATGACCTCGCTTTGTGGAGAGGCCCAGGCACCGAGTTTGCTGCCCAATGGGCGCGACCGGAAATACTCCTCGGATTCCTCGGCGGACACTTTCGCCACCTTGCCGTCGATGCGGACTTGCCGTTCGAGTTCGGGCCAGAAAAACACAAGGCTTGCAAAAGGATTGGCGGCCAGCGCCTGGCCTTTGCGGCTGTCATAGTTCGTAAAGAACGTCACACCCAGATCGTCGATGCCCTTGATGAGGACGATGCGTGCCGATGGCCGGCCGTTGGGATCTATCGTGGACAGGGTCATGGCATTGGGCTCCAAGACTTCTGCCTGCAAGGCCTCTTGGAACCACTGTTGGAATTGTTCTGTTGGGTTGGCGTGCACATCATCAATATCCAACGAGGCCTGGGCATAGTCCTTGCGCAGATTGGCGATGCGTTGTGGATTCGAGTTATGACTGCTCATGACGGTCTCCGTGAGGTGTTCAACGGGGCGAGCGCCGCCTCCAGAATTTCCGCGACGTCCATCAGGTCCATGTCCTGCCCCCAACGGCCCACGGCCTGCAGTCCCACGGGCAACGGCGGCGCGTTGTCGGTCTCGGCCGCCATTCCCGCTGGTATGGAGATGGCCGGTAACCCCGCCATGGTGATGATGAAATTGGAGGCTAACCAGTCGATATAGGTATCGAGTGATTGATCATTGATGCGGGTGATGTAGGGCGTATTCAGGTCAAACGGCAGCACCTGATTAGTGGGGCCGATGATGGCATCGAGACGGTGTTGGTTCATATGATCCGTGATGCGAGTGAGCGTCAGACCACGACTCTTGTGGGCGTCGGCAATCTGCTGGGCACTCAGCGCAAGGCCCTGTTCAATATTCCAGACCACGGTATCTTTCAGGGCGCTGGCCTGGTGGGCATAGAGGTCCGAGAATTCCGCCACAAAATATTCGCCGCGCAGGGTGAGAAATCCGCTGCGCACATCGGGCAGCTCTGGAAATCCTTCGATCAGGTCGATGCCGTGTCGGCGCAGTTGGGCCGCGCAACGATGCATGGCGTGATCCACGGCATGGGCCACGGGCAGACCGCCCCAGTGAGGGGCCCAGCCGATGCGCAACCGACGTTGACGGCGCTTTGCGTGCCGATCCTTGGCCTGCTGATCCCTGAGTGTTACCCAGTCGGTCAATCCGCGTTGCGCGCGACAGCCATCGGGATCGAAGATGGCCAGAAAGAGCTCCCGTGTATCGGCCACGGTGCGACCCATCGGACCGACCATGGACAGGGTATTGAACGGATTGGCACCCGTTTGAAGTCGCGGGTCCAGGTGGCTCGATGGCCGCAGTCCGGTGATGCCACAAAAACTTGCCGGATTGCGCAGCGAGGCCGCAAGATCGGAGCCATCGGCCAAGGTCACCATACCGGTGGCGAGCGCGACCGCGCCGCCACCGGTCGACCCTCCGCAGGTTCGTGTGAGGTCCCACGGGTTGCGCGTGGCCCCGAAGACGGTGTTAAAGGTCTGACTGCCCGCTGCGAACTCCGGGGTGTTGGATTTGCCGACCAGCACCCCACCCGCCGCACGCACCCGACGGACGATTTCGGCATCGCGTTGGGGAATATGGTCTTGGAAGATCGGACTGCCGTAGGTGGTGCGAACCCCTTCAGTGTCGAACATGTCCTTGGCGGCGTAGGGCATCCCGGTCAAGGGCCCCATTGGCGGGCCGCCGCGGGTTTTTCGGCTTCGCACCAATTGCTCATCTAGGCGCCGGGATTCCGCCCGGGCCCGATCCAGGCAAAGGGTGGGCAGGGCATTTAATTCGAGGTTTCGCGCCTCAATCCGGGCAATGTGGGCCTCCAGGACCTCGGAGCAGGACACCTTGGCGCCGGCAATTTCGCGCCGGAGATCGGAGATGGTGGGGGCGTCCATGCGTTAATTCTAGGCGCATCTGGGGTTTTTCCCATGACCGGCGGTCGTCGGAGGCCGTCGGGTTTGTCGATACAATGTCCTAGACGTTTCATTGATTAGTTTTATCAATGAAAAAGAGATTTTCAATTGGACTTTTCTAAATATCCCCCCTACGATCGAGATCATCGGGTAATCAACGTGGCGAGGTTCGTCATCTGATGTGCCCGTTTTCGGCCTCCGCGCGTTCAGCCTGGAGCCTGGATACGGTCTCACTGTTCAACCTAAGAAGGAAGCAACTATGTCAACGCAAGGAAAATGCCCCGTCATGCACGGTGCGATCACCTCGGGCACGGCCACGAACACCGAGTGGTGGCCCAACAACCTGAACCTGGACATTCTTCACCAGCACGACACCAAGACCAACCCGCTCAAGGGTGTGAACTATCGTGAAGAAGTGAAGAAGCTTGACGTGGCCGCCCTGAAAAAAGACCTGGCAGCGCTGATGACGGACAGCAAAGAGTGGTGGCCGGCCGACTGGGGCCATTACGGTGGTTTGATGATTCGTTTGGCCTGGCACGCAGCCGGTACCTACCGTATTGCCGATGGCCGTGGTGGCGCCGGCACCGGTGCGCAGCGGTTTGCACCGTTGAACTCCTGGCCCGATAACGGCAACCTGGACAAGGGTCGTCGTCTGCTGTGGCCGATCAAGAAGAAATACGGCAACAAGCTCTCCTGGGCCGATCTGTTCATTCTGGCCGGTAACGTGGCCTATGAAACCATGGGCTTTAAGACCTTTGGCTTCTCGTTTGGCCGTGAAGACATTTGGCATCCCGAGAAAGACATTTACTGGGGCTCCGAGAAGCAGTGGCTGCAGAAAAGCGGCGGCGAGGGCAGCCGTTACAGCGGTGAACGTGACCTGGAAAACCCGCTCGCGGCCGTGATGATGGGCCTGATTTATGTGAACCCGGAAGGCGTGGACGGCAGTCCCGATCCGCTGAAGACCGCACGCGATATGCGCGTGACTTTCTCTCGTATGGCCATGAACGATGAAGAGACCGTCGCCCTGACCGCAGGTGGCCACACCGTGGGCAAGGCGCACGGCAATGGCAATGCGGGCGACCTGGGACCTGCGCCGGAAGGCGAAGATGTCGAGACCCAGGGCTTTGGCTGGCTGAACAAGAAAGGCCGTGGCGTTGGTCGCAACACGGTGACCAGCGGCATTGAGGGTGCCTGGACCACCAACCCCACCAAGTGGGACAACGGCTACTTCGCGATGCTGCTCAAGCACGACTGGGAGCTCACCAAGAGCCCGGCCGGTGCATGGCAGTACAAGCCCAAGAACATCAAGCCGGAAGATATGCCGGTCGATGTGGAAGACCCCAGCCTGCGCACGATGCCGGTGATGACCGACGCCGACATGGCGCTGAAAGTCGACCCCGAGTACCGTAAGATTTCAGAGCGCTTTGCTGCGGATCAGGCCTATTTCGATGATGTCTTTGCCCGGGCCTGGTTCAAGCTGACCCACCGCGATATGGGACCGAAGACCCGTTACATCGGACCGGAAGTCCCGAAAGAAGATCTGATTTGGCAAGACCCGATTCCGGCCGGTAACAAAAACATTGACGTGAATGCGGCTAAAGCCAAGATTGCGGCAAGTGGATTGTCGATCGCGGAAATGGTGGCCACTGCATGGGATAGCGCGCGCACTTTCCGCGGCTCCGACTATCGTGGCGGTGCCAACGGTGCCCGCATTCGCTTGGCACCCCAGAAAGACTGGGAAGGCAATGAGCCGGCACGCTTGGCCAAGGTGCTCAAGGTGCTGGAGCCGATTGCCAAGGAAACCGGCGCAAGCATTGCGGACATGATTGTGTTGGCAGGCAATGTCGGCATTGAGCAGGCGGCGAAAGCCGCTGGCCACGCCGTGACCGTGCCGTTTGCACCGGGCCGAGGCGATGCCACGCAAGAGCACACCGATGTCGAGTCATTTGAGGTGCTCGAGCCGGTGGCCGATGGGTTCCGCAATTGGCAAAAGAAAGACTATGTGGTCAAGCCTGAAGAGCTCCTGTTGGATCGGGCGCAGCTCATGGGCCTGACGGCTTACGAGATGACCGTGCTGATGGGTGGCCTGCGTGTCTTGGGCATTAACCATGGCGGATCCAAGCATGGTGTGTTCACCGACCGTGTCGGCCAGCTCACGAATGACTTCTTCGTGAACCTGACCGATATGTCGTACACCTGGAAGCCCACGGGCAAGAACAGCTACGACATCGTCGAGCGCAAGAGTGGAAAGACTAAGTTCACGGCCACACGCGTGGACCTGGTATTCGGTTCGAACTCGATTCTGCGCTCCTACGCCGAGGTGTATGCCCAGGACGACAACAAAGAGAAGTTTGTGAAAGACTTTGTCGCCGCCTGGACCAAGGTGATGAACGCCGATCGTTACGATCTGGTGGCATAACGTCTAACGCGCCCACCCCGAAACGGGGTGGGCGTCGATGATGCAGTCATGAGTACAACGTCAAAAAATGTGTTGGGCGGTCCGCTGCAATCCTGCAGCACCAATCCCATGACCGGATTCTTTCGTGACGGGTGTTGCAATACGTCGCCCGAGGATCACGGCTCGCACACCGTTTGCGCCCAGATGACCGACGCGTTTCTGGTGTTTTCTAAATCCCGTGGCAATGACTTGTCCACGCCCAATCCTCAGTATCGTTTCCCGGGTCTCCAACCGGGAGATCGTTGGTGTCTGTGCGCTGCCCGTTGGCGCGAAGCCGCCGAGGCCGGGGTGGCCCCGCCGGTGATTCTTGAGGCCACCCATGTGCGCGCGCTGGAAGTGGTGGCGCTCGCGGATCTCGAGTACCACGCCCTGCAACCGGCGTAAGCCTTCCCTCGGGGGGGGGTGAGCCACTTCGTGCCGATGATCTGCGGCATTTCTTTGATCAAGTTCAAAAAATGTACGTCGTACTCCTTGTGTGACGGGCGCACAATAGACGTTTGACATCAGGGAGAGAACCCCGTCGGCACAGGCGGGGCAAACGCGATATGGCCAGAGCAAAAACAGGATCAAAGTCCGCGGTGAAAGCGGGCGTGGGCGCTACTCAAGTCCGGCGTGTCAGTCAGGGGGATCTGCGCGCCCTGATCCGTGGCGCATCGGCCGATGACGTGGCGGCGATTCGGGACGTGTTCTTATCGATTCCGGAGTTGGCCGATCGCAACGCGCGTGGCGCGGTGACGAATCCGGATGAGGAGTTGTCCAAGGATTGGCGTCAGGGCGGCTATCCTTACAAAAACCTGATGCGTCGATCTACCTATGAAGCGCAGAAATACAAACTCCAGGTCGAATTGCTGAAGCTGCAGGCCTGGGTTAAGGAGAAGCGACAGCGTGTGGTGATTCTGTTTGAAGGGCGTGATGCAGCCGGCAAAGGGGGCACGATCAAGCGGTTCATGGAGCATCTCAACCCCCGGGGTGCACGCGTGGTGGCCTTGGAGAAACCGACGGAATCCGAAAAAGGCCAGTGGTACTTTCAGCGCTATGTGCAGCATCTCCCAACGGCCGGCGAGATCGTCTTATTCGATCGTAGTTGGTATAACCGTGCCGGTGTCGAGCGGGTGATGGGATTTTGCACTGACGAGGAATACAACGAGTTCATGCGACAGGCGCCGGAGTTTGAGCGTCACCTGGTGCGCAGCGGCGTCTGGCTGATCAAGTTCTGGTTCTCGGTGAGCCAGAAGGAGCAGCGTCGTCGATTCAAGGAGCGTGAGGTACACCCTTTAAAACAATGGAAGCTCAGTCCGATTGATAAGCTTTCCTTGAATAAGTGGAAGGACTACACCAACGCGAAAGAGGCCATGTTCAGTCAGACCGATACGGCCGATGCGCCATGGACCGTGATCAAGAGCGACTGCAAGAAGCGGGCGAGACTGAATGCGATGCGCTACGTGCTGCACAAGCTGCCGTACGCAAAAAAAGATGTCGATACCGTCGGCCGGCTCGATCCGTTGATCGTCGGTCGTGCCCATGTGGTCTATGAGCGTGGTGAGCATCCCAGCAAGTTCAACGAACCTCTGCTCTGAGGGCGCCTCTGCCGGTCTGGCCTGACCGTGCAGGCCGCGAGCACGGAGTCACCCTCGCGCCATCTGCGATAATGCGGCGATGCATTATGAGATTGTTCCCGTCACCGCGTTCGAGCAGAACTGCTCGTTAGTGGTGTGCCCGCAGACCCAACGCGCCGCGCTGATTGATCCGGGTGGCGATCTCGATCGCCTGCAGGCCATCGTGGATGAGCGGGGGGTGCAGGTCGAGAAAATCCTGCTCACCCACGGCCACATTGATCATTGCGGGCAGGCCGGCCTTCTCGCCAAGCGACTCGGCGTCCCGATCGAGGGGCCACACCCCGACGATGAATTCTGGATTGCCCAATTGGCCACTCAAGGCGCGATGTTCGGCATGGCGGGCGCGGCGCGCTTTGTACCGGATCGGTGGTTGCAGGACGGCGATACGGTCACAGTGGGTGAGCAGTCCCTGCAGGTCCTGCATTGTCCGGGGCATACGCCGGGCCATGTTGTGTTTGTGCACGCCGAGGATCGTCTGGCCTTCGTGGGCGATGTGCTCTTTTCGGGATCCATCGGGCGCACCGATTTCCCAAAAGGCAATCATCAACAACTCATTGACTCCATTCGAGAAAAGTTGTTTCCCTTAGGCGATGACATCTCCTTTGTGCCGGGTCATGGCCCGATGAGTACTTTTGGGGAAGAGCGCCGAACCAACCCATTTGTCGGAGATTAAGCATGTCGAAGTACCATCCCGAGACTGTTCTGAGCGTGCATCACTGGAATGACACGCTGTTCAGTTTCACCACCACGCGACGTCAGGGTCTGCGGTTTCGCAACGGCCACTTTCTGATGATCGGATTGGAGGTGGAAGGAAAGCCATTGGTGCGTGCCTATAGCGTGGTGAGTCCGAACTATGAGGAACATCTGGAGTTCCTCAGCATCAAGGTGCCCAATGGCCCGCTCACCTCACGGCTTCAGAACATTCGCGTCGGGGATCCGATACTGGTCAGCGAGAAGTCAGTGGGCACCCTGGTTTTGGATGATCTCAATCCTGGCCGACACCTGTACCTCTTCAGTACCGGCACGGGGATGGCGCCGTTCATGAGCATTATTCGCGATCCGGAAACCTATGAACGTTTCCAAAAAGTCATTCTGGTCCACGGGGTGCGCATTGTGAGTGAATTGGCCTACGCTGATTATCTGCGGCAGGAGCTGCCTCAGCATGAGTTTTTAGGCGAGATGGTGCGAGAGCAGTTCATCTATTACCCCACGGTGACCCGCGAGGCCTTTCAACAGACCGGTCGACTGACGACCGCCATTGAGAGCGGCAAGCTCTTTGAGGACATTGGTCTTCCCCCTTTGGATCCACGGGTGGATCGGGCGATGATCTGTGGCAGCCCCGCCATGCTGAAGGAAACCTCAGAGATGCTCGATGCCCGTGGCTTTAAGGTCTCCCCAAGCCTTGGGCATCACGGGGATTATGTGTTCGAACGGGCGTTTGTAGAGAAGTAACGCCCAGCTTTTTTATAAGGTACCGTTATGGTGCGTTATGGGGATCAGGATACCGTCTGGTAGTACAGGTTTTGCGGATGGCGGGCCTGGGCAAAAAAGAGCCACCGTTCGGCCAGCAATCCCGCGTATTGAACCGGAAATGCCAGTACGAAGCATGCATGCGCATCGGTGGCGGATCCCAGTACTAAGAGCGCGATGGGCGCCGCAAAGCACAGTCCCTGCATGAGTGATTTGACATGGCGCACGAAGAATTCTGTTTGGCCATGGAAGAACTCGCGGGTGTTAAACGCACCGGCACTCATGCCCATGGATTTCTGTTGAATCACGGTATGGGGGATGCCCGTGGCCGATTGCAGTGTCGAGGCTGGCTTCAGCGATGCATTTCGCCAAAGCGCAACGCCGCGTGTGACCCACCCGATCAGGGTGGCGATCACAGCCCACCGGGCGACCGTTTCGGTGAGCGCCGGATCGGTGTTGATCCATGCAAGACCCGAGGTGAGCAAGACGCATCCCGATGCCATGCCCAGAACGAAATAGTTCACGACCGTAATGCCATGGGCCCACTCTTGGATAAACCGGATGCAGGCGTAAATCATCGCGGTGCAGTACCACAAGACCGCGGATAACAGAATCAGCAGGATGGGCAGCAGCGGTGATGCACTTCCCATAAACACCATCAGTGCCCAGAGTCCGGTCAGTGCAATGAACAGCGGCAGCACGATCACCTCGCGCGATAGCCAGGAAGTACGCCACATGGCGGCGGCCCGCCAGGCGCGCTCAGGATGCCCCAGGTGGAAAAACGAGGCTCCGAGACTAATGACTAAAAGCAGGACCGCGAATGTCAGCAGACCAAGGAGCTGGGGAATCGTCACCCCGGCAAGCTCTAACACGCTGAGCGCTACCACGAGTCCTTGGGCGGCACCCAGCAGGGTGGTAAAACTGATCACAGAAAAAGCGGGATGCATGACGGATCTCTTCTTAGAGGTCTTTTTTGGCCGCTTCAATCACTGCCGTAATCGATCGCGGAAGGTAGTGATTCGCGGGCTTGGTATCGTGTTCGGGCATCAATGCATATCCCTGGCGCTCCCGAATCGCGGTGGCCACCTCGGATGCGCTGTCGTGGATATCTCCAAAGAGCCGAGCGTTCGTGGGGCAGGCCATCACGCAGGCGGGTTTGCGCTCGTTTTCCGGAAGGTCGGGGTTATAGATCCGATCCACGCAGAGCGTGCACTTGGTCATGACCTGCCGTTGCTCATCCAGTTCACGTGCACCATAGGGGCAGGCCCAGGCGCAGTATTTACAGCCGATGCACTTGTCGTAATCCACCAACACAATGCCATCTTCCTGTCGCTTGTAACTTGCTCCGGTGGGGCAGACCGGCACGCAGGGGGGGTCTTCGCAATGCAGGCAGGATTTTGGGAAATGAATCGTCTCGGTCAGGGGGAAGGTGCCGGCTTCATAGGTCTGAACGCGGTTGAAGAACGTACCGGTGGGATCCGCTCCGTAAGGATTCTGATCGCTCATGGGACCGGCCGCCCCCGACGTGTTCCATTGTTTGCATGAGGTCACACAGGCGTGACATCCCACGCAGACGTTCAGGTCAATGACCAGGGCGAGTTGTTTGGGTGTGCTCATGATGCGATGTAAGCAATGGTGGTGGGCGTCGAGGCGGCGCCGGGCGATGGTGTGGTGGTGGCCTGCGGATACGTCTGGGCGGGTTCGTCCGGACGCGCCGGGCGAATCCGAACCCGTACGTCATACCAACCGGCCTGGCCGGTGATGGGATCGGAGTTGCTGATGGTGCCGCTGTCGTGCGCGCCGTTGATCGTACGGGGCAGTTCCTCGGAGATGAGATGGTTCAGCAGAAACCCTTTGCGGGACTCATCCGCGCCCGGCGCTAAACGCCATGCACCATCGGATTTGCCAATGGCATTCCAGGTCCAGACAGTGCCCGGTTCTACGGCTTCGGAATAACGGGCCATGCAGCGGACCTGACCCCACTGCGATTCCACCCAGAGCCAACCCCCATCGTCGACACCGGCGGCCTTGGCCGTGATGGGATTGACGAATAAGTAGTTATGACTGTGGATCTGACGCAACCAGGCATTCTGCGAATCCCATGAGTGATACATGGCCATGGGGCGTTGGGTCACGGCGTGCAAGGGATAGTCATCCGTGTCCGTGACACCGTCTTCCAGGGGCGCATACCAGAATGGCAGCGGATCGAAGTAGGTTTCAATACGTTGACGCAGTGCCTGTGGCGGCTGCCGGCCGGCACGCTTGCCCTGTGCTGCCAATCGGAAATACTGCAGATGTTCACAATAAATCGCGATCTGCACCGGCTCTTCTTTCTGTCGCATGCCATATTCTTTTGCAAAGCGGATGTAGTCGCGGTTCCAGTTGCGCATGTACTGCATCTGGGGTTCAAGCTCAAAATGAAATACACAGTTATTCTTGGCGTACATCTCCCACTGGTGGGGATTGGGCTCGCCTTTCAGTGACTGTGTACCGTCTTTGCCGCGCCATCCGGCGAGAAAGCCAATACCGGAGCCCGGCGCGGTTTCAAAGTGTGTGATGAAGTGGGGGTAGTCCTTGAATTTGCGTTGACCATCGGCCGTGGTGAAGGCGGGCAGTTTGAGCCGAGAGGCCAACTCCACCAACACTTCCTGAAAGGGTTTGCATTCTCCTTTTGGGGGCACCACCGGAATGCGCACCGAGTCGACCGGCCCATCGAATTCCGAGATCGGGCGATCCAAGAGACTCATGCAGTCATGCCGCTCCAGGTAGGTGGTGTCTGGCAGAACTAAATCCGCATAGGCGACCATCTCGGAATCGAACGCATCGCAGACCACCAGAAACGGAATCTTGAATTCACCATGCTCATTCTTAGCATTGAGCATGTCGCGAATGGCCATGGTGTTCATGGTGGAGTTCCAGGCCATATTGGCCATGAAAATGAACAGGGTATCGATCGGGTAGGGATCGCCACGCACCGCATTGGTGATCACGTTGTGCA
>JACCDX010725010.1_pt1 | contig 34568 bp, 33 predicted proteins | sample 7449681 | NCBI WGS metagenome assembly JACCDX01 (sample SAMN15323450, study PRJNA562643) | freshwater metagenome | isolation source: river surface water | place: USA:Blue River Watershed | collected 2017-08-18
CCCTTTGCTTGGATCTTTCTTATATGAACGAAACTTGGCATGAATCTGCTTTGCAGTACCCTTCAAGATGTAATACACCTTTGGTTGCTCATTCATTAAAGGTTCTCCTTTCTTTGGCTCATGTGGTTTCATAGATGCAGTGAACTTGGATTCGCGCTCGACTAATGTCCAATGCGTTGGCAACTTGCCACGAATGATCATCTTAGTTCGGTATCGTAAGTAGATCTGGAAGATCTTATCAATGAACTCGTAAGTGAAGTAATTCCTTTCTCCGCTATGGCTGAATGCCAAACGTCGGAATGCACTAAACGTAATTCGAATCCCTGATTCGTCTTCAATGAAATCAACATGTTCGGTATAGTCTTCATCTAACAAATCCTTTTTTGTGCAAATATAGTTTTCGATATATGGATTGATCAGAGATGGATTGATTGTAAAGAAGTCTGGTTTTGGCGAATGGATAAACACACTTGCAAAATTAGTCAACTCTGTCATAGTAGAATCTACGTTCATAGCAAAGAACATATTCACTACTTCTTCCCATGTTTTGCATTTCTTATCAGTATCACCGCTCAAGAAAGCGTTAACGGCTGGTGCATACGCGGCGAAAAGACTAGAGTCCATGTTTGCAATTACTAATCAGTATATCTAAAAACAAATTCTTCAATTTTATATGTTTTTGAAGATGCGATCATTTCCCATTTCACAAAAAAAATGAATCACTCAGTCAGCGACGATCGCGGACTTTGTTGCGTTTCAACATTAATCTTTTCAATAATAGCTTTCAAGCGATCGTAACTCACATAGCTATTTGGCTTCCATGAAATGTAAGTAGCACAAACCTTGATAGGAAGAGTGAGCAATGCATACTTCTTAGCACGTACTTCTTTCTCAAACGAACGTTCTTCATCATCATAGAAGCGGATCTTGGCGTATGTAGTCACACCGCGCCAATAGTAGCGCTTGCCATTAGATGATAGTTTAATCATATCGCGCTTGGTAGCGCTCTTGTTATGCTCAGATACATTGAGAGCTAACTGAGAGTTGTGTTCAACAATTACTTGAGGAAGCTTAGCGTTGAAATCATCAATCTCTTCTTTCAGTTGTTCGCGAAGTTTCATGATAGGACTATTGAGTTCTTCAAGCGACGATTCAATCTCTTCAATGATTGCGTTTTGAACATTGCGCATATAATCAATGCCATTTGCTTGATAGAACTTATCATATAATACTTCAAAGCCGTCAGCAAGTAGCTCACGTCGACAGTTATCAATATATGCACTCTGACCAGAACGAATAGTGATCACGTAACCATTTCCTTGACGTTTATACATAACAAGTGCGTGATGAACATATCCTTCTTGAACTGGATTACGTGTAGATACAAAGCTCTTGACTGTAAGCATTTCATCAATATCTTTCACTATCTCTTTCGTTTCAACTACTTCTTTGATAAGTTGTTTATTATCGATCTTTAGATCATCAATCTTATCATTTGCATCGTCAAGTGATAGTTTAGTATCTTTTGCGTAGCCAAGTAGTTCAGATATTTGGGAAGATTGTACTTCAACCGTGTGTTGTAGTTTATCGATCTTTGCATCTTTCGCAAGGGACAGGGCATGTTCCAAATCACGCTGGTATATCATGTAGTACTTTACAACCTTTTGCAAGAACTGAAAGTATTTAGCATAGATGGTGGGATCTACAGATTGATTAGGCCGGCGCTGGGCACGTTGCAATGCTAGGAAGAATGCATCTGGTGTAAGATAGTATACGTGCTTAATAACATTACCCGTTTTTCTAACCTGCGAGACGTCTCGCAGGTTATAATGTTCTCCTTCTACAAACCCAAGTGCATCTAAACGCTTTTTGACATCATTACTACGTCCACCAGTTGCAATGCCATGATCAATCATTTTTGAATGCGGGACAATGAACTTCCCATCATTCTTTTGATCAGCTAGTTCAAGGAAGTAATCCATGAAGTCAATGGCTACGTCAGGGTAGAAACGATTGCGTAGTTCAAGTACAAATTCACGAAGATCAATCTTCGCAAAGCTAGCTACTTGGCTAGCAATGAAGTCTGTGATGAGGGCGATGTTCATGGTCTGAATTGTTATCAACGGGAGATATTATCCTCTTTAAGCTTCAATGTTGCATAAAAAAATATAAATGTTTGACTTACACAAACTGGCGACGTTTCGCACTACGCGGTGTAATTGGAGTTTCGTAATCATCATCGACAGTCATACGATCAGGTTCACTCCCATATACTGAACCATCAGGGTCGGATTGCGCATATTCCGTTTGCCACCCTTCTGACTTTGCATCATCCGTTTCATAGTTAGGTTCGTCAAGTGCAGTGAGATCAATGGGTTCATCTCGAGAACCGCGCTTAACTCCTCCTGGTGATACCGGTGCAATTACCTTTCGTTCCTGCTTTCGTGTATTCGTCCGAAGAGGGGTGCGCTTAGTTGGTTTACTTTCTTCGATAGTCCCAAATTGAAATACTTCTTGCTTGGTCTCCTTCTTTGTGCATTTGAAGTCGACTTTGGAATGTTTACGAGTAATCGTGGACACTGTATCAGTGGGTACGTGTTGTGATAGTATAATTTTGCGATCCGTGTCTAGGTACATTCCATCAGATTCGATGAATTGATTAATGTTCACATTAGTACGTACCAATGCCTTGGCACTATATTTATTAAGAATCGTTTTACTGTTAACTACTTTCTTCCCCATCTGTAGACGGTATCGAACCTCATTGATATCATTAATGATATTTGATGCACTATAGAAGCGTTGTCCTTGTGCGATCAAGATATGACTTTTACACATTCTAATATGTTCCTTAGTCGATGCTAGATCTTTCTTCTTCGCACCTCCTGGTAGCTGATTCACGCGATATGGCCTTGCGTAGCATTCATCGATGTATGCTAGTAGATAACCGATTTCAGTTTCGGCACAATCTAGAACAGATTCATAAATGGGCGTAAGTGGTTCTTCTACATATTGGCACTTTGCGTTCTTTGGCAATTCTCCTTTTGCCTTTTGGTTCTTGGTCTGTCGCGGAGCTCTCTTATCGGTTTCAAGTCGAGTTACAATATCATTGTATGATCCTCTAATGATTGAGTACACCTTTGGTTGATGATCCATAGTTAAGAACTTCTCTTTTGGAACACATCCTCTTGCGATTACTCTATCAGTGGTGAAGTCAATATGCGGCTGCATTGCTTCTGTGAAATCTTTTATTCTTTCGATAATTACCCAATGGGTGTTACGACGAGAACGCGCAGTGATTGCAGTGCCATAACGTACATGCAGTTGATAGATTCTATCAACAAAGTTATACATGTCGATTAAGTCGCGCGACCCCCGAGTATGAACAAGAGTCCGTAAGGTTTCAAAGGTTATACGCAAGCCACATTCATCATTTATAAATTCGGAAGCTTCTTCAAACCCATCTTTGCGCAATGTAGCTGTACTAAAGGTGAATGTGTCAAAGTACGCTTCTATGGCCTTTGCTTGAATGCGCAAATATGTCGGATGTGACATATTATCAAATGCATTTGCAAGGCCAGTCGCCGCATGGACAAACGGGTCTATATTGAAGTCGAAGAATACGGTCACTAGTTCATTCCAGGTCTTATATGTTGAGTCATATTGCGAACTAAGATATGCATTAATGGCCTGAGAATACTTTGCGAAGGACGTAACGTTCATTCTGTTAGAAATGGCTAATTTATACCTCTATGGTATGTTTAATTAAAACATTGATCAATTTTGCAATATAATGGCCAAAATTGATTGTTTTCATTTATAATATACGATCAAGCAACAATGTACCCTTACGTGAAGTGCCCGACCTGCGGCTGCCTAATCGGTCACATCTATCGACTCTTTCAAGCGATGCGCGCGATCAAGAATCAATCTGATGATCCAGAGAAGAACCTTATGGATATCTTTGATATCCTTGGTGTAAAGAATTACTGCTGCAAGACCCGTATGTTGACGTCGCGCCAGTTCAACGACTTCTTGCATGAGTAGATATATGCATTTTTTTTAAAAAAAATGAAACACACATGTGTATATATTTAGTTCCATTGGTATACCTCCGCATGGTCATCGCCACCAAGTGCCTTGAATCGATTAATGAATAATTCATAATCTGGTTCATCGGCGAACTCACATTCGCGAATGTTGCTAAGCATTAATGTCCAATCATCGGGCATTGATTCGCATAGTTGGGCAATTGGGATTCCGCGCTTGAGCGCCGCGCCTTCTTCGTCGCTTGGTGCGTTTTGCCAAGGAAGGGACCCGCGCATTAGATAGATGAGTACATTTAATAATGCTTCGATATCATCACGCCGACTTGGGCATTTTCCTTCATGGCAAGAGAGACTCAAGAACGTAGGGGTGCCATTAATTGCTCCGATTGATTCCTGTTTGTGTTTACGAGTCACCGCCGAAATGTATCGATCGCATATTCCAAAATCCACACAATATGCTTTGGTTTCATCGACACTGAGCATGAAGTTTTCAGGTTTAACATCCACGTAAAGAATGTTCTTTGCATGCATAGTGCGAATTGGCTGAATCAATTCAAGGCCTAATCTTGCGGCGGCTTGTGAAGTTATGCATCCTTCTTGGCGAAGTACTTCTTCAAGATTGCGTCCCAAACGTTGAAGTACTAAGTATCGGCACCCATCCGCTTCCCCATATGCCCTTAGTGGCACATATGGAAATCCAGGTTGCTTGTGCAATTGGTTGTATACCAAGTTCTCCGCATAGAGCAAGTTAGCAAGTCGATCTTGTTCTTTGTTCTTCTTTCCTTTTTTGTTAGGCGGCAAAGATACTAGTTTCATAACATATTCGCTTACAGGCGAGTTACTAATCGGGGAAGATGGTGATACTGAGTAGACAGTTGCACACGCGCCCGCACCCAGCTTTTTACCAACAATCCATGTCTTAAGAGTCTTGCCTTCCATTGTGTGTCGAATAGAGCGAAATGATCAATGAATGATATAATTATTAAATATTTTGTCAATTTTACGCTTTTATAAAAAATCAGCACATGTAGTCTTCAAGATCATTGTCGGCTAAGATCCACTTCGCTATCTTATCTGGATGGTAAATATACTCTTGCAGCTCTCGGGAAATGGCAGCATGTTCACGTTTCAAGGATTGATAATCGTACATTATATTAACATCACCGATTGTCAGTTCATAGATCGGGCAGTCCGTATATAGATCTATTAGTGTTCGTTGATCGCAGTCCATAGATCTCTCAAATCCATATTCTTGGAATGATTGAAGGATTAGTGTTTTACCGAGCGTGTTCCATAGATCACATTCAATGGTATCAACAAGTGTTAGGAATTGCCCTAATCGACGCGATGCTTGGCGGCAAATCACCACATCTCCCAGTTGATCCATGAATATACTAGCAAGTGTATCGGCGTCGCGTTTAGACGATATGTTGTAAAATCGTTGAATAATGTATTCGGGATGTGGATCCATATATAAATCGTAATACCGCGAATCTAATAAATCTAGTTGATCATCGATATCCATCCAATCGAGAGCATCGTAGAGAGTTTCGAGATCCATTTTATATTTATCGATATCCAAATGCTATTTTGATAAAAAAAATGAAATCCTAAATGGATCACATAGTGGAGAGTGTTTACTCTTGCTCGAAGTCATATTCATCATCTTCTTGCATGGATGGCTTCTTTGCCCCTCCGCCAATGCTTGAGTAACGACTGGCGAATGCGTCGATGTTATCATCGTCTTGTCCTGCTCCTCCGCTTTCGGTACGATCAGCGACCTTAACATAGCAGCGAGCATAAAGCGCAATCTCTAGCTTACACTGACGGCCACTGACTGATAATTCAAACTTGAGATTGCCCATAATTGCAGATCCACGAGTTAGGTAATCCTGAACATTAGTGTTGTCTAGGTAGTTATCATCCGATTCTTCGTCAGCTGCACCAAGATGCTTGTAGATCTTCTTACCCGAGCGTGGGTGATGGTAGAAATCATCAATGTTGAAGAAGTCAGGACTGTACTGGTGCGTCATGATGGGGCGGGTCAGGTCTGGCTGGCCGTTCTCATCTGAGTAATACTTATCCTCCCAATGAATCGAAGGACGTGCGGTCTCACCATTGCTAAAGAACTTCTTCTTTGGGATAGACAACCAGAACAGTGGGTTCTCAAGATCGATCAAATCATCATTCTCCTTGCTCTTTGCCGTAGTCTGCATCGGACTTACAATCTTAGTACTGATCAAGTGAAACGGGCGGTACGTGCCGTCTGCTTGCTTGCGCGGAGCACGGGCATCATCAGTAATCACATTTTCTTGCTTAAACTGTTGCATCTTCTCTTCAAATGCCGTACACAGCGCATGAAGAGCTTTAGTGTTATCATTATCATTACCATCTTCGTCCTTGAGAGCAACGCCCATACGAATAGATTCGTATTTGCGCTGTTCAGGCTTACGAAGCCGCGATGCAATAATCAAACCATCGTTTGACAGCTTCCAGTACCGAATAGGGGTAATCTTACCGTCGGCAAGCTTAACATCGATATCAATGTACTGGGAATAGTTCTTGAACTTACGTGTAGACTCAAAGTTGATCGAAATGAAGTCATTTCCATGCGTGGCATAGGCTTCGAGGATCTGGGCAGTGGTAATAGCGATCTTGTTGGCGGTGCTCATCTTAATGGGTCTGGTCGTAAAGGTCGTGTCTGCTTGAAACTATGTTCAAAAGGTTGTTGGTGGTATATTTTATATATTTTTCTTTCAATTTTGGACGTTTTTCAAAATGCCTACAATAGCCATTTACATGCCCAAAAACTCCAAATCTACATCCACAAACCCATCCATGATAGAGATCATACTGGCCTCATGGGCATAATTGCCCATTTTATTCTGCCGGGTGAGCAAATCCTTGTATAGGATTATCATGGGTCGATCCTGTTCAAACTGGGCACCAATCTTCTGATACGATAATCGACTCACTAACTTGCTTTCTACAACAACGTTAAGTCCTGTAGCTGTTTGGAATGAATTGGCCTGCTCATTCCATCGTAGGATATTGCATTTGTATCCATCATAAATACACTTTTTTAAGCGAACTACCGAATCTACCATTTCAGTATTGATTAGACTAGTACTGCGCTTTAATGATTCATACAGGGTCGGCTGTGCATTAGTAAATAATGGATTAATTTTCAGTTGTTCAAGCATCTGCCAATACACTTCATCGATCGATTCAGATACATTAGATAAGTTCTTGTAATGCAATCCTTTCTTTAAGCACCATTCGCGCAGTTTGTTAATCGGAAGCTCCGCCTTTGTACTGAATCTCTGATAAATGAGTAGCAATTCAAGCATCTCGCATCCAACCAATAATTTGCCTTTTAATCGGTTATAGTTACTAGTATCGCACTTTGATCTATCAAATGTTTCATTCAGATCATATAGTTCATCCATAAGTAGCCCAGTCGTGTATGGATCTACGCCACTATCGCGTTTGTCAAGTACAAAATCAGATTTTCGACTTGTCATCAAGCACGCTAAACAAACTAATTCCTTGATAGATGCGCCATGTACCAGGCCACTTAAAATCATCTTACATGATTCAATATTGATCTTGCGAAATGTATTCAACATACGTCCTAGTTTAGTGATCTTGCCCGCAGAGTCTATAGCTCCTAAAACATAAAGCTTCTGTAATGAGTAGTTGATGCTATCATCTGATGGGGGAGTTAGCATTTGATAAATTGATAATTTATCAAGCGCAGCATTTGGTTCACTTGCGATCAATGCAAGCATATGTGATGTCATATCTTCAACCATGATGTTCGGGGTATTATCTACGATCATTGATTTGAATGTTGTATCTGTAAACAATGGGAAGAACACACCCGGATGCTTCCGACCCACACGCCCTTTACGTTGTAGCGACATACTCGAAGTAGTAGGTTTAGTCATCATTACATTGCTACCATATCTGTGATTGAACTCATTAGTAAACTGCAACGCTGTATCAATGCAATATCTCAATGATTCTAGAGTCAAACCAGTTTCAGCAACATTTGTAGACACAATTACGCGACGATAGGCTGGTACTAGCTTACCATCTACTTCAACCTTCAGACGCGATGGATCCTCCATAATAAGTCGATAGTTATCGGAACCACCATTAATATCAGCAGATGTAATACTCAATGGAAGAATCTTCTTCTTTAACAAAGGATTTAGTTTCGATAATGCACCTACCATACGTTTAATAGGCGCAACTGATGGCATAAACACGATTACGTCGCGGATGCCCTTGTCTACGATATCCATCGGATGTTCGGCTTCGTATGTTTCAAGTCCTTTTACGATCTCGCATGTTTTGGTGTAAATGTCATCGACATCTAGTGTTGGGTAGATTACTTCAATTGGCTTCGACTGCCCATCAACTCCAAATACCGTCTTTGTATCAAAGTAGCTTTTATATTGAGGAATATTTAAAGTAGCGCTCATGAGGATCAGAAACGGCGCTCCTTTGGATAAATTGCGCTTGATAAGGCGTTTCATTAGAAGTAAAATCAAATCCACATCTAATGATCGATCATGGGCCTCGTCAATAATTACAAATGCGAACTTTTTGCAAAACTGCTCATCGCTCATGGTCTTAAGAAATTGAAGAAGAATACCAGTAGTACTAAATAGGATTCCCTTTTCAAGTGGTTTACGTACAAACTCTTGTGTTTGATATCCAAGGTTACGATATAGTTCAATAGACAGCCCATCTTTGTTTGGTGATTTATATGCATCAATAGATGCAATATCCTTCGGAATCTCAACAGTAGTTAATACACGTGGTTGAGTAATGATAATACGCTTTCGATACTTCTTAAAGAACCGGAGGTAAAGGTTAGGTGCAATAGAAGTCGATTTGCCAGAGCCCGTCTTTGACTCTAAGATTACTACTCTATCGCTCATTGATGATGCGGACTTATTATTCAGCTTCTCTCCAAACCAATCCATGATATAGTTAATTGGTACCAGCTTGTCTAGTTCGGCTTGGCTCTCCCCCATATGGGGAACAAGACTTCCCTTTTTGAGAAGGGTGATAGGTGCCATTGTTATATTAGGTATGTTCATATTTGCAATTACTACATTTGTTGCTTGTTTAATACATTTTATATAGTGAAGAACGACGGTGGAGATGTTTGATGTACTAAGGCGAAGAATGGTATCATCGATGGGAGTGCGCGTGTGTTCCATCGATGAATTGGATAGGATGGATATCGATTCGGTAGATAGCATTTGTATCTCTGATACATCATCATCCGCATCATTGTCAGTCGCGTCGTCGTCTGAGTACCAAGAAGTAATTAATACATTTTCGCTAGATGATCTAGCACAGAAGAAGGTGGCAAAGATGCTACGTTTTATTAAGAAACTAGAAAAGGTGCATATGTCGAACGGTGCAAAAATGTCACTTTTGCCATTCATGGATATGATCCGGGATCAGCAATATGCGCATGTTAGCATGAGTTTGCTGGAAACATTTATGAAAACATGCAAAATGGTGCCTAAACAATACTATCTGCATTATTTCATGTTTTTCCTTCATTACGCATCGTTTTATCACCATGTGCGTGGTACAACCGATGTTATCGATTCAAGTATGAAACATATGCATGAGAAGCATCTCCGCTTTGTCAAACTACAACTGAAGTATCTCCAATATATCATACAAGAGTCGCGTATTCGTGAAGTAACGCTCTAACATAAAAAATGCATAATCAGACATACCAGAACTATCAAGCGCTTGTACATTTGGATTCCGTATTGAATGATTTCACGCCTAAATATCCATATGTGCTGAATCAACGCGCGCAATATACTCAGCATCAAGTTATTCTATATCAAAGCAACTACTGTCATACCGATACCGAACCACCCGTCGAACAGCCCTCTGTAACAGGCGGTGCGGTAGTCCAAGTAGTACTGATTTAGACTTCTCTAAATGTCGACAACAGCTTTAGCTCTTCGATGAACACATCTCTTACCGCCCGAAGACTAAATAATCTGTTTTCGATCCACTCAACCCCGGACCGAGTTATCGATACCGCGTTAAGGTCTGTGAGAACCTCACGAGCCATATAAGGAAGCCGATATTCACTAATATATTCAATAGGAGGTATAAACACCTCATGTGATCTAACGAATGATACCAATTTGGTTCTTGTGTATTTGCCCGATATTCGCTGGGACATTTTATTTACAACGGTATTTACCGAACCATTATAAATATATATACGAACGGTGGATACCTCATTAATTTGAAATTTCACCATGCTTGCGGCCACGCATCTGCGAGGTGTGACGATTATTATATTTTTTTGTGGCTCTTGCATATTGATAATTATCTCCTGTGCTTGTTTCCTTAATGACGGCGATAACGATAGTAAACCAATTGCCTTTAAAAGCGATTTGGCGCATATGAAGTACATTATTCTATACGACGTTGCATATGCGATATCATCTCCAGCGATAATGTTACAGTCTAGTTCATATCGATTATAGTCGACATGGAGTCGATCAAGGATATCTAATACCTCACTAGGATTCGATAGTGACCCCATACTGGGAGTTAATATTCTAAATGCCACAAATGCAATATTTGCATTAATGCGCTTACGATCGCCAAGGCAAGCTATTCTAGCTACATTCATCTTTAGAGTATATTACGATTTATTGATTGCAATTTTGCATAAAAAATGAAGATATGTTAACTAGACATTTATAGGTCGTCTAGTAGATCTGCGGATGTTTGGGTGTTCTCTTTAATGAACCGCTCATTCATCATCACTCCATTGTAGTTACTGCCGATGTTAGGCGTAGATCCCATCATAAGGGAACTACTGATGTTTGTATGCACAACACTTTCTTCGCCTGAGATACCAGCTTCTGTAATACATTGAATTGGGTGAGAGTAGCTCATACTAAGTAGAGCATTTCCATGGTTACTCTCTTGAACACCACCACGTTCGATATTGCTAATGAATCCATTGTAGGTCAGTGTATCGGCAATCAACGTATAGTGCTTGATGTTAATATCAGTACCACTCATCTCACGCAGGCACTGAATGAGCTTCATTCGTTCGGCATGGATACCATACTTTTCTTGGATCTCAAGTACGCTGTTTGAAGATGTTTTAGCTACATCAACTGCGCGATGGTTAATGATAGCGGTTAGATTTGTACCTTGCGTACGGATAATATGTTTACGAATAACCTTCAGAGAGCCATCGTCTTGTGCAACTGTACGAGGTACAAATTCCTTCATCACAGTCGCCGAGATAATGCCTTCAATGCCACGAATCACGACTTTCAACAACTTGGAATGTAAGAAATCATGAATAACGTATTGATCAATTGTAGTATCGCGACGGAACATATCCTTGTGGAAGTAGATTCGCATAATGATGCTATCAGAATTATCGTCAGTGTAAATAATGAACAGCTGAGGAAACATCTCCAGCATCTTTCGATAGATTGTAGTCACTTGCATGTTTTTCTCAATCAACATCGTGTGCGATAATTCTAAACGAACGCACCAATGCAGCAACCCAGTGGGAACGCGGTGATTGAGGGAATGCTTTTCAAAGTTCTTGAAGATAGTCTTTGCCTCTTGCTGATACTCAGAGTGTTTCACTTGATTATACTCCTCAAAGAAGATCTGTGCACGGTAGACGAATGTTTTTAGATTCATCATTTCAATCTCATTTGCGATATGCTGCATGGTAGTGACGTCTCCGGCATATTCGTCCTTGATGAACACGTCCATGTATGGATCTCCAAGCTGATCAGTGCCTTTAGATCCATATACTTCTTTAATACGAGTTAAGAAATTCGACTTTGATGCACCGGAAGCGTGGATTGAGTCAAGAATGCGCTGGGTCATACTTTCGGAAGTACATTCCGATGCAAGCATACCAATTGAAGTACCATACTCAATTAGTGATTTCTTGTATGTAGAAATGATACGATCAGTGATCAGTTTCATTAACTTTAGATCAATCTTGTGCTGTAAAACACGCTTGTAAGCCAAACCGATATCAAGGCCAATGTTCATGAGTGTAAATGATTTGGTCACATGTTCCGGTAACGTACGGTTAGCGCGCTCACAGATTTCATTATAGTGCGTATACTGAATACGTCGCTTAAGATCTGTCATTGCATCGCGCCACTCAACTGGACTCATGGGCTCATCGATAGTTTGAATGTACTCTTGATGATAATAAGCAACATTGTCTAGAACCTTTGAAGGGTTGACAGGCAGTACTTGTTGACTAGCCATCAATGTATCCTTAAAGTTACATGACTCAATGCGCGAATAACCATTACGATACGTTGTACGATTGAACAATGCATGTTCATACATTGCATCAAGAATATTAACCATTGTCTTGTTTCGCATACTCTCAGGGAGAGACTTCTCGTCCATCTTGAATAGTTCATCAAACTTAGCATTACTTGCAAAGAAGATACTGAAGTCGACATATGTCGCCTTTCGAATATCGACACCATCATCTCCATATAGTTGTTGAAGCATAAGATCATACTTTACGGTGCGACGGTAATTATCGATAATCACAGCTTCCAGTGCTTTATTAGCTTTACGGTTATGGTAACCTGTGATACCGGTAGATAGTGCTTTGGTTGTAATACCATTACGGCCATCTTGCTGCTGGGCAATTGCAGACATGAACGAGACACCAGTCACAAATGAGTCGGCGATGAAACCGACGGCTTCCGGTTCATCATGGAATCGTCGAGCGTATGGAAGCGCGCGCTCAAAGTCAAATGCCTTTCGCATACGCTTGCCTTTAATACTCATCTGACCAATAGATGAACTGATCTGAAGAATATTCGTTGGCTTACCCTTCGTACCGGAAGCTACAAGCTTCGATAAATTGTTCGTTTCGTGATTCAAACTGGACATCACTACTTCGGTAAACTCATCACCCGGGCTAAGGATATTCATCTGTTCTTGTTCATAGTATTCTTCAACAGTCATGCCAATAGGAGGCGTGAGTAGACCGGCGCGATATTTTTTTGTTAATTGATTTGACTGGTGAATAATCGAAGCAGTCACATCATTGATGTTCTTTAACGTTTTCTTATCAATAGCAAAATCATCGTAATTGATAGTATAACCACGAGTCTTTAAGAACTCAGTCGCCACTTGCTGCATGTTGTATAATAAGTCCATTGCCGCGTTGACGCCGTATTCATTATAGACATTGTGAAATAGACTATCGTTTACGCCTTGACCAATCGACTTCTTATCCAACACACCGCTCTTGATCACGCCACGTTCAATAACTACATGAGTCTCATCTTTGTTATAATCAATGAAACCAGCATACTCAGGCTTGTAGAACGTCGCTTTCTTGGAGAAGTTGATTTCCGGTAGAAGTAGCGAAATGATATCGCGGCCGGAATACGTCTTCTTTGACGGATCGAGTTCTTTAAACCGATGAAGATAGTTTTCATACTTTACTTGAGATAGAAGCTGCATTGCTTGATAACGATCCACTTTCGTGTTATTACGGGTAAACTCAAACATACCAATGGCATTATCGTGATATACACCCATAGCTGGAGAACGATCCTTCAACGAAATGAACCAGCGCTTTAGATTGCTTAACGTCCCACACTCAGTACGAGCGATTAGGCTATGCGGTAAGTAGATGCTCATAGCGTCACCATCGAAATCGCCACCATACAGTGTATCTGCAACATTTACCGACAGTCGAAATGTATCTCCGTTTGGGAGGATACGAGCCCGATGACCCGAAATCGCACTATACAATAAAGATGGAGCACGATTCATCGCAACATTGTCGCCATCGATTAAATCACGATAAAGGATATCTCCATACTCAAGCTTAATGTTGTCTTTCATAGACGCAATGTGATAAGTCGCACCGGTATCGCCTTTAACTAGTTTAGTACATCCGGGATAAGCAGTGTTCTTGTTCAAGAAGAATGTCATCAAGCGATCAATATTGTATGGGCGCACCACTTCGGGAACTTGTAGCACCTTTGCGATTGCAATAGGAATGCCTACTTCATCGATATCAATAAAGTTATCGCCACAGATAACCGATCGACCACCGTGCTGAAAACGCTTGCCTTCTAGATTGCCACGAATGCGACCTTCCTTCCCGCGGAGGCGAGCACCAAGACTGGTAAGTGCTTGGCCATTGCCCCCGACGATGCGACTAGATGTCGTTGTACCCGAAGGATCACGAACCATGTTACTGTAAGTGATCTCTAACAGGTTAAGCATGTTCTCATTCGTCTGCTTTTCCTCTTCGGAGAGGAGAAGTGGAATGTTCTCATTCGTTGATACAATATTCTTGATAAAGGTAGTTGTATCATTATTGTTTGAACGAGTCGATGACTTTAGCTTGCGGACATCCGGACGAGCGTTATTCGGAACAGCAGGAACTGTACGAAGAATCAACGATGATGGATGGTATTTACCCCCAATCATTGATGCGGTATCCGCACTTACACGAGAGAAGATGGCTTCGATTTCATCGTTGTACATACGCGATTCATCTCCATTAGAAAATCGCTTTAATAGGAACAGAGGTTCCTTTGGATCTTTCAATACTGATGGCTGCTCATGATTACAGTTTCCACAGATAATCGCTTTGTTAGAAGAAGTTGCACGGAAGCTACCGTCTTCAGAAACCTTGCCGAGAGCAAAGCCGCACTTGTGACATACTTGACGCAACCACCGGAGGACCTCTGCACGAAACAGAGGATTTACAACCGGATAACGAAGCTGAATTGTACCGAAGTGACCGGGGCACTTGTCCCGAGTATTCTGACACGTCTTGCAGCGATAGCTGTATGAAGTGGTTCCCATAGCTAGACTATAGATACCTTGGTCCAATGGACGATCGTTACTGAAAAGGTCTTTAGAGATGATATTGCAATTCGATGACTTAGCATGGTCTTCACTTCCCATTAGGTAGAACGACACACGAGAGATTTCACTTTCGGGAAAGCCGATATCGTACTTCATAGTAGCGTTAGTCGACATGTTGTTCCTACCGGGAAGCTTTGGCGTATATTAAGAGATCGAAAGGTTGCTATATTAACCGTAATGGTATATATTAAACAATAATATTCAATTTTGCATAAAAACAAGCCCAGCAAGGGCGTTATTCAGACGTTTCACTATCAGTCTCCGTGTTCATCTTCTTCAATTTTGCATAAAAAACAAGCCCAGCAAGGGCGTTATTCACTCTAGGCAATCTGGGTCACACCGATAGCTTTGTTACTGATAGGCATCCCCATCACGGTGTCCACTAAATACATATTATGCGATGGATCAAGCTCAAACTTGTATTCCTCAAGGATCTTATGCCCGTCGCGCTCTACACCAGCCTTAAGCGATTCAAATACTACGTTGATACTATTGATCAAGAAGATTACATCATTATTAAACATGTGGGTAAGTTCATTATCATGGGGTAGCTCTACTACGCGCGGGACTAGTCTACCCAATTCAGTTTCTAATACAGGTTCGTCTTTTGCGACCCTTGGACAAACATCCACAATGTCGATACTCAATACATCCTTGAGATACACCCACAAAGGGTATGCACCATGATAGAAGATGACGTCCAGCTGACCATCTGGGATACTAGGTACTTCCGACATTATTACTATATTACTGACTAGTGATCTTAAATAAGCCACTCACATTAAACATTCCAGTGATATTCAACAAATATGAATGTACCAAAGCAATGGGGCTCGATAAGCTGCCGGCACCACTAGACACAACTTGGACAGGGGCGCTTGTCTTAGGGGTAATAGATGGCGGTACTTCAATAGTAGTATCCGAAGACCCAGATGAACTACTATTGGTAATTGGAACACTAGTAGGAGAACTAGTAGGGGAACTAGTAGGGGAACTAGTAGGCATAGTAGACGCAGGAGTGGGAGACGGAGTAGACCCATTTGCGCTAATATACGCATCAAAGCAATTTGAGTAATATTGGCCTTCGTTGAACTCCCATGACCAAATGAAGCTATGTCTACCTTCGCTAATAACGGATGGCAACTTCCAACCTGTCAAACAATGCGCACCATCCATATTTGAGCAGAAGTTAAAACATCGTTGATATTCTAGATGATCGATTACGCCATTTACATGATCATCGCCAATCATCTGTAATGAAAGATCAAACGACTCGCTGTCGGGTTCTCCGCTCATGCGCACTTCCATCTTCCCGGATGGAATAAACGCATTAGTGCATGTATCCGCGACATGGTTCTTTGCGGGATGGCTGATATAGATTGTCTGTCCTGGCACATATGTAGCCATCTTGATATCGCCTGAATAATCACTTGGCGTATATGGGTCACGGGTGCACGAATTATGTTCCCAGTTATATCCAGTATCCTTAGAGAATCCCGCATCAAATTGCCGTTTAAAGGCACGGGGGTATCCGCGGCAACGCGCACGGTCGAAGTCGCCCAATGTCGCATAATCAAATGATAATGGATCGTAATCGGTACACTCTACCCATGAATGGGCATATACATCATACGATGCAATGTGTAACCATAGTAAAACAAATGATGTAAATAACATTATCTTCTATATTGAATTGATCCATCAATGAAAAACAAAATGTATTAATTCAAATATTCTTCAATATCGCGCCCAGAAGCGATCCATTTAAATATTCGATGCGGCTCGAATAAATATTTTTGTAATTCCTGTCGAAGCCAATTTGTACGTTTTCTCATTGCATCGTAATCATAAAATGCAATACCATTTAGATATGTATTATCTATGTCGTCGATTGCTGCGTTGATATATTGTGTCATTGTTGTATACAACACATTGTTAAAAATCAAAAAAAACATACAATCGTCAGTTATGCATACTCACAGCATGTGGACTTGTACACCCTCGCGCTCTTCGCGAATCTCCTTGACCGCTGAACCATGCGTTGAAATCAGCTTGATCAAGCCAATGCAATGCTGACTGTCCCACGAACGTCGATCCTTGTATCGCTCAATCCGTGCGCAAATGCGCTCACGGTGCATTAGCAATCCACTCTTTGCGTCTGTGGCACTGCGTATCTCTTCTGCAGTCTTAGCAACACGTGGATCAGTCAATAGAGCATCTACCTTGAAGCTAAGTTCGTCGATCTTAGCAACCAAGTCTTCAAATGCGGTGATAAGGCGATCGCTTTTGAAGAGTCCATCCCGCAGGGTTCTCAACAGTTGCTGCATCTCTTCCTCGTTCGACTCGCATGTTAGGAACATGGGGTTTCGACGAAGCTCAAAGAACTTCAGCTGCGCCAAGTAAGTATCCTGATCAATCGACTCGTACTCATTTCGCTCATCTTGATAGTTGGCAAACTGGTTATCAACTACTTCGACGTAGTGGGAGACAAGAGCGGTAATGGAGAAGATCTGCATTGTGCGTGATATTGATACTTTCTAACTTCAATTCTGCTATTTTATGCTCAATTATACAATCGCCGAATCTATTATTAACGTACCGCGTACGGCCATTATCTCTTTCATCATTGACGAAATCATACGATTCTGTTCATCTATAATACGATTCTTGTCGTTGATAATGCGATTCTTATATAATATCGTATGATGCATCTGGCGAATAACACCAATTCGCCAGTCTTTAATTGAATCTTTACTAAACCAATCTCTGATTGATCTAAGCAGTCTTTCGATGTATATCATGTTATGTATATCATAAAAAATGAAATATGCGTGAAAGCAGATTATTTAAATGTTTGTAGCGATCACATGTATCATTTCAAGTGGAATCATGCTATTTAGTGATAGTAACTCAATAGCATGCCCACGCGTAATACATGATTTGAGATTCTTTCGATGCGGATGCAATAAGTATTTGAATTCGCGAATTGTGGACAATGAAAGATTGGGCAACTTCGATATCGCAAACCAATCGATTAGGTGCGCAAACTTACGCATGAAGGGAATCGATAGTTTCTGGCTGAAGCTAATCTCAAACCAATGTACTCGTTGTGCAAACTCTTCAATGAATTGCTCTGATAATATCTGGTAACGAGAGATTCGTTCCCAATCCACATGCACTGCAGCCATTCGAATTACTGATTCGGGAAGTCTTTGATATTTGGATACACATTTCCAATTAACCATTCGGGCAAACTCTACTAAGAATGGAGCACTCATACGCTGGTGAATACACGCGCGTTTCCAAACAATTTTATGTGCGAATTCGCGCATGAACGATTCGGATAACTCTTGGTATAAACTTACATTCTCCCAATTTACTTTATTTTCAAATCGACGGATGAAAGATTCAGATAGTTTCTGATGGGCGCTGACAGCTCCCCATTCTAAATGATTTGAAAATTCAATAATGAATGATTCATCCATATTACGATGCATACTGATAGTAAACCAATCCAGGCGATACGCATTGCGGCGAATGAACTCGACTGATAGATTACGGCGTTCTGAAATACTATACCAATTGACATAGTTTTCAAACTCTTCAAATATTGATTCAGAGAGATTGATATGGAAACCTGCATTGTCCCAGTCGACTCGATCAGGAAAGTCGCGGATTAACGCCTCTGTAAGGCACTCATCGCTGCTTAGTAACTGCCAGTTAACTTTATCCGCAAACTGGCGAATGAATGGTTCCGTAAGGCCATTGTATGCACCTACTTCGCTCCAAACTACCCAATCCTTGAATTTAATAACTTGTGATTCAGATAATACCCCGCTTAACTCCACCCAACAAATGACATGCGCATTTTCGATAATAAACTCGTCTGATAATGTATCGTAGTAATTAATCGATTTCCAATCAATGAAGTCTATAAATTCACGAAGAAATGGTTCGCCCAGTGTGTGCCATTTACAAAAGGTTGACCAATCCAATAAATGTTTGAATTTACGAATAATTGAAATATCAAGATCTTTCCACTTAGACACCTTTGTCCAGTTGATATAATCTTTGAATTCTTCGAGAAATGGAATTTTTAGTGTTTCAATAGATGAAACTTGAAACCAATTGATTGCCGCAGGATTAGCTCTGATCTCCGCGTATGTAGGAAATCTCTTTTTTGAAAGCGACGGAAATAGCGTACCGCCATTTTTGGCAGTGCACTTAAGGTAGCGGTAGGTACGTTCAAGGTCGCCATCGAATTCGTTATAATAGCCGGAGGATGACATGATACAGATACTTCGGATGATACTATCAATCTTAAACTTCAATTTTGTATAAAAATTAAAATCACTCAGACAGTGAAGATCGCGGACTTTGCTGAGTTTCAACATTGATCTTTTCAATAATAGCTTTCAAGCGATCGTAACTCACATAGCTATTTGGCTTCCATGAAATGTAAGTAGCACAAACCTTGATAGGGAGAGTAAGCAATGCATACTTCTTAGCACGTACTTCTTTCTCAAACGAACGTTCTTCATCGTCATAGAAGCGGATCTTGGCATATGTAGTCACACCGCGCCAGTAGTAACGCTTGCCATTAGATGATAGTTTAATCATATCGCGCTTGGTAGCGCTCTTGTTATGCTCTGATACCTTGAGAGCTAACTGAGAGTTATACTCATCAATTACTTGAGGAAGCTTAGCGTTGAAATCATCAATCTCTTCTTTCAGTTGTTCACGTAGTTCCATGATAGGACTATTGAGTTCTTCAAGCGCAGATTCAATCTCTTCAATGATTGCGTTTTGAACATTCCGTCTATAGTCGATACCGTTCGCTTGATAGAACTTATCGTATAATACTTCAAAGCCATCGGCAAGTAGCTCACGTTTACAGTTATCAATGTATGCACTTTGACCAGAACGAATAGTGATCACGTATCCATTTCCTTGTCGTTTATACATCACAAGTGCGTGATGAACATATCCTTCGTGAACTGGATTACGTGTAGATACGAAGCTCTTGACTGTAAGCATTTCATCAATATCTTTCACTATCTCTTTCGTTTCAACTACTTCTTTGATAAGTTGCTTGTTATCGATCTTTAGATCATCAATCTTATCGTTGGCGTCGTCAAGTGATAGTTTAGTATCTTTTGCGTAGCCGAGTAGTTCTTTCACGGTCGTTTGGAGGTCATCGATTTTTGTATTTTGATCATCAATCCTCTTGACCGCGGCATCTAGCTTAGCATCTTTCGCAAGCGATAACGCATGTTCTAAATCGCGCTGGTATATCATGTAATACTTTACAACCTTTTGCAAGAACTGAAAATATTTGGCATAGATAGTGGGATCAACGGTTTGATTAGGTCGGCGTTGTGCGCGTTGCAATGCTAGGAAGAATGCATCTGGTGTAAGATAGTATACGTGCTTAATAACATTACCCGTTTTTCTAACCTGCAGGACGTCCTGCAGGTTATAATGTTCTCCTTCTACAAACCCAAGTGCATCTAAACGATCTTTAATAGCACTGCTACGCCCACTAGTCGCAATACCATGTTCAATCATTTTTGAATGCGGGACAATGAACTTCCCATCATTCTCTTGATCGGCTAGGTCAAGGAAGTAATCCATGAAGTCAATAGCTACGTCAGGGTAGAAACGATTGCGTAGTTCAAGTACAAAATCACGAAGATCAATCTTCGTGAAGCTAGCTACTTGGCTAGCAATGAAGTCTGTGATGAGAGCGATGTTCATGGTCTGAATTGTTATCAACGGGGGGTATTATCATTCTTAAGCTTCAATTTTGCATAAAAAAAATGAATTGTCCACTTATGGGCACGTTGCAATGCTAGGAAGAATGCTTCTGGTGTAAGATAATATACTTTGGTATGTTTTGTACCTGATGGCACCTGCTGCTGGACGTCCAGCAGCAGGTAGTGTTTCCCTTCTACAAACCCAAGTGCATCTAAACGCTCCTTTACATAAAAAAAAGAATCATAGCAACGCTTAGAAGTCCGATGCATCACTATCGTAATCGACACCGGTGTCAATTGGCTTACTGTATGTAGTTTCACGTACTTCGAAGTAGTTACTGCGATCAGGCACGCCAAGTGCGACCATGAATCCGAAAGGGTTATCTACATTGAACACTGGATCAAGCTGAATATCCATGAGTAGATGATCAGCGACATATCGAATATATTGTGCCATCAAGTCAGGGTTCATGCCGATCATTGCACAAGGAATGCTGACATTGATAAATTCAGTTTCGATATCTACCGCTTGCTTTACCATATCAATGATTGTGGCATTTGAGATATGAAATGGTACATCTGGATCATCGCGTAGCTTGCGGAAGAGACACAGCGCAAAATCATAGTGCAACCGTTCATCGCGGCTAATAAATTTATTGTATTGTACCAATCCGCGAAGGAGATTCTTTTGTTCAATCCAGAAGATTGATGCAAAACTCGCACTGAAGAAGATTCCTTCAAGGATAGCAAATGCAATCAAACGAATAGGAAATTCGCTTTCTTGGTCATTAATGTACTGAGCTGCCCAATTTGCTTTTTTTGTAATAGCTGGGATGTTAGCAATTGAACGCTTGAAATGATCATTTGTTTTAGGATCGGTCAAGAATTCATTCAACAATGTCTCGTAAGATAGTGTGTGAATATCTTCAATCATCATTTGCGAGTTATAGAACAAGCGACAGTACTTGCTGTATCGATCAGGGATGGTATCAATATCCTTGACGAAGCGATCGCCAAGATTAATGTTCACAAGCTGATCTGATTGAACAAAGAACCCCAAAACGTGACTTAGGAATGTACGTTCATCGTCATTTAACTGTTCCTTCCATTGTATAATATCGGTGGCAATGTCTACTTCATCATGTGTCCAAAATGTACGAATTGCTGTTTGATACATCTCATACAGTTCAGGGTCCTGAACGGGAAGGAGAGACGTAAGGCGGCTGAAGACTGAAGTGCTTGACATAGTTGATATGATGATATATTATGTTATGAATTGTTCAATTTTACATAAAATACGTCCATTTCGAATGTAACGAATATTTAGACTTGGAATGCTTTCTGGTTTGGCTTTTTAAGGGTAGTAAACGCTTGGATAAGTAAATAATCTGACCATAATCGGAGCGGAAGGGTAATGGGGTCGTCCAATACCTTAAAGTACTTGACAAGTAAGTCGTATACAAGCTGACGATCAGCATCGCTCTTGAATTGGTTGCTCTTCTTAGCAATATTAATTAATAAGAGAGCGGTTTGGTATTGTGGATCAACCATGATAACTAGCCGTGCCCGTAACGCAGGCACGCCTTCTTCATCTTCGGTATCAAGGACTCGAAGAATGTAACTATCCGCGATGCCTTGTAAATTCTCAAGTTTCAACTCAACTCCATCCTTTGCCATCTCTTTAATTAATACTTCTTTTGCCTTAAGACGATCAGATGCGCTCACGAAACGCATATTATCTGTATCATAGTAGTAGCCGTTTGAACTCAAGTTCGTGAATGAATCCCGATCCTTTTCTTCCTTGCAATTACACCACATCATATACATCAATGCAGTGATACCAAGGCAAAGGGCGATAACAAACGCAACTCCTGCGGTAAATAACACAGGATGCTTAGTTACTACTTTTACAACATTGTATTTACCACCTAGCGCGCCGCCTGTCATATCGTCTGACATATTTATTCAATCTATATATGATCAAATGATAATATTAATCATATAAATACACAATCATGCGAATCAATATTTGTATACGCTTCAAATCGATAGTTCTACAATGGCGGATCAAGAAATTGCGAAATACATTGCATGTCAAACCGCTGAGCGAACAAGAAATGCAACAATTACAGGCGCGTGTAGATGATCTAAAGATGCAATGTTATGCACTTACCATACCATAATGTCCAAAATTGAAGCATTTGTACTTATAATATACAATGAGCGCGTTGGATACTCTAGAAGCAATGTTTCACGAAGAGGGATTTATCCTTCCGGAACGAATCAAGCAGGATATTGGATCAAATCTCGTTCGGAACACATACATTAATAAACATATTGCATTCTTAATCGATTTGAAAACACGTGCGGTACTTGCTTATGATTTCAACATATATTTCAAGTCCGATTCATTTCCGTTCTCAATACATGCTGAGATTCAGACAATTACGAAATATTACAAGAATCGAAATGTAAACAAACATAAAAAAGCACTAGTAGTAGCAAAGCTATCAAGAACAGGACTGATCGGTAACTCAAAATGTTGTCTCAACTGCATGCGCTACATTCGCAACAACTTTGATAATCTACAATTGAAAAAAGTGTATTATACCGACTTGCCAAACAAATTGGTTTCGCTACATAGGCGTGATCTAGTAGATGATCAATTTAGGTTAAGTAAAGGATTTACTCAGCGTAATAGAGAATGCTAAATATTTTTTTGAGAAATGCGTACATCGCGTACATAATCGTTAGTGTAATATAACTATGGAGTATATGCAATACAATTATTATAGTCAACCGCGTAAACGTACGGGATGGATAAAGCTGTTTGCCGCAATAGTGATTATAGGATTGCTTATTGCCGCGTTCTTTGCTGGAGGAGAAGTATTGAAAGAAGAATCGCTGGATTGTCCGCCTGAGAAGGTGTGTCCCAAATCAGAGCCATGTCCGCTATGCCCGTCTTCCCCGTCCGATCCAGCTTGCCCCGTATGCCCGCCTGAGAAAGTATGCCCCAAACCAGAAACATGCCCTGCTTGTCCGGTAAATTCGCTAGAACCTAAATGTCCTGTGTGTCCAGCAGAGAAAGAATGCCCTAAACCAGAGCCATGTCCACTATGTCCATCTTCCCAGTCTGATCCAGCTTGCCCAGTATGTCCTCCTGAGAAAGAATGTCCCAAACCAGAGCCGTGTCCTGCTTGCCCTGTAAACTCGCTAGAACCCAAATGTCCGGTATGCCCGCCGGAGAAAGAATGTCCAGCAGAGAAGGTATGTCCTGTTTGCCCGCCAGAGAAGGTATGTCCTTCTTGTCCCTCGTGTCCCTCGTGTCCCGATATTAGAGTCGGAACCTTCGCATATACCGAAACTAACGATGTGGATATTACAGGAAATGATCTCTATGATATTGTTATGCCAGGCACAGTTAAAGATTGGATGGCCATCTGTGATCGTAATCCTTTGTGTAAGGGATTTAATAGTTCGGGATGGTTGAAGTACCATGGACCATCTACACGCAGTTTTGCTTCAAACAAAGGAACGAAGTTTTACGCAAAGGCATCAGCTAAATCTTACAAATCTCTGAATTAGTAATCGTATGTATATGCACGATGTAATTCGCTATAAGTCGTAGACCAATTTTGCATATAGAGTAGCCTTGTATTCATGCACAGTCAATGAGTTACCCATTGTTTGATTGCATGTGGCACAACATAAATAAATATTATCTTTTGACCAATCGCCACCTTCGCTTTGGGGGATATCATGGGACCGATGGCATCCCCCGCTCTTTAGATTCATAGTTTGTCTACAACAATAGCACTCTACAACCCATTCGCCAGACTGATTCATATGTAGATTGTTAATAGATCTGATATATTCAATCTTGTTTTTGGCTTTGGATAGTTTGGGTTCTTGAGCCCCGCGTTTGCGTTCGTACTCGGTCGCAATATATCTATGTTCATCGCGAGTAGCTATACTAGAGATGGTCTCCACGCGAGATGCGAATTCATGTAATGTGTCTTTAGTCCGCTCATCAGATAACTGATGAACTACCTCTGGTAGCTTAGTAATAGGAACGGCACGCACTTCCTTAGTCGCGCCTTCTTCTACAATAGGTATTTCTTCACTGGCTGAGTCGACTTCGTCGGTAATCGCACATAAACGATCCTTAGATATATCTCCTAATGCATTATAGACACTGAATCCAAGTACATCAACTAATGAATCATTTGTAATATATTGTTTGGCAGGTGACCCATAGACTTGTAAATCCAAATATTTATTAAAACGCCCACTTGACAAATACATTTTTCTATTTTTGTTATTTTCCTTTTCAATAAATGCCATTTCCATTTTTTTAAGTTCCTTTGCATGCTGATGATTAGACTGTTGTAGCTCAACAGCTAACTCCATCTCCAACTCCTTTAAGCGCGTTTGCTCAGCCATCTCACGTTCCCGTTTAGCGATCTTCAACTCCTTTAAGCGCGTTTGCTCAGCCATCTCACGTTCCTTCAACGCAATCTTTTGTTGCTGATAAGCAGTAATAATCACATTGGGCGAATGTTGTGCAGTATCTTTCAATGCTAAACCAATAAATTCGGCACGTACTTTACTCACTTGCTCCATACCTTGAAGATATGTATATAGCTTCAGTTTACCATTAGTTGATCCATTATTGAAACGTACATATGCTTCGACAATAGAATTAGTCGAAGCCCGTAGCCCGTTACCAAACGCAACGTGTGTGTTTACAAAAGAAGCGATAATTGTATTCATTGTGTGTAGTTGTATACAATATGTTGTTAAGTCAATTATATGTCTTCAATATTTCAATTTTTAGGACATTCGTGTATACCGTTTATATAAAAAAATATTTCCAGCACATGTTGGATTTATTGAAGATTGGTTACGATTCGTGTGAACAAGTAGTGTCCGTTAACGTTATTAAAATAAGCATCATAGCTTTGGCCATTCCCATATGAATGAAAGTATACTTGGTATCCATCGTCAAGAGTACTTTGGATAATGGGCGGACAGTCAGAGTCTACATGCTCCAGTACTTGGCGTGCCTGTGTTAAAACATAATATCCGTCAACATCCGAGTTATATACTTCTTCAAACAACGCCTGAAGATACTCCTGTTGAACAATCTCATTATGGACTTGGGAGTAGATTTGGTCATTGTGAATAGTATGTGGAGCGGGTTTAGTGTAAATCAATGCATTCCGGCACTCTAAATACTGTTCATTGGTGTCAAATTGGTTCCTGAGCACCTCCCAGGGGTTCGGGCCCTGTGTAGTATCATCACAGTGAAGTACGTATTCATTATCAAAGTAATCGTTCCATTTGGATTTAATCCATGAGAATGTCATCCCATTTACTTTGACACCTGACCTGGTCACTCGCATTGTAGCTTGATATATAAGTATGCCATATATCAATTTAATACTGGTTATATGGGTTGCGTTTCGTTAACATTATTTCTTGACCATAAGGTGTTTTATCAGTGGACAGCTTCATGTGGTATGAAAACATATTAACTTCGACATCACATGTGAGTTTATTAGATTGTATCATTGGCGCAGCATTGTTAAAGGTAATAGGGTTTTCAAGCGTGCACGTATATGTAAATGATACACCATTAATATTTGGTTCAAGTGTATGAGATAGCACTTTGGATTTGAATACAATATTAGGTTGGTTCGTCGGCTGACTATTGTCGAATGAACGGATACTAACTGATCCAGTGCTCAAATAAAGATAATACGCGATATTATCATTCGGGGTAATAAGAAATCGATTATTACTTACTCGCCAGTTGCCACTAACAATATCTTCAGCAATTTGGAGCACATTATTTTCTAATCTAGTTTTATTTACAATACAGTTGCCTAGATCTCGTGTTACACGCGTAGATAGTGTCGAACATTTAGTGGAACTTGTACCATAATATACACTAAGGCCGACGCCAATAATCGCAATGATAGCTACAATAACGAAAGTCGCAATGAATCGTCTTTTAGTTTGATACGAATGGTTCGAAGCATATAATCGGCCCATGATATATGAAACGAGTGATAAAAAAGTAGATACGTACAAATGCTTTATCTGGATGAATAATTCTAAGTAATTCCATCTAAGAGATCGCGTTAACACCGCTCAGCAGTAGCGATTTGATGTTCTGCAAGCATAAGACAGAAATCAGATAAATCTTCTCTGAACATTACCATATTTTGGGTCTCATTAGCAGCCTGGGCAAAGTGATACTGCCCTTCTGAACGAAATACATTTGCCGCTCTACGCTCCTTAGCCGCGGCTCTGAATTCAGCTATACCTTGTGAACGGAAACGACGGGCCTCGTTTCTATCTCTTCCCGCTGCTTTGAATTCATTAGAAGCGTGGCATCTAAACTGCTCAGCGGCTTCGCGTTCCTTGCGTGCGGCTTCACGTTCCTTGCGTGCGGCTTTGATTTCATCTTCAACAGCTTCCCGATATCTAATTTCTTCGATCTGGCTTTTAGCATTTCCCATTTCACTAAGAAATCCGTAAAGAACAATTACAAGAGGAATGAATATTTTCAAATATATATTGTACGTCTCATCAATATTGAATCTGACCGGAAGCGCGGACTGCATATTCTTCCAATCAAATACAGCAAGGGTCGCAATTATCATGATATACATTACACAGCCGATACTATTCGCGATATAGACCGATAGCGGTGATTTGTATCCGAAAGAGACTCTGATAGAATCAGGAAGTTTCATACACATTGATAGTTTGAAAGCGCGAAGTACAACTTCCTTGACCGGAATGGCGACATTAACTACGATACCGGATTCAGACATACCATCATAATAGCTTGGGTCGAGAATCGCAATCGATGCAATATCATTTGAGCCACTATCCGACATTTGGTCAGTAATGTGATATTAATTAATAAGAAGTGCAATTTTACACATAGATAAATTGAATAGCTCTGCGCTCATGCATATTTATAAAAAATAAAGGTGTGATTTCACTAGGCCATGTAATCTTCAATGTCTTTACCTTGGTAGATCCACTGTTGAATTTTGTTTGGATGGAATAGATATTCAATCAATTCCTTGCGCAACTGTGCGTTCGCCTCTTTTATCTCCTGTAGCTCATACTCATACGTCATGGTCGAAGTAGGATTGAATGGTTGTCCAGGTGTATTGTGCCAAGTAGTCTTCTCTAGCCCATACGCTGGATAGCATCCAGTCGCATAGTCTGCACGCAGTTCTTCTCTTGTACACTCAGCTGCGTACTTGAATCCCGCCTTGCGGAAAGCTCTGTGTAGAAACCAACACACCACAATATTCTCTGCATCCATAGGTTCTTTGAGGGTATCCAGAAGAGTTGTAAACTCCCCTTGATATCTGTAATATTCAACATTAACGATCATGGGCCCGTATGGTTTGAACGCTTCCGCTATCTGTTCGGCTATGTGCATTGGGTCCTCTTCGTCCAATAGGGAATCAATACCGTTTCCAAGCGTTAACATAGGTTCTTGGCAGCGATCAGTCATCATCTGTTGAATGTCATCCGCAGAGTAAGTGACGTTGCCTACAGTAAATCCCGATTTGCTGTTCATGGTAGTTGGTAGTATATATCACTGAAATCAAAGTGCTATTTTACTCACTTTTGGATCGGTCCCTCAGCGTGTACGAAACCAAACAAATGCAAAAATAGTTTGTCAAGCGTTTCAATAGTTTGACAATCGTGCACATTGCTTTCTTAAATTGATCTTTATCGAATTATACATATAGTGCAACAATGGAGCGTCTAGATGCGTGTGAGCACTGCCGTGCAATTAATTGTATGGAAAATTATGGTCCCAATAATGAACGTACGTTTCAGGTAAGTGGAATGGTATGTACATACACAGATGGAACAAAGCTATATGTTAAGCGCTGCTGTTTGATTGCTTGTTACGTGGGCGCATACAAAGTATCTCAATATGGTGTAAATGAAAATTTCAGTAACCGCATTAAAACAAAAGCCGCAAAATACGTAGTAACGGGTTCATCTGCATTTCTAGTGTGGGAACTGCCCGGAGCTAACCGTGAAATCATTAAAGATCTCTTCACATCATTCACCCCGGGAAACATCGAACTTATTCGATGCATCAATCCTTACCCGGTAAATACCCCATATCAGTTCGTTACTAAAAGGACGTATGAAAAGAAGCTAAATGAAGCTTCTGCTATGGATATTGTACTGTCGGGACCCGCGGGAGGTACTCCTTCAGACATTCAGTATGTGTATCTGCTAAGAGATCGAACCGCTGTTGTTGCTAACCAATCTATTTACAAGATCGGACGCACGGCGCAACGAAACTTTGATAGATTCAAGGGTTATCCGAAAGGTTATGAAATCTTACTACATATGGCTTGTGGCGATAGCACTGTTGCTGAATCTAAGATCATCAATACATTTAGTAACAAGTACAAGCGAGTTGATGGATATGGTAGCGAATACTTTGCCGGAGATTACCAATCTATGATGAAAGATATGTTCACTATTGTTTATGCTAATTAAGCGCGATTTCCTTTTTTTGTAAAATTGAACATGAATCAATCAAAATATAATAGTATTAAATGACCAAAGACGATAGATCATACAACTACATTACGATTCATTGCCAATACGAAGAGGGTAACTATATCTCGCTACCTGAACTCAATAAAAGATTCAAAGAGTATCTCATGGTAAAATATAACCTCGAGCGCATACCGCGTGATTCGATTAATATCAATAGTATTCTTGCGATTGACAAACGATTTGTACACCGGCGCGTTCACATATGTAAACATTGCCATAATATACATCTAAAGGGATGTTGTAATAACTATAATCGTATTGAGCGCACTACATCCGTTCGGATCATAAACATTGGATATAAGCAGCAAATGGATGATCATTTACATGAAACGCTCAATCAAACATGTATCGCCCTCGAAGATCTCAAACTCGAAAACAAGCAAGTCCGTGAGTAACTTCAGCAGATGCAAACCAAGCTTGAAGCTCTCGAAGCGAAGGTCTCTCCTGAGTTGATCAAGTATGATTACGAAGAGATAAAGCAACGTATTGATCCAATCAGAGATGAGCTCATGATTGCCTCACGTATATTTGATCGCATACTCCGTTCTCGGGAGAAGCTACCGATCGCGGTTGCTGTCTCCTTGTAGTTGGTGTTTGTTTTTTTGGCATTGCATAAATGCCTAAGCTGAAAGACGCATAATATAGTATACAAATAACAATGAACGCTCTTACAGAATACATTATTAATGATAAGACTTACGTCGATATTAAAGATATCCGCACTGAGTTCAAAACATACTGTAAGGGTACACGCTCTATCCCTCAGCTGATTGAACGCAAAGGTTATCATGATATCATCTATGGAATCATCGTCAATGGCGACGTCCAGATTACACAGACTATGTCTCGCAAGAATGGGACTACATTTGTTAACAAGTCTGAAGTTGCTGAACTATTCAATGTACCTAAAGAGAAGCTATCACCGGTGCCACCAATCATTAATGATAAAGACTTAGTGTTCTTTAAGAATGAAGAAGGGAATGAGTATAACGTGTTGATGCGCGGTGAGCGCACGCGCAAAGGTATCTTCTTCAGAGTTAAAGATGTGGAAAGATGTTTTGAGATCCCCGAACTGTCGAAGACGCTTCAGAGAGATCACACAGGATATCGAAATGGGATTCATTACGCTTGGTTTACAATGTCGTCTGGGGACGCGGTTCCCAACCGACACAATAAGAAGAATGAGTTATATCTGACCTACGAAGGGCTTATGCGTGTGATCTATAGATCAAACAGTGGAGTTGCTTCAGAGTTTAGATGTTGGATCGATGAATGTGTGTTTGCTATGAACTGGGGTACTAAAGATCAAAAGGCAAAGGTCGTTTCACGTGCGCTTAATGTAGATGCTAACCATTTGAAAGCAATTATGAACAAATGCTCTGGATCGATCACTTGCTTATACCTGATTGATATCGATATTAAAGATGGTGATCGTAGAGTATTCAAGTATGGGTTTACCAACGATCTCAAACGCAGATTCTCAGAGCATATGAGCACGTACGGAAAGGAAATCAAACTTGAGAAGTTTATCTTCATTCCTGAGCTTGATCTATCAACAGCAGAAGCTACATTTCGTGACTCGGTATCTGGACATAGATACTTTGCGATGGAAAACAGGAACGAACTGATCTCTCTTTGTGATAAAGGTTTTGAGAATGTTCAAACAATATTCTCTACAATCATGAGCAAACATTGCGGCAACTTCCGCGAGATCAATGCTCTCTTTGAATCGGAGAAGAAAGACTATGAGGCAAAGCTTATTATCAAGGATGAGCAGTGTAAACGATTCATGGCCGAGAAGCAATCCGAGGTTTATAAGCTTCAGATTGAGTTACTTGAACTGAAGCTCCAAATCCAAAAAGGTTCGAGCAGTTGCTGAATGCGAGTAGATAGTATTCATTGCCGATGTTGATACTATCATTCGCGAGAAGGTTAGAACCGTTGCTGGAGTAATCCATGAACGATTGAGATTCTTTTTTTTTGATTGTGCAACATAATTATATACACTATGAAGCGTTGTATTAACTGGTTCCAATGCCATCTTTCAAAGAAGGATCATGATGAGAAATTCAAAATCGTTCAGCCGTCTAACACAATTGATCTAAAGAAGAATGTAGACTCATCAAAACTGAAGAAGCAATTCGATGCTTTGGTTGAAGAAAACAATAGTTTGGAAGTCAAGGTCGCTGAGATGGACCGCACGATACAGGGGCTCTGCGAAGCGAACTCCCTTTTAAAAAAAGAATTGAACGACAATATCGCTCGCAATAAAGCCAATGGCTCAAAGGAAGAATACTACAAACTCGTTGAGAAATCACGATCGATTGAGCAAGCGTATGTAAATATATTGGATCGATTTGAGAAGTTGGAATATAAACATCGAGATTTACAGTTATTAGTTACCTCCTCGCGTGAACAGCTTGCTATCAAGAAGCGAGAATATCAAGAGTTGGAACAGATGTACGAGGATTTTCAAGCCGAGCATTCCCTTACGAAATTAGAATGTGGAAAGCTAATGCTAGAGAGATCAAATCTTGATCGCAGGTTAGAGGAACAAACTGCTCAAACTTGCGAATGGAAAGATAAGTACGGTAAGTATGCCCCACGATTGGAGCGTGTAGAGAAAGAACTGATAGTGAAGACATTGGAGATAGTAAATCTTCGCAACGAATTAAATCATCGGAAGTAGGTTCTAAATGGATCGCAAGAATGACTTCTACTTTTTTTTGAAATCTTTGTTGATTACATAAATGCAAAAATAAAGGTGTGATTACATCTAGGCCATGTAATCTTCAACTTGTTTCCTTGGTTGATTCATTGTTGGAGTTTGTTTGGGTGGGATAGATATTCAATCAATTCCTTGTGCAATTGCGCTTTCGCTTCTTTTATCTCCTGTAGCTCATAGACTCCATCCAACTCCCAAGAACGATTACGACCTGAAACAGGTCTGTAGTACCCATACGCTGGAAAGCATCCAGTAGCATAGTCTGCTCTTAGTTCTTGCACTGTACACTCAGACGCATACTTGAAGCCGGCATTTTTAAACGCGCATGCAAGCAGCAGACACCCAGGTCTTCCCCAGGAATCCTCAGGTTCTAAGAGCATATCCATGACAGTCTTAAACTCCCCACCATTCCATCTGTAATGTGCAACATTAACGATCATGGGGCCGTACGGTTTAAAGGCCTCCGCTATTTGGTTCGCGGCGCTCATTGGATCTGGCATAAACGGTAATGAGGAGATCTCGTAATCCATCGACGCTATAGGGCCATAGAGACGGTTCTGTACCATACGGCGGACCTCATCGGCGGAGAAAGTGAAGTCGCCTACAGTATATCCTGATTTGCTGCTCATGGTAGTTGGTAGTATATATCACTGAAATCAAAGTGCTATTTTACTCACTTTTGGATCGGACCCTCAGAGTGTACGAAACCACTAAATAAACGTAAAAATAGTTTCTAAGCAAGTCAAATGGAATAAAGCACGTGTCCTCATGCGAGAAAGCATAAAATAGCAAGCGTTATCAGTAAAGTATAATGAACGCCATGGCACAAACACCTCCTCGTGATTTCTTCGTCGAAACATGCACCAAGCTATTCATCCATGAAAGCGTTACTAAGGTATTTGCCAAAATGGGATGGATAGCATATTGGCAAAAGTGTATTGCTTATCTACTGGGATTCATTTTGCGCTCCTCCACTGCAATCTTTGTGAACGGTTCATTCAAGTTCTTACTTGATAATACGCAAGGGTCGAACAACACAATCGGGTTCATCTCGATCGCTATTGTTAATATAACATATATACTCAGTACGATGGGAAATGTATGGTCCGAATTTGACGAACATAATCGCCGTGAACAAGAACGGGTTGAACGTGAACAAGAACGGATTGCACGTGAACGAGAACGGACTGCGCATGAACGCGAACGCTTAGATGCCAGAGCCCGTGAGAACTACATGATCGGTCTCTTACAAGACATTCATGCTCAGCGTGCCGTACCCACTAATTTGCAGAACCAGATCGAGGGCGTCTTGCAACAGTTCGCCCCTCCGCAAGGATTTCAAGCAGTTATTCCATTGGAATATAATCCAGTAGATCTACTCACTGGTGATGATTTGACGCATGAGGTTGCATAATGGTGCATTTGTTTTTTTGTGAAAAAATATATCCATCTCAAGTGCTCTTCATGTGCTTGAGAACGACTTGAGTCAGCGAATGCGCGTCCAAACGCACAGATTGGCATTTGTCTGGATGTACTAGTTTGAGCAACGCTCTACCGCGTAGTTTACGTTCGGTCGGCGACATGAACGAAGTTTGTAAGTAACGATTGATTTGATCAATCACATCACGTTCGCTGACTGAAGCATTTTGTGGATAGTTAATTGTTTGGCGAGTACTACTGCTGAATGTAGTTTTTTTATCAAAGAACTTGAATTGTTTATCCGAGGAATGCGAACCATTCGTTGATTGGTTAGTAAAAGGATTAAATGCACTAAATCCTCCTGTGAAAAAGTATTTCTTCTCTGATTGACACGTTCGACGCGTTTCGAAGAAGTGGTATGCTTCGTTTGTCGGTGGCATGCGCTTTGCATCTTTTCCAAAGGTATACTCTTCCCAATCGAATGGCTTGCTTGGATCAACCCATGTATGTGCTGGTTTGGTCGACGCCTTGGCTCTATCAGACAAGATTTTATTGTAATGAGTTCCACATAGTATCTTACCATCGATAGTGTTTTTGCCCTTATAGATGCAAGTGGTATTGTCTTTTAGAATAGCTTGACATTTCATGATAGTACGAGCCGGCTGTCTCACCACGTGGATATGCTTATTGCACCAGAGTTTGCCATTATACATTTGCGCGGCTGGGAAAGTACAAGGAGTACCTCCATGGGTACGGGCACTGCAGCTAGTCGATGAAGGCATGATTTGATATTTACGATGATGAACGCGATATTCGGGTATTCGAATGCCTGTCGCAATCGATTCACTCGAGAAGTCCGGAAAGGATATATGTAGAATACAAAAAGCGCAATTTTGGGGTGTCCCGAACAAGTTCCATGTCCACTGTGTCCAAGCAATCTAGTAGAAACTAAATGCCCAGTGTGTCCTCCCGCGATGGTACCTTTAACAGATGCGCCATCATCGAATCTCATGGTAGAAGCGGATA
>JACCDX011771291.1_pt1 | contig 34538 bp, 5 predicted proteins | sample 7449681 | NCBI WGS metagenome assembly JACCDX01 (sample SAMN15323450, study PRJNA562643) | freshwater metagenome | isolation source: river surface water | place: USA:Blue River Watershed | collected 2017-08-18
AATGGCTTTGGAGTGGTAAGTTGTGCGACGACGTCGAGCAATAGTGGAAGTATCTTAGTGATAGGGGCACCGAGTTTGAGTGCATTGGATATTACGAATCGTCAGTATTGTAGTAATAATAGTGCAAATGGCTTGAGTGTAACCTATATGGGACCAGCAGGATCACCGACTTTGAGTTGGTATCGTTCGACAAGTTCGAGCAGCCGAGTAGGTGAGGTATTGGTATCAGGACCGACGACGATTAGCAGTGGAAATAATTATAACTATACGCCGGATGTTAATCAGTATACGACCTTATATTATAGGGCAATAGTACGCGGAGTCAATACAGCGGGTTGTCCAGATAGTGTGGTATCCAGCGTGAGCGGCAGTATTACGAGCTATCAGAAGCCCGGAATATTAACCAGTGGATTTAGCGGTTCTAATTATGTGAGTCAAGGTTATTGTCAAAGTTCTCAAGCCGATGTATTGCGTGTGAGCAGTAGTGTATTGAATGGTAATAATAATGCGAGCATTAGTTATACGTGGTTGAATCCATCGAACAATAGTATTGTAAGTAGTTTAGATAGTTTTACCCCACCAGTGGCAAGTATTGGAACAATTAATTATCGAGCTGTGGTGCAGAATGGCTTTAGTGGGTGTACCGATACCGCAAATCAAATTTCTATCAGTATAGTAAATCAACCCAATTTGCAATTAACCAATGCAGGACCATCATCTTATTGTGTTAATTTAGGAACCGTAACCCCAATTGATGTTACAAATTCCAGTAGTTTACCAGCAGCTACATTAAGTAGTTTGATTTGGTATTCTGATAATGACAATATTGGATTTAATGGAACTCAGGTTCAAAATTCAGGGTCAAATTATCAAAACTTTACTCCAGTTATTTCAACAACAGGCAGGTTGTATTATTATGTAGTAGCACAATATACTCAAAAAGGATGTTCTCCAGGAAATAGAATTTATAGCAATTCAATAGATGTATACGCTCAACCAATAATTAATAGTTCTATTTTAAGTAGTGCAAATTATTGTTTGGGTAATTTAAACCAAAGAGCTTCAACTGCTTTAAGTATTGCAGGGACAGACGGAGGATATGGAGGGGTTGTATATTCGTGGTATAAAACTGCCAATTCAATCATAGGAGACGGTGATGATATTTTACAAGTAGGTCAAAATGGAAGTGCTTTTCAGCCGCTCATAGATAGTGCAATAAGTAGGTATTATTTTGCCGTATTAAGTAATGGAGGACCGTTGGCTTGTAGAAGCAATACGAGTTCGATTAGTGGATTAATTGGTGTATTTTCATCACCTTCATTTAGTATTCAACCAAATGGTGCGAATTATTGTAGTAATATTGGAACAATTAGTGCCATTCAAGTATCAGCTACTGCTACCAACTTAGTAGGCGCCAATTTAACATATACTTGGTATCGAAATGGTGTACAAATACCTTCTCAAAATTCTGGAAATTATGCAGTAGCCATTGGAACTAATAATGGAGACGCTCGTATTGGAACAACCAATATTTATAGTATTGTAGCCAGTTTAGGTTTAGGGGCAGGCTTTACTTGTGATACCATTAGGTCGAATAGTGCAACTATAAATATTTATCGAAAACCAAGTTTTAGTGGTTCGTCAAATATTAGTTTAAGTGGAACTTTCAGTGGTTCTGCTAAAAACTATTGTGTGGGTTCCTTATTCGTAGATAGTTTAGCCGTAATTACCACACCATTAAGTAATGATGCCTTAACAAATCTTACTTATTCATGGGATAGTTTAGACCTTAATCAACTAAATCCAGGAACATTATCTGGAGAAGTAAATTCTTCATTTAAACCCTACGTTAGTTTGCCTAGGGTAAATTATTTTAGGGTCATTGTAAGAAATGGTGTAAGTGCAGCAGGATTAACCGGATGTCTTGATACGTCTATATTAAGCCGACAAATTGTTGTAATTTCTGCACCCACTATAACAACTCAGGGACAGTTCGGTTCAAGCGTAAATTATTGTGATAACGTGTTACCAAACCCATTGAGTGTTATTTATAATGGACCTACAGTAGCTAATACCTCTATTAAATGGTATCAAACAAGTTCCGCAAGCACAACCGGTGGCGGTGTTGTTAATACAACTGTAGGAGTTAGTCCAAATTCTCCTCTTAGTTTTACCCCTCAAACCCAATATAATACAGCTTATTATCGAGCAGTTGTTTATGGAATTGGAACGGCTGGATGCCCTGATTCTGTAGTTTCTAATCCTTCAGGAGCTATTACAATTTATAAAAAACCAACTTTACTTACAACCGGAGTACCATACAATTTTAATAATCAAAGTTATTGCCAAAATGCCGTACCGGATATTTTAAGAGTAGGAAGCAGTGTAAGAACGGGTGATAATAATGCCGTAATTACTTATAGATGGGTTAATGCAACTACATTTACTCAAGTTCAAACAGATAGTTTTTATTCACCTACTACAGCCAGTATTGGTAGTATTAGTTATAAAGCAATTGTTCAAAATGCAATTTCAAATTGTGCTGATACTTCCTTAAATTCAGTTAGTATTTCAATTGTAAATCAGCCTCAATTAGTGTTGGGAGGTACCGGTACAAATAATGCAAATTATTGCTTTAATAGTTTAACCAATCCTCTGCTCCAACAAATTACTATTTCTGATAATAATTCAGCGAATGCACCTACCGTTAAAACCAATATTTGGTATCGAGATAAAGACCAATCTACCAGTAATGGAGGTTTTGTTCAACAAGGAAGTTCATCTTCTAACTATCAATCTTTATCTCCAAGAATAGATACCACGGGCTTATTCTATTATTTCTCTATAACAACCTATAACGAAAAAGGTTGTGATGCCAATGGCACATCGCAGTTTAGTGGTGCTATAAGTGTTTATAAAACGCCCGTAATTACAACCTTAAATTTAAATTCTGCTAAATATTGTTTGAGTGGTGTTGCCAATACAACCGCACCTGTGTCATTAAGAACATTAGTAACCAACGATTATGGAACTAGAACCTATAGTTGGTATAAGAGTTTAGATAATAACTTAGGAGGCAGTGATGATATATTATTAAGTGGAACCAACGATTCGGCTTATGCACCTAGAATTGATAGTGCCAATACTCGATATTATTATATGATTGTAAGTAATGGTGGACCATCATTTTGTAGTAGTGCAACCAGTAGTTTGAGTGGATATATAGCGGTTTATAGTGCACCTACTATTTCTACAAACCCAATCAATTCAGCAAACTATTGTAGCGATACAAGTAGTATTCAGTCTTTAAATGTTGCGGCTACAGCTGTTAATACCTTCAGTACAAATGTATCTTACCAATGGTATAAATATAGAGGTACGGGAACTATTAATACAACCTTAGATACCCTACTTAATTCTGCCACAAATCAAAGTTTATCTTTAACAAAAGCACCAGCAATTGGCGCTAATATTGGCGACGTTTATTCTGGAAAAGCCAATAGTTATTATGCTATAGCCAGTTTGAAAAATGGTTTAACCTGCGATAGCGTGATTAGTAATATTGGAACTGTAAATATGTATTCAAAACCTGTAGTAGGTTCTAACATTAGTTTATCTGGAACTTGGAGTGGATCTACAAGGTTTTATTGTGGAGGGTCTAATTCAGACAGTTTAGCGATCATCACAAATCCATTAAGTAGTCAATCTGTAGTAAATATATCATTCCGATGGTTCCAATTAAATGCCATTCAAACTGGAGATTCGTCGTTAGGAAGTTTGCCAGCGAATCAAAATTATTACTATCCTCAAACAACTCAGGTAAGAGATAATTATTATTATGTTTATGTAAAAAATGGACCCAGTGATTTACCGGGTTGTGAAACAAGGATTACCAATTCAAGGTTAATAAGTATTATAAATGCACCTACTATAAGTTCTCAACCAACTACGACTTCGGCAACCTATTGTAGTAATATAACACCCAATCAATTGTCTGTTATTTATAATGGTCCTGGAGCAACTCCTCAAGTTCAATGGTTTGTTGATAATAATAATGACAATGCCCAATTTGGTAGTTTTATTCCTGGGTCTAGCATGAATATTACTTCTAACGTGGCTACAAACTTTACACCTTCAGTAAGTAATTTTAGAACCGTTTATTATCGAGCATTAATCAGAAATATTGGTACAACAGGTTGTCCAGATTCTCTATGGTCGAATAAATCAGGTGCCATCATTGTTTACCAAGTGCCAAGCTTAATTAGTAGTCAAATTAACTCTGCTTATAATTATTGCCAAAATGCTACCGCAGTAACATTGAGGGCAAGTAGTATGGTAAGAAATGGAAATAATAATGCTATAATAACTTATATATGGAAAAATGTGGCAACTGGAAATGTGCTTAGTAATGGAACCCCTGATAGTGCTTATACACCGTTAACTAATACGGTCGGAACAATTAGTTATAGGGTTGTTGTACAAAATGGAATTGCCTCTTGCGTAGATTCATTAACTACAGCAAACACAACCATTACAGTAACCAATCAACCAAATATTGTTTTAAGTAATAGTGGAGCTCAAAAATATTGTGCCAACAATAGTACAGTTACAAATATTGTAATATCAGATAATTCTGTAGTAAAACCAACTTTAAATACATTAAATTGGTATTACGATACGGTAGGAACTGGATTTAATGGAACGATTTATAGTAGTCCAAATTCATATAGCGACTTTACCCCACCTATTACCAATACTGGTCGTAGAAATTATTATGCCATTGCCACCTATAATCAAAGTGGTTGTGTGGGAACAACTTCAGCATATTCAGGTACGATAGAAGTATTTAATACACCAAATATTACTGCTGTTAATTCTATAGTATTAAAATATTGTAAAGGAACAGCAGGTCAGCAAGCAACTTCCCCCATTACTTCTACGAGTGGAAATGGAGGTTATGGCACATTAACATATAGTTGGAATAAAAGTTATGATGGTACAACAACCAATTCTAACTCCTTGAGTTTAACCAATTCAAGCAGTTATTTACCCATTATAGATTCTGCAACGAATAGATATTATTATGTAGTTATAAATAATGGAGGACCAACCAATTGTAACGTTGCAACAAGTAATATTGTTGGACCAATTAGAGTATATTCTGCTCCAACCCTATCAACGGTTTCGTTTAGTGATACCGCCTATTGTTCGATAGATAACTTTAAGGCTTTGAGTGTAAATGCAACAGCAGAAAATACCCAAGGTGGAGTATCTATTGGATACCAATGGTATCGAAACACAGTTAAAACAGTTAATAATGGTAGTAAACTAGTTGGGAATGGAGCATCTAGTAATAGTTTGACCTTAGACGGAGCTGGATTTTCAAATATTTCAAATGGACTAAATAACAATAATTATTATGTAGTGGCTTATTTGACCAATTTAGGATTGAGTTGCGATTCTACATTTACTTCTACAGCAGCAACAATAAGGGTGTTTGCTAAACCTTTAATATCCTTACTCAATGCCTCTGCGCTAACATATTGTCAAGGAAATACAGCGCAAACAATTACGGTTAAAGATACTTCATACCTTAATAACCAACTTTCATATCAGTGGTATAAGAGTTATGATAATTCAGTAGGAAACGATACTTTATTACCAGTATCTACATCGAGTACCTTTGTTCCACCAACCGATAGTTTAACTACTCGTTTTTATTTTGCAATTGTTTATAATGCCGTAGGAAATAATCCACCGCTACCATCTTGTGTTACAACGAGTAACTTGAGTGGCGGTATTACAACGATTTCTGCTCCAACTTTAACTGCTTTACCTTCTGGAGGTTCTGGGGTAAATTATTGTTCGCAAGGTTCAGCCCGCTCTACCTTTAATATTAATTATAATGGACCTATTGGAAGTACAGCAAAATATTCTTGGTATCAAAGTACGAGTAGCGATCCTAATGTAAATGGTACTTTGGTTCAAACAGATTCTGGAACATCAACTTCAAGCTATTTACCAAATGTTACAACGGCAAATACTTATTATTATAAAGTAGTAGCACAATTATATGGCTTAGGAAATTCAGGTTGCCCAGCTAATATTTCTACCAATAAATCGTATGCTGTTAATATATATACATTACCAGGGTTGAAATCGTATAGCTTAAAAAATAATACTTATTGTAGATATACCAATTCAAATTTTGTAAATAATTTAGTTGTAGGAGATACAGCGGCAAGAAATGCTGGAGGTACGAATTATAATGTTAGCTATAGCTGGTATAGAAGCACGACAAATCAGTATGCCAATGGAGCTATTATCAACTCAGCAACAGATACTTTTTATAAACCCAATGTAGACACCATTGGAAATAGATGGTATTATTTAGTAGCTACTAATGGAGGTATAGCCGTATGTGCTGCCACCAGTGCCATTTTAAGTGCTCAAATTATTGTTAATGATACACCCAGTTTAGCGGGGTCTTCGTTAAATGGAAATTTATTTTGCTTGAATGCTGCCATTGATCCTACAAATAGGTTTATTGCTAATGTTAGTCCAGCTAATTTCGATACCATTCGTTGGTATAAGGGTACTACAAACACTGGATATAATGGAACTTTGGTTTCTTCGGGTAGTACTTTAAATCCAGACGTATCAGTTACGGGTCGTAGGTATTATTATTTTACCGTGAATTATAATACAGCTATAGGTTGTGATAGAACATCGGATTATTCAGGGGCAATTGACGTCTATGCTCGACCGGTTATTACTCCCAATGCTGCTTTTGCAAATTTAGCCAGATATTGTATTGGGGCAGCCAATAGTACTGCAACGACTCCATTAGTAACCACAGGAAATGTAGGTGGTTTTGGAACATTAAATTATACTTGGTATAAAAGCTATGATAATATTTATGGAAATGATGACGTAGTTTCTTCTGGACCAACAGCTACTAATAATTATAATCCAAGAATTGATTCGGCTGTGAGTCGCTATTACTATGTAGTGGCAAGCAATGGAAGCGGTTTGGCAAGTTGTGATACGGGTAGAAGTCCACTTTCTGGTCGAATTAATGTTTATTCGGCACCAACAATTTCAACCCAACCCATTGCATTAAATGGAGTATTAAATTATTGTTCTTCAGAAACCATTCAAGCCTTAAATGTAAACTCAAATGCCGTAAATTTAACAGATGTAATTGGAGGAGCAGTTTCGTATAGATGGTATAAAAACACCACCAATTCATTATTTACTGGTACGGCTGTTCCTGGAGCCGATGGAGATGGGACAACGTTTAGTCCTAATTTAACAAATTATGTAACCAATGCTGCCACCAATTATTTTTATGCGGTTGCCTATTTAAATATTGGAGCTGGGTTAACAGCTTGTGATAGTACGAGGTCTAATTTAGTAACCATGAATTTATATGTGGTACCAACGATTACAGATCCAAGTGGTGCAAATATTGTATATTGTCAAAACTCAGATCCTTCCGCAGTAAGTACGTTAAAAACCACGGCAACCTTAAATCCTTCAGGAGGTAACCAGTCTTTAAATTATAAATGGTACAGAAATCAAACCCAACCTTCGGTAATGGATAATGTTTTGCAACCTCAAACGAGTGATTCTTTAAAACCAAGTACCGCTACTTTAAATGATACCTCAACGTATTATGTAGTTGTTTATAATAATATTCCAAGATGTGCTGATACGTCTGCAAAAAGTGGTAAAATTATTATAACAGCATTACCAGCAGTAGGTACGATTGATAATTCGCCTTATACTTATTGTAGAGCTACTCCAGTAAACCAAATAACTCCTATCAATACACCTACTTTCAGTGGTGCTGGTAGTATTACAGTTAATTGGTACGATAGTAATGGTTTAACTCGAGTGGCTTCAACCACACCGTTAGGCATTTCAGGTGCATTAGTACCACCTACAAACAATGTTGGAATTAAATATTATAGAGTTGTAGTAAGTGTAGCTGGTATCGTAGGTTGTCCTTCGAATACCATATCTAGTAATTATTCTGGAGCAATTACGATTGTAGGAAAACCAAGTTTATCGGGATATACTTGGCCTGCAACATCATATTGTCAAGGTTCAATTCCTGGTCGTTTAACCGTAAGTACTTATTCTAACGGTGGTGTAGGAGATTCAATATGGTCGTGGTATAGAGCTTCAAACTCAAATGTTCAACCCAATGCTTCAACGGCTATCAATAATGCGGCAAAAATCACCAATGAAAATCGAGGTGAAACCTCTAATTCTTATTTACCAAGAACATCGGTTATAGATACCGTAAGGTATTTTGCCATTCTATCTAATGGATATGGAGGAACACCCTCATTGGTAAGTTGTGCTGCTGATACCTCTTCTTTAACAGGAAATATAACCATCAATCCAATTCCAGTAATTACTACACCATTAAGAACCTCAGATACTTTCTTGTGTGTTGGTTCGCCAATATCATTGAATATTTCAGCTTCAGCAAACGGAGCTTTGTCGTATAAATGGTATGTAATCAGAACAAAACCAGGAAATATTAAAGATACAATTACCAATTTAACTGAACCAACGAATGTATTTAACCAATCAGCCAATTTATATGTACCTGGAGACACGATTAATTATTATGTAGCGATTACCTTAGCAGGACAATGTGCTACAACAAGTCCGTTATCAGGAAAAATTATTATTGTAGGCAATCCAATTTCTGGTTCTATCACAACCAATAATGCTCGTTATTGTGAAAACAATGTAGGGTCATATATTCGTTTGACCGGTCAATCGAGTGGATTTAGCGGGGGTGGGTTACAATATTCATGGTTTATTTCGTCAACAGGAACCCCTGGAACATTTATAAGAATTCCGGGTGAAGCCTTGGATTCGTTGAGACCTAACACATCGAATGTAGGTACTCAATATTATCAAGTGGTAGTAACCCAAAACAATGGAGGTTGTACAGCCACTAGTATAGTGAGTGACCCAGTTGTGGTAAACAAATCACCTGTTATTAATTTTATTACCTCAAGTTTAATATTCCAATGTCAAAGCAATACCCTTGTTTCAACTGATAGTTTCAAAGCTAATATTACACGAGGCGCTAGTAATATATTAAGTTACCAGTGGTATACGTCAAAATCAAATAATGCCAGCGAAAGTTTTGTACCCGTAATAAGTGGAACTAATTATACCCAAACAAGAATAACAGATACTGCAATATATTTCTTACCCGATCGAAAACTATCTTATGATACCCAATATTTCCGCTTAATTGCCACCGACGATAATACCTGTAAAGGAACTAGTACATTTAGTGGTAGGTATGTTGTATTAGGAAATCCGAATATATTAAACTATTATTTAACCGGAGATACTGCATATTGTAAAAATCAATCAAGTGGAATTGGGTCTTATACGATTAATGCAACTGGCTCGGGTGTATTGAGCTATAAATGGTACAAAACATTAAACGTTATAGATAGTGGAACCAATATCACAACCGGAAGTAATGGCAACGGAAATGGAGCTAATAATGGACAATCCATAAGTTCAATTTTAGTAAATAATTCAGATTCAAGTTATTATTATGCTATAGTAACCCAAACCTTGGGTGGATGTAGTATTAAATCGGCATTTAGTAACCTTATTTTAGTGTATGGTCAACCAACCGTAAGTATAAATCAAAATACAGCAATCAATTATTGCCAATTCCAAACGGCAACCCCCATTACTTCAACAGTAGATTTGACCCAAGGTAGAGTAGGTAGAATAGCTTATCAATGGTTTGATAATGGAAATAATTCAGTAATTAATCCTGCAACCGCTGCTACTTTATCTGGACAAGTTACTTCAACCTATACACCTGGTACTACCATTCCATTCACTAAATATTTTTATGTAACTGTAAATAATGGCGGACCTACAGGTTGTAATACCGCCACGAGTGCTATTAGTCCCGTTGTTACTGTGGTAGCTCGTCCGTCTATCCGTGCCGATGGCCAACCCAATACCAATGCTTTAAACTTGTGTCAACGAACCCAAGTAACCACCTTGAAAGTTGGAGCAAGCTCTAATAATGGAAACAACTTAACCTTCCGTTGGTATGCTACCAAAACAGGACAACGTAATAATGCCAGCGAGATATTAAACACCAACGATTCTGTTTTTGTTATTCCAACTTCAAATATAGATACAAACCAATATTTTGTAGTAATAGATAATGCTTCTTCTGCGGCTTGTAGGTATGATACCAGTAATTTAAGTGGTACTATTTATATCAAATCTTCACCTACTATTACTGCAACAAACCAAAATGCCATTTATTGTAAAGATGCTTTTGCCAGTAATTTAAATATTAGTGCAACACCGGGTAGTTTTTCATTAGGGCTTTCACCCAATATTACAAGCTTTGTTTGGTATAGAAATTTAACGAATAATATTAATTCAAGTGCTTCTATTGTACGCACCAATAATACTACATTAACCTTCGATAGTTATCAACCCACAACGAATGTAGCGGATACCTTCTATTATTATGCTATTGTATCGAATAGTAATAGCTGTAACGATACTAGCAACCTATTCTCAACTATTTTAGTTAATACCAAACCAAGTTCAAAACAACCCAAATCAAGTACTTATAAATATTGTCAAACCTCTACTGCAACTACGGCATTCCCTGTTTATGATACCATTTCAGTATCCGATATAACGCAATCCGAGTATGTACCAAATAATAATTTAACCTATACTTGGTATAAATCTCCATCACCAAATTACAACGGAACCTTGGTAAGTACAGCCAATGAAACTAATAACACTGTTACCAAGTATTTAACTCAACAATTTACTTTGAATACGGCAGATAGTTTTTATTATTATGTAATAAGTACCAATAGTAATAATTGTTCAGATACAACGCTGTTCTCGCCTTATTTTGAAGTGGCAGCTAAACCCATTATTGTTAATAATACCAGTGTTTTAACACCCAGAAGATATTGTTATGTAAATGGTAGTAATTCAGACTTATTATCAATTCAAAGAACTGCTGGAACAGCACCAACCGGTTATCAATGGTATAATAATAATACTAATTTGAATTTTGGAGGAACGGCTGTAGGTCCAAATTCATCGGCAGCAACTTCATACCTTCCCCCATTGAATTCTCAAACCAATAATAATGGAGTATTGTTTTATTATGTAAAATATAATTATGGAACAGCAAATTGTTATGATTCAACCAATATTTTAGCTTCAGATACAGTATTTAGTTTGCCCAATATAAGTACTCAACCAAATCCAACAAATGTAAGTTATTGTACCAATATGAATCAAAATAACTTAAAAATAGTTGTTAATGCCTTAGGTGGTTATGGACAACCTTTAACCTATCAATGGTACTTAGACTCTGGTGGTAATATCAGTGCTATAAGTGGACAAACAACTGACAGTTATACACCACCAAATAATAACCCCATAGGTGTGTATCGTTATTTTGCCCGAATATCGAATGGTAGCAATTTAGCTGCTTGTCAAACAGCCACTTCAAATTATAGCGGATATGATACCGTGTATTCTACACCAACAATTAGTGTTCAACCACTAAGTTCAAATTTGTGTAAAGATTCTTCTGTTGCCAATTTATTAAGAGTTACCGCCAGTTCAAACAAACCAGGTAATCCTATTTTTTATCAATGGTATTCAACCTTAAACTCAAGTGATAATACCAACGGTACAGCTATTGTAGGAGCAACACAAGCTACCTATACACCCAGTACCTCAACGGTTGATAAAACTTATTATTATGTTGTTATAACAAATGGTGGATTGAATAATAGTTGTAATTTAGTACGCTCAAATCAAGGTATTTCTGTTACAATTAATGCTTTACCAATATTAACAACCTTAGGTAATTTTGCTTCCAGTCAAATTTATTGTCAAAATCTTGCTGGTCAAGTAATGGCATTAAATATCAATGCTAATCCAGGAACTGCTGCTGGCACCGATCCAACACCAGCCATCAGTCGTTTTGTTTGGTATAATACCACCTTTGCCACCATTAGTAGAGACCAATCAATCACTCCCTTACAAAATGGGGTTGTTATTAAAGATAGTGTTTTCCCTAATAATATAATTACCGGTACAAATTCATATTTTGTAGTCGTGTTTAATAATGTTGGTTGTAGGGCAACCTCTTCAACAAGTGGTGTTATTACCATTCAACCTCGTCCTGATACGTCTAATGTAGTGAACTTTGCTGTTAAAAAAATATATTGTTTAAACACGCCAAGTAGTGCTGTTTTACCTTTAAGTATTCCTACTGTTAATGGTTTAAGTTATCAATGGTATTACAAATCTGTTAATGATGGTATTCCTACTGGAGGTGTTAGTGTAACTGATTCTATTAGAAGTACAATATATCCACCAACCAATGTTAGAGGAGTATATTTTTACTATTTAATTATTTCAAATAATGGTTGTACAAATACGAGTCGGTTGAGTGATTCAATAAGGGTAACTTCACCAACAATTACGGCACAGCCCAATAGCGCTCGAGTAGTTATCAGTTTAGGAAATGTATTCAGCCCATTAAACGTAACAGTTTCTGAAACAACGGTAAAATATCAATGGTACAGAAATATAGACTCATCAGTTGTGGGTGTAGGTGTTAATACAATTACTGATTCAATTCGTTCAACAATTATTCCGTTCAGCAATACCGATGGAACAAACTATTATTTCAACGTAATAAGAGATACCATATCAAATTGTGTTGTAACCAGTAATTTAAGTGGTGCCAGAATAGTTCAAGCGCCGCCGATAATTAATAGTATTACTCCAACACGTTCTGAAATTTGTAAAAATTCTAATGTTAATATAACCGTAACTGCTTCTAATAATGGCTCTGGCTTTGCATTAGAATATCGTTGGTACAAATGTATTGGAAATTCACCAAATTATATAGATACTCAATTTATTTCAAATGCTGGTAGTACATTAACACTAACACCAACCGAATTACCAACGGCCGGCTCTTATTACTATTTTGTTAAAGTAATAAATAAAGGAACAGGTTTAGCTATCAATAGTTTAATTGATACCGTTAACGTATATGCAGCACCATTTATTAACACCAGTTCGTATTCGTCTAACTATACTCAAACAGGAAATTATTGTTTATCAACTCCTTTAGCAAATATTGTTGCCTTAAGAATACGCGACTCAATAGAAAATAATTTTGGAACCATTAAGAATCGCTGGTTTAAAACTACAACCAATAGTGTAGGAACGGGTTATGAACTAACTTTAACAACAAGCCCTGCTATTCAAGGCAATTTAAGAGATAGCTCTATAACTCCAGCAGTAGATTCTGTAAAAGGATTTTATTATTATCAAATTATTGAGAATACATCGGCTCCAGTTGCTTGTAAATCTACCACAAGTTTAGTTAGTGGATTTATTCAAACTTTTGCTACACCTACAATTTCTCTTCAGCCCAACACAACCAATGTATTATATTGTTTGAACGCTATTTCAACCGCTTTAAACATTCAAGATAGTATCATTAATAATGTTGGTTTATCTAATAGAACATATACATGGTATAAAGGAAAACTTCCTAATTTTAATACTGGAAACTTTGTGGCAATATCAAATTCTAATAATCGTTCATACCAACCTTCTACGTCTACGGCAGACAGCAATTATTATTATGTAATTGTTAATAATAGTGGTCCAAATGGTTGTAATGTAGTAACTTCGGGAATAAGTGGTAAAATTGCTGTTTATGACATACCAGTTATTAATACCAATTTAAATTCTAATAATGCTCAAAATTATTGTTTAAATAGTACAGCAAATAATTTAGTAGTGAATGCCAGTTTAGCTGGAGGCGTAGGTACACTTAGTTATACTTGGTATAAAACAAATGGTTCTGAAGTAACGCCAATTAATGGTTGGGTTGTGGTGAATGGAAACAATAATGGATTTATCATTGATCCTACTACAATTAGACCAAGTACCGATACGGCAAGAACCGAGCGTTATTATGTGATATTTGATAATGGTTTTGGTCCATCCGTTTCTTGTCGTTATTCAACCAGTTCGTTGAGTGGTGTGATTAGTATTTATAGTAAACCCATTATTAACACCCAAATTTCTACAACCTCTGCCGATTATTGTGTTGGAGCAACGGCTACTCAATTGAGTGTTAATGGAGTTTTAGCCGGCGGTGTGGGCACAACGGTACAATATCAGTGGTATCGAATTATTAATCTTGCCAATTATAAAGATACCTCAAAAGGAATTATACCAAATGAAATTACCAATAGCTATCGTCCAACTACAACTGTGGCAGATAGCAGTTATTATTATGTGGTACTTAATAACCGCAGTGGATTAGCCGCTTGCGATACAACGGTTACCATTCTTTCAGGAAAAATTAGGGTTTTTGACCAACCAACCATTAATAGCCAGCCCAATACTATCAGCCAAAACTATTGTACTTCTGGAGGTCCAGCAAGAAACCAAATTTCTGTTACAGCAGTTCCCACAGGTAATATTGGCAATTTAACCTATCAATGGTATAAAACAAATACGAACAATAATACAACAGGAACCGTTATAGCTGGAGCTACTCAATCTGGATATACACCAAATATTACGACTGCAGATAGTAGTTATTATTATGTTATCATAGATAATAATTATGGCGGTGTGGGAAGTTGTCGCTTCCGTACAAGTAACACCAGCGGAAATATTAAAATTTTTGCTAAACCCATTATTACTATGAACGTGAATACGGCAAATGCAGCCTATTGTCAGGGTTCTAATGCAGATACTTTGAAAGTTCTTGGAAATACGGGTGGAATTGGTAGTTTAACATATACTTGGTATAGAAATAATGAAAGTAATCCAACCAACAATGGTGGTATTATAATTGGTGGAGGTGCAAATTATATACCATCTACTCAATATGATACTAATTATTACTATTATGCAGTATTGAATAATGGAGGTCCTACAGGTTGTGATACCGCTATTAGTGTACGTTCTGGATTAATAAGTGTGAACTCTGGTGCCAGTATAAGTTATGGCGCGAATTATTTTAATAACCAAAACTTCTGTAGAAATAATAATAGCCAAAACTTCAACGTAAGTGTAACCTTAGGAACCGGCGTTAATGCAAATTACGAATGGTATTATAGAGAAGGTACTTCAACAGCTTCTGGTAATAAAATATTAACAGCACCTAATTCAGCAACCTATAATCCAGCTACCGATTCTTTGTCGTTGGGTGTTAGATATTATTATTTTATTGTTACCGCAACCAGAAACAGCATCAATTGTATAACAACAAGTAGTAATAGTGGAGCAATTTCGGTATTTGCTCAGCCCATTATAACTACCCAAGTAATTAAAAGAGATACCAATTATTGTTTGGGTACTGTTCCAGATAGTATTAGGGTTCGTGCATATATACCAACAAATTCTACTGGTACAGTTAATTATCAATGGTACATCAATAATATTGCCGATAGTTCAACAAATAATTACCCAAGTAGTGCTTTAACAGGAAACGTAAACCGAACCTTACCTCAAACTTCTCGTAATGAAAAGAATTATTATTATGTAGTATTAACAAATTCTGGTTATCCAATTTGCGTAACAACCAGTGTAGTTACCGGTGCTATCAGTATCTATTCAAGTCCAGTTATCACGTCAACAATTAATAACAATTTAAGTAATACAACGGGTAATTTCTGTAGGTCGGCAGGCTTATTTGCAACCAGCATACCAATGAAAGTGGTAGCTACAGCAACCGGTGGCATTGGTACAATAACCAATACTTGGTATAAAACCTTAGGGTCAGCATCTATAGCTACCGGTGGTTTTGTTGCCATACAAAATAAAGATTTTAGTTATGTTAATATAGATACAGTAATTATTGGAAATATAGATACGGCAGGGGAAAGAAGATATTATGCTATTGCTGATAATGGATATCCAGGAATTGGTAATTGTAGATATACAACTTCTAATTTAAGTGGTATTGTAAGAGTGTATGATAAACCCCAAATAGCCACCAATATAAATACCAATAACGTATCTTATTGCTTAAACTCAACGCCCACAAATTTAACCGTTTCTGCCAATGCCGCCGCCAATGTAGGTACCATTACATATAGGTGGTATCAAATCAGTAACCTAATTAATTATAAAAATACGTCTGTGGGGCTTGTAAGTGGACAAGTTAATCCAGCCATTACACCATATACAAACAATGCCGATAGTTCGTACTATTATTCCGTAATGAGTAATGGCAGTGGTTTAGCAGCTTGCGATACATCTGTAAGTTTATTAAGTGGTAAAGTGTCGGTATTTAATAATCCTTCAATAATTACAGATATTAATAATCGTGATACAAGTTATTGTGTTAACGGTACTGTAGGAGTCATTGCCCAACCAGCAAATTTAAACCTAACCGCTACTGCACCTGGTAATATTGGTACATTAACTTATACTTGGTATAAAACAAATACGGCTATAAATAATGGTGGAAATTTATTTGGAGGAACAGCTACAAGTCAACAACCAGATTATAGTAGCACCCAAGCCAGTTATTATTATGCAGTAATAGACAATAACACAACAGCCGTTGGAAGCTGTCGTTATTCTACTTCAAGAATCAGCGGTAAAATTAGTATATATGCCAAACCTGTGATAACAAGTAATTTGAACTATAATGGCTATCCAAGTTCTAAATCGTATTGTCAAAGCCAAAATGCCGATACTTTATTTGTAACTGGAAATACCGGCGGTTTAGGAAATTTAGCCTATCAATGGTACACAAATGCATCCAGTAGTAATGCAACTGGAAACTTCTTTATTTCTTCTACCAATAATTATTTTGTTCCATCCACCAATAAAGACACATCATTATATTATTATGCGGTTATTTATAATGGCGGACCGAACGGTTGTGATACTACGAGGTCTAGAATTAGTGGTCAATTTACGGTAAATACAGGGGCTTCTATTAGTTATGGACCAACCTTTTTAACAACGAGAAATTATTGCGAAAATAATGGCGGAAACGGAACTTTACCTATAGACATTTCGATTGTTACTAGAGCGGGGGCAACGGCATCTTATCAATGGTTCTATAATTCTACTTCAGCTAATTCTGGAGGTACAGCAATTACGTTACCGTCTTCAACCTATATATTTTCGCCACCAACCGATTCAATAAATTTAGGAACTCGTTATTACTATCTTGTAATTAGTGTTACCTATAATAGCACTACTTGTATAACACCAACCCAAGATCCAACGGGTGCCATTACAGTTTTTGCTTTACCAAGAATAACTTCTCAGCCAAGCAATAAAGATACTTCTTATTGTCGTAATGCTTCAAACCAACAAAATTTAGCTACATCAGCATTTATTCCGTCAAATTCAGTAGGAGGTGTGAACAATCAATGGTATTATAATTCCATCAATAGTACGACTGGAGCTACCATCATTTCGGGTGCTATAAACAATACCAGGTCTCCATTGGTTAACAATGCAGGTTTATATTATTATTTTAATATTACTTCAAATTCAAGTTTCAGTTCTTGTCAAACAACATCAATGTTGAGTGGTAAAATAAGTATTTACGATAATCCAGTAATTAGTAATAATCTTATTAATTCATTGAATTATGATTATTGTAATGGAGTGGTGGCAGGTCAAATTATTCCTATTCAGTTTACGGCGTCATTAGTAAATAATGTAGGAAATATAAGCTATAAATGGTATAAGAAAACGGTTTCAAACCCAACAAGTTATGATGGCTGGCAGGTAATCAATGGAAATAATAATGGTGAAATTTTACCTAATGATACCAGTTTAAAACCCAGTGTAGATACCAGTTTAACACGCAGATATTATGCCATTATAGATAATGGATATAATGGAGTAGGGGCTTGTAGATATACAACCAGTAATATATCAGGTGAAATAAGAACCTATAGCCCACCTACCATTACATCTCAAAACTTTAGTCCATCCTCAGATACTTTCTACATTACCAATCAAATTGCCAAACCATTTGTAGTAAATGGCAGTTTGAATGGAGGACCTGGCACGATAAATTATACTTGGTTTAAAAACACTTTACAGAACACTATAAATCCAGTTCCTGTACAAGTAGCAAGTGGAAATTTTGCAGCTTCTTATACGCCGTTAACCAATCAAAGTGATAGTAATTATTATTATGTAGTTATAGATAATTCATTTCCTAATACAGGTATAGGAAGTGGTTGTAAAAGCGGGGCGCCAGCATTTACTGGAAAAGTTATCGTATATAATCGAACCACTATTACTACAATAAACTTAAAGGATACCAATTATTGTAATTCTACTCCTATGAATATGCGTAGAGCATTACAAATATCGGCAACAACATCTAACGGATTAGGAACATTAACTTATCAATGGTATCGAAATTCAACAAATTCTACTACGGGAGGTACAGCAATTAGTGGGGCAAATGCAGCTACTTATGTACCATTCCCAACCGTTGCAGGAATACCGGTAGCCGATAGCGCCTATTATTATGTTGTGGTAAATAATTATAATATTCCTGAAGGAAGCTTTGCTAAATATACAACATCGGCTGTTAGTGGTAATATATTAATTTATAGCTCACCTATCATAAACACCGAATTAGATAGTACCTCTAAAACTTATTGTCAGTTCAATACGGCAAATAATATAGGGGTAGCGGCAACACCGGGTGCTTATGGAACCTTGAGTTATTTATGGTATACGAATACCACCAATAGTTATACGAATGCAACTTTAATAACTACAGCTTCGGCATATAATACAGCATTTATTATGCCACCTACCAATAATAGTGGTGCTTTATATTATTTTGTAAGAGTATTTAACGGTGGTCCTGCGGCTTGTGGATACGATACCAGTTTACGAAAATTAATTACGATTAATCCGGGTCCAACGATTACCACTAATTTAAATACGACTGTTATTCCTTATTGTAAAAACCAATCCATTTCTCCCTCCCAATTAACCGTGAATGCAAGTACTGGAGTTTTAAATAATAATGTAACGGTTCAATGGTATTATAAAACAACGGCGCCAACCGATCCTAACTCAGATTATGCAAATGCAGTTGCAGTACCTATGCCTTCGGACGGTAATGGCAGTTCAACAACCGCTAACGATGCAAATGGTGATGTGTTTACAAATTTGATACCTCGTTGGGATACGGTTACGACCCGTTACTATTTTGCTAAACTAACGAATACCAATAATGGTGTAAGTTGTAGTGTAAATAGTACAATTAGTGGAGCGATAGGAATATATGCTTATCCAGATACAGGAACTTCACCTATACCTCAATTGGCAGGTGCTAGTTATTGCTTTAATGTAGGAGGTGCTGTAACACCATTAAGTTTGAGTGGGGCAACGACCGAAAACGGCTCAACCAGACACCAGTGGTATAGAAATCCAAATTCCAATACCACTATTAGTCCAACAAATGGTGTGGCAATTAGTGCGGCATTAGGTGGAACCAATGCTAATTTTTCACCTATAAGAGATTCTGGAACATCGTATTATTTCGACGTCTTAACGAATTTAGCCAATTCAGCTTGTTCTACGGTTTCGCGTGTTAGTGGTCCCATAAGAATTTACGATTTCCCAATTATAACCAACGATATTAGTACAGCCGCGAGCTTAGCAAATTATTGTAGAAACCAAAGTACGGGCGTTAACTTTTTAACAATTTCTGCTCGAAATAAAGCTAATTTAGGAAGTTTAAATTATATTTGGAACAAGAGTTTAATTTCAACAGGGTCTAATCCAGATACCAATAGTATTACCCAGCCAAGACTCAATTCTTATCGTCCAAGTGTGGCAACAACGGGTGTTAATTATTATTTTGTAGTAGTAGATAATCAAGGTCCAAGTGCTTGTCGTTATAGTACTTCTCAAGTTAGTGGTGCCATTAGTGTATATGCCGCTCCTACCATAACGCTACAGCCTAGCAATATTAATCGAACTTATTGTCAATATCAATCTAATGTTTCACCATTATCGGTATTTGCTAATAATTCAGGATTAGGAACGATTGTGTATACTTGGTATCGAAATGCTACTAATCAAGTCAACAATAATGCCGTTCCAGTAAATCAACCGTCTGAAACAGATACTACATATTTACCGGATGCAAATACCATAGGGACGAACTATTATTTTGTATTTGTAACCAATAATAATGCACCCGCAGCATGTAACGTAACTACTTCAAGTATTAGCGGTCGTATTCAAGTAAACGCAGGAGCACAAATTGTAAATCCACAAAACTTTTCTCAGCCATTTAAATATTGTAAAAACCAAACGGGGGCTGTAACTAGCTTAAGTGTAGACCCTCAAGCCAGTGTAACTTATCAATGGTATGCCAATAAAAATCAAGATACTGTTGGAGCTTGGAGAGTAAACGGTTCAGCCGGTCAATCAAATTCTTATAGTCCAAATATTGATACTGTAAATACCCGCTATTATTTCATTATAGTTACTTCTAATCTTGGAGCAAGTTGTCCTTCTACTTCAGAAGTTAGCCAATCTGTTAGTGTATTTTCTTATCCTCAAATTACTACAGCTAGTGTAAGTTTGAATGCGGCTAACTATTGTCAAGGGCAATCATCGGGCTTAGCTACCTTATCGGTTCCAGCAACCAACGAAGGTGGGGCAACGATTACTTATTTCTGGTATCGAGATACGCTTCAGCGTCAAACCAGTATCAATGCTATTCAAACAAATGTTGGTATCAATTCTATATTCCCGAGCGTTTCCATTCCAAGTGCCTTTTATTATTATGCAATATTAAAAAATACCGATTATGACGTTTGTCAAACTACGAGTGATATAAGTGGTCTTATCTCTGTTTATAGAGCACCAAATATAACTTCTCAACCCAATCCTTCAGGCGCTTCAGTTTGTATAAACAACAATTTTAATTTAGCTGTTGGGGCTAACTTAACGAATAATATTGGAACGCTTAATTACACATGGTATAGAAGCACCAGTGCTCAAAGAGCGAACTCGGTAGTAATTCCAAATTCAAACTTAAATACATTGGATAATTTAGAAGATACGGCGGGATATTATTACTATTATGCTGTAGTTAATAATGGTGGTCCAGCTTCTTGTGCAACCAGTACATCAAATGTTACTGGACAGTATGCCTTGTATGGTACACCAACAGTTACTACGCCGAATACCAGTGCTACGGTTTGTCAATTCACCAGCGTCGCCAGTATTCCTCCAGTTGCCGTTACTACCTCAGCGGGTGGCATTGGAACTCAAACCTTACAATGGTTTGTAGCCAATGTGTCTTCCTCGCCTGGTAGTGGAGGAACTGCTATTCCAAATGCTAATAATAATAGTTATCAACCCAATGCCGAAACTCAAGGTTCATTCTTCTATTATATTACTGTATCAAATGGAGGACCAGTAGGTTGTAATGTAGTAACTTCAGCAACCAGTGGATTATATTTGGTAAATGGAAGTGCACGTATAACTCAAGAACCTCAAAGCATTCCAGCCATTGTCAACTATTGTCAAAATACAGCCAGTCCTCTAGCTGGAGTAACCCCATTAACCGTAGCAGCAGATGGTAATTCTTTAACCTATACTTGGTATAAAACAACTCAAACATCCACCACTGGAGGATTTTCGGTAGCCACTGGGGAATCTTATACTCCAAAAATAGATACCGCATCTGCAACCTATTATTATGTTGTGGTATCGAATACTCAAGGTGGTGTGGCTTGTTCATCTACGTCAAGAATAAGTAGCCAAATAAGAGTTTATGCTAAACCAGTCATCAATTTTTCGGCAAATTCTGGAGTAAATACTTTCTGTTTGAACGATTTAAATTCAGCAAATAATACTAAAATTCTCATTAGTTCAAGGTTTAGTGTATCACAATTAAGTTTACCAAACTCATTATATCAATGGTATCGAACTAATACTCTCAATGATACAACCAATGGAATTATTATTAGTGGAGGTACTGATAGTAATTATGCTCCGGACGTTTCAACTACGGGTAGGACTTATTATTATGTAGTGGCTTCGAATGCGAATTTTACCTCTTGTAATACGAAATCCGATCAAACCCTAAATAAAGACGTCTATACGAATCCTGTTATAGATTCTATGGATAATCAATATTTAAATCAACGGTATTATTGTTTAACCAACCTAACACCAGACTCGTTAAAAGTGTATGCAACTTTACCGAGCAGAGCTCAGTTAGGAACAAATTTATCTTATCAGTGGTATAGAACGGCATCCACCTCTTCAACCCCACCAACGTTCTCGGGCTTAACAACCTTAGGTGTTACAGCAACCGGTTCTGGAATAAGACCTTATAATAATACGAATACCGCCTCACCCTATTATTTAGGTGTGGTCGTTAGCAATCCTAGTATAGTGCCTATTGCTTGTAGAAGCACAACCTCGGATGTGTCTGGAAGAATCAATGTATATTCTACGCCTTCAATTGCTAATATACCAACTTCTGCAACACCCACTGCCAATGGTGGAACATCTTCTTGGTATCAACAACAAACAGCTTGTTTATCATCTTCGTTCCCATATTTAACCTTAAATACACCAAGTTTGACTGGGTTTTCAAATACAGGTACGAATTTATATTATCAATGGTATCAAGCTACGGCACCAGAATTGAGTGGAGATTCTATTTTGACTACTTTAAATGCCAGTGGAAACTACACTGCAGGTACATCTTCAACTTCAATTATTAATTTCCGTCCAAATACACTTGGAGCATGGTATTATTATTTTACGGTAAGCAATCCTTTGGCACCTGCAGCCTGCCGTACGAGCAAGAGTGGTGTTTCAAATACCTTTACTTTGAATACTACGCCGGTAATATTAGACAATGTTAGTAGAAATAATCAAACCGTGTGTCAAACTACGAGTGGGTCTTCGGCTCAAACCCTATCCATTATTGTTGATACTACAGGTTTAAGAGGTGTAATACCAACTTATAGATGGTATAGAACAACATCTTCTACTCCAACGCCAGCCATAACACCTGGAACAACCAATCCCAATACGGGTACTTTAATAAGTAGTTCGGTGGATGGTTCTGGATTTTCAACACCTAATTTCACACCTGCAACCTTGGCTGCTTCAACTTCGGTAGTAGGTTCTAATCCTCCAAGATATTTCTTTGCGGTTGTTACTGTTTCAAGCTGTGCTACGGTAAGTTTCTTATCGGGTTCGGTAACAGTTAATTCTACACCTACCATTGTTAGCCAAAACACTCGATTATCTAGTGCATCATATTGTAGTGGAGATGTGGTAACGCCGTTGGTAGCAGCTACCACCACTTCTACGAAGCAATGGCAATGGTATAGTTCGCCCGATAGTTCGTATGCACGGGGAACTCAAGAAACCACCAATTCTAACGACTCGGTATATATTCCAAATATTTCAACCGCTCAAAAACGATATTATTATTGTATTATTAATAATACTTCAAATGCCAATTGTGTAGTAACAAGTGCTATTAGTGGAGCTATTCAATCTTTTGTGGCTCCATCTATATATGTTCAACCTTCTGCTACCAATAAAAGTTATTGTTTGAACGCCACGGTGCCTTCGAGTGATTCGTTGAATATTACTTATACAACCGGTGGTGCAGCCACGATTAATTTTAGCTGGTATCAATATAATTCTGGTGGAACCGGGGTATTAATACCAAATTCAAATAGATCGGCGTATTTACCTTCAACGCTTAATTTGGGCGCTAGTTATTATAAAGTAATCATAAATAATGGTGGTCCGGCTGCTTGTAATTCGGCTACCAGTTTGAATTCTGGTACTATATCAATATTTTCTGCACCACGTATTACTTCTCAACCTTCGGTGAACCCTCAAAGTAATCTTTGTCAGTTTTCAACTGCCAATACCTTAGTAATTGCTGATAATAATGGAGGCTATGGAACCAACACGTATCAGTGGTTTTCAAATCCAACGCCAACCAATGCGGGCGGTACGGCTATTCTTGGGGCAACTCAACAAAGTTTTGTACCACCAACAAATCTAAGTAATACCACCAATTATTATTATGTTGTGGTAAGTAATGGAGGTCCTGCTGCAGCCGGTTGTGGTACGGTTACTTCTAACACAAGTGGGGTGGTAGTGGTAAATCCTTCGCCCGATATTACTGCTCAGCCAAATGCAGTTGACCAATCATTTTGTTCTGGAGGTACGGCTACTCCATTGTCTATCACCGTAAATAACAATGGTGGAAGTGCTAGTACGACTCAATGGTATAGTAATGTAATAAGGTTAAATAAAAGCGGTACTTTAATTAATGGAGCAACACAAACGACCTATAATCCAAATACAAATGTTACTCAAAGTTTATATTATTACGCTGTAACCACCAATCTTTCAGGATGTTCCGATACCAGTAGTGTTTCAGGATTGGTGTCTATTTCTCCGCAACCAAATATTGTAACTCAGCCAGCTACTCCCCAACTATTATGTCAAAAACAAATCAATGGATTACAAACTTTAACTACCGAAATTGCCGATGGTATTCCTACAGAAACTCCAATATATCAATGGTATTATAACAGAACCAATAATAACGATCCTTCAACGGCTGTATTACTTTCAGGTGCTAGATTTTATAATTTTACACCCAATACAGATACGGTCGGAATAAAATACTATTTTGTTTATATATCATTTAACAATACCAGTTGTAGAAGTTTAACGTCAAATACGGCAACCGTAAACGTGAGTGCTTTACCAACCATAGTAAATAATGTTTCTGCCAATCAAGAAGATTATTGTGTTAATCAAACCACGGGTGTTAATCCATTATCCGTTACGGCTACTATTGTTAATGGAGCAGGTAATGTAAATTATCAATGGTATCAAAGTTCAACACAAAATATCAATACGAATAGTAAAGCTCTAGGAATTTCTACAACAAGTTCATATACTATTCCAACTGATAGGGCATCAACTGGATATTATTTCGTAATTATTGCGAATAGAGATAATACGAATTGTGCGGCAACGTCTAATATTTCGGGTTTGATTTCTGTAAACCAATTGCCGTTCATTCCTGAATCAGGGCAACCAAGTACAATTAGTCAAAACTACGTCCAAAATCAACAACCCAGTCCTTTAATTGTTGAACCCGATCCTGCTACAGGAAGGAACTTTACTTATCAATGGTATCAAACACCAACCCCAGATAATACCAATGTAACCATACCATTAAATACTTCTGATGCAAATACGAATACACTCAATCCACCGACTGCCCAGCTTTCAAGTAACTATTATTTTGCAGTAGTTGCTAGTAATTATGGAATAAGTACAAGTTGTTATACCACCTCTAATTTGAGCGGTCTAATAAATGTAATTACCAGTACCAAAGCAACCATCAGTGATACTATAGACTATAATTATTGTCAATTCACTGAAAATGACCGATTAAACGTATATACTTTTAGTTTAAGTTCTGGTTCTCAAGTGAGTGTTCAATGGTATCAAACTACTTCTAAGAGTTATACTAATAGCGTTAGATTAATTGGTGATACCTTAGATAATTTCTATCCTAAAACCACTAATTTTGGAACTTTTTATTATTTTGCAGTTATAAGAACAAATAATGGTAGTTTAGCCACCACCAATTTCTCGGGAGCAGTTACCATTATTGCTTCGCCAACCTTTAATGTAACACCTCCGGGTATCGTACAATATTGTGCTTCTACCCAAAATCAACCAAATGAAGCCCAACCATTAATTTATCAAACCTCTGGTTTAATTAGACCTACGTATACTTGGTATATAAATAGCTCGGCTTCAAATGTTGGTGGTACGCCTATACCAAGTGTTGGTGATACGCCAAGATATATACCACCGATTAATGAAACCGGTATAAAATACTATTATGTTATTGCAACATTCGCTAATGCTGGTGGAAGCTGTAATACCTTAATTAGTAGCTATACAGCGGTAGCTGTTTATTCGGCTCCTTTCATTAACGCAAACCCAGCCAGCCGCTCTACCTATTGTCAAGGTGCAGAAGGCGTTCAAAATTTAACCTTTGCGGGAAGTTTGGGTGGTTACGGAAATCAAACCATTCGTTGGTATAAAAACACCATTTCAAGTTATAATAATGCTACACTCATTATAAACAGTGGGTCTGATCCATTTAGTTATTTACCACCGGTAAATAATATAGATTCTTCATATTACTTTGCTACTTTAAGTAATGGAGGTCCTGATGGTTGTAATATTGCTAACTCTAGTATTTCATTGGTAATTACCAACGGTTCTCCTGTTATTACCAAACAACCAGATTCAGCTTCTTATGCTTATATACCAAAAAGCGTAAGTGATACAACGAACACCGTCGTTGCCGTTCCATTATTTGTAACTTCGACTACGGGTGGTGGCGTATTGAACTACAAATGGTACTCAAGTAACGACCGCAATACCAATAATGGCACCCTCGAATCAGCTTCTAATAGTAGTATTTTCACACCAAATATTAACAAATTAGGAACTAAATATTATTTTGTAGTTATTAATAATGGTACAAATACGACCTGTAACACCGTTACCAGTATTGCTGTTCCTATTAAAGTTTACAGTAAACCTGTAATAATTTCACAGCCACAAGCTGCTTTATATTGTAACGGCGGAATTGCCTCTCCATTAAAAGTTTCTGTAGTTAAAAATGCCGGAATTGTGTTACGTTATCAATGGTATTCTAATCAAACAAACGACACTTTAAATGGTATTGCTATTAATGGAGCAACCGATTCTGTATATACACCGAGTACCATTAATAACTCCAATGCTCCTATCATTACCTATTATTATTGTATTATAAGAAATGACGGTCCTGATGGAGCCAACAGAGCCATTTCAAATACTGCAGCCATTTCAGTAGATAATTTATCAACCTTCCAAATTGCTTACGAGGCTAACCAAACCCAAGTATTGTGTTTGAACGGAACAGCAGCTCCAATAACCTTAAGTGTTCGCTCAAACACACCTTCAGCTTTAAGTGGCGTTCAATATCGTTGGTTCCAAAATAAAACCAATGCTACAACAGGAGGTACTCAATTTACTGTAAATACAACTACCGGATCATTAAGAACTCTTTATACACCATTATCAACCAATAACGGAACGACCTATTATTATGTAGTCGCTTCAACCAATTTTGCTGGTCAAACTATGTGTAATACAATTACCAGTACCGTTTCCAGTACCGTTGTGTATTCGGCACCTACCCTTACGAAGAATTTGACCGACACATCCTATTGTGAAGGTGATCGAATTGCCCCATTAATTATCAGTTATCAAAAAAGAGTAGGTAGTAAAGTTGGGGTAAGCTGGTTTAAAGGACCTAATCGTTCTATTATTGGAGCTACAAATTTAAATATTAGTGATACTTTTTATCAGCCCTTAAGTATTGTAGATTCTACCATTTATTATGCTGTATTATTCGATTCTTCCTCGATTGTTGGTTGTAATACATCTTATACTAAATTTGCTTCCGTAGTTATCAATTCTAAACCAACCTTAACCAATGCCCAAACTATTATCTGTAGTGGTGTTCCGTTAAATATTACTTTAAACCCAAGTATTCCTGGAACTTCGGTATTTTGGACGAGGGGTCCGCAAAACGGATTAACCAATGATTCGGCATTTGGATACGCAATTGTTAATGAAACTTTAGTATTAAGTAATGGTGTTTCCAACCCGCTACCTGTTTTATATAGAATTAATTTAACCAATCCTCGAGGTTGTGTTAACTACAACTATCCATTTACAATTACAGTAAATCCAACTCCGCAACTTTCGGCTGGTTATCCCATAAGAAAATCATATTGTACCAGAACAAATGGGGTACCTACAGTAACCGATCCAATTACCCTGAGTTCAACGGTAGATGGTGCCTTTATAAATTGGTCGCATATCAATCCAAATACCGGCTTAAGTATTGCTTCTGGTATCAACTTGATTCCAGCCTTTACAGTTAATTCTAATTTAACCTCAGTAACGTACGATACCATTAGAGCCTTACCTGTATTACAAGCAAGCAACGGAGTTACATGTCAAGGCGATAGAAGAGACGTGGTTTATTTCTCTATCACGCCAACACCGGGTCAAAACTTCATCAGTGCCCAATTAGTATCTAAAGCAACCAATAGCGTTTGTTATAATTATAACCCTAACTTTATTGTAAAATATACTAATCCAAAAAATTATATTCCTGGAACCTCGTTTATTTGGGAAAAAGTTTCAGCCAAATCAGCCAGAGGATCTGTTTTCCAATTAATTGATTCTTCAGCCTTAAGTGCTAATCCAACCCAAGATACATTATTTACAGCCCCACCTCAAACGGATAGCTTGGTTTATTATAGAGTAAGAATAAACTTTAGTGGAGGTTGTTCTGTTAACTCTGATACTACCAAAGTTTACACGGTACCAGCACCTGTAATAAGAATAGATCCAGACCGTCAAGTAACGAATGTACTACCCAATTCGTCTATTATTTTAACCGCTACCGTGATAGATACTACGGGTCAATATAACAATAGCTCTCTTAATTATGTATGGACTGATTTATTAGGCTTAGTAGACCTTAATGCAAATAAAGAACGTAGTTACACTGTTTATAATATAACCGCTTCAGATGATTGGACAGTAACGGCTGTTTCTAAAGTAAATGGATGCGAAACCAACGCCACGATTAGAATTACTTTAAATGATTCTTTATTAATTCCAACCATTTCAAAAACTGCCATTCTTACTCCTAATGGTTCTCCTGGCATAAATGACGTATTTGGCATTGATAATTATAACTATTATGCTAACAAAGGCTTAAAATTTGGATTTACTTTATATGATCGTTTTGGTAAACAATTAATAAGCCAGCCAGACAATTTTACAAGTTGGGATGGTAAGGTAGGAGAAGGTGCCACTCGTGATTATGTGAACTCTGGCGTTTACTATTATCTCATAACCGTAATTCAAACAGATAATGCTGGCGTACAAACTGTTATTGCTACTTATAAGGGCACCATTACAGTCGTTTTTTAAAAATAATAATAATTAATCTATGAAAAAAATTTTCCTTGCCTTGCTAACTCAGTTAGGGTTTGTAAGTTCACCAACCATTTTTGCCCAAACCAGTATTTATGCTCTTCATTATACCAATATTCAAGGGAAAGAAGAGTCTTTCGAACAATATAAAGGGAAAAAAATATTGATTGTAAATACTGCCAGTAAATGTGGATACACCAAACAGTATAAACAATTAGAAGAACTCTACGAAAAATATAAAGATAAATTAGTTGTGATTGGCTTTCCTTGTAACCAATTTTTAGGTCAAGAACCTGGTACCAATGCCGATATTATAGAGTTTTGTCAAAAAAATTATGGTGTTACTTTTCCACTCAGCCAGAAAATAGAGGTTAAAGGAAATCAAATATCACCTATTTACGCTTGGCTTACCGAAAAAAAACAAAATGGTGTTTTAAATGCTTCCATATCTTGGAATTTTAATAAATTTTTATTAGACGAAAATGGGTATTTATTAAAATATTTTGGCAGTTCGGTAGAACCTTTAAGTTCAGAAATAACTAAATATTTAGAATAATTTATGGCAGTCATTTTACCTGTTAAAGGCATTCATCCAACCATTCATCCTTCATGTTTTGTTGCCCCCAATGCCACCATTGTAGGAGATGTTACCTTAGGTGAAGAATGTAGTGTTTGGTTCAATGCGATTTTAAGAGGCGATGTTTGTTCTATAAAAATTGGGCATCACGTAAATATTCAAGATAATGTTTGCCTTCATGGTACGTATCAAAAGCATCATTGCAATATTGGCAATTTTGTGAGCATTGGTCATAATGCGGTGGTTCATGGTTGTACTTTAGAAGACCACGTTCTTATAGGAATGGGTGCGATTGTTATGGACGGCGTAATTGTTCATTCTAATTGTATTGTGGCTGCCGGTGCGGTGGTATTAGAACATAATGTGTTAGAATCTGGCGCAATTTATGCCGGCGTTCCTGCTAAAAGAGTAAAATATTTTGAAACAGGAAATATCAATACTGAAATTGAACGTATCGCTAAAAATTACTCATTATATGCGAGTTGGTTTAAAAACCCTATGTAGCTTATTAATTATTCTTCAAATTGGTAGCTGCACCCAACATCAATCTGCCAATTTTAAGGTTGAATTGATTCCTTCAGATACATTTATATTTCGCTCTTTTGTAGATTGTAATATGGCTACAGCTTGGATTGGCGATACTTTTAGAATATTTCCCGGAAAATATGGAGAAGACCCTGTTTGGGGACCAGCCCACGATTTAAAATTTGCAAACGGCTTCAATGCCGACCAAGCCTTTAGTACGCCTCATAATAATTTTTCTGAACCCTTAATGCCCCCAGTTGCAGCTATCAACGAAGTCGGACTCCATGGTGCCGTGTGGTTTGAAACCGTGTATCAAGACCAAAACGACCCTTCGGGAAAAACCCTTTTTGCCCTTTATCATAACGAAAATTATCCCCAAACCTTACCTTATAATCCTTCTACTGGTCAAGGTTATAAAAATAAAAATTGGCCCTTTGGAATCAATACCGCTACTTCCCCTGCCGCTGTACCCCGTATTGGCATTATGAAATCTATTGACGGTGGTCATTCGTGGGAAAACAAAGGTATCATTTTAGAAGATTTGCAAGAACGAATGATTTTAAGTCCACATAACAATGCCAAAGCTTTTGGTGGTGGCAATGGAGACCCTTCGGCTATCCCTTGTGGAGATTATTTATATATTTTTTATAGCGAATATGGCTATCCCGGAAAATACGATTCCCAAACATACGACCCCGAAAAAGAACATCAAGGACAATGTATTAGTATTGCTCGCTTGGCTTTAAGTGATTTGAATAATCCTCAAGGAAAAGCTAAACGTTGGAATGGCAAAGCTTTTGAAGCTGGATATACCGATTTTGGACAACCCGTTTCTGCCTTCATCATTCCCAAAGCAGAAGGTGGCGGACCAACCTCTACCTTTCAAGCCGATTTTTATTGGGGACCTTCTGTTAGCTGGAATTCGTATCTCAACGCCTGGGTAATGCTTATGGCTAAAACAGAAGACTCTTCGTGGGTTGGACATAGTATTTATATTTCTTTCAATACCAATAAAGATTTAGGCGCTGGCAATCATTCGCAACAATGGAGCAAACCCCAACTTCTATACCGCCAAGAAGGTCATACTTTATGGTACCCTTCTCTTCAACCACTCAATACCAAAGAAGACATTGATTTAAAACGAACTTGTTTAAACCTTGGACAAGAAGCACGGTTGTTTTTTAAAGATATTCAACGCGATAAATATTTATCTGAATTCATCGTTAAATTTACCAAAAAGTAGTAAAACTTTACTCACTTCGTAAAACTTCGATAGGATTTAATTTAGATGCTTTTACGGCTGGATATAAGCCCGCCAACAATCCTACAACAGTACACATCATAATACCAATGCTGATCCACACCCAAGGGATCACAAATTTGGTATCCAATATCAAAGCAACACTATTACCTAATAATACACCAATAAAAATTCCAAAAATGGCGCCTAAAATACTAATGATAATACTTTCACTCAAAAATTGATTGCGGATAAAACTTTTCTTACCACCTAAGGCTTTTATTAAACCCACTTCTCTATTTCTTTCATTCACAGAAACTAACATAATATTCATCAAACTAATAGCCGCACTAATTAAAGTAATTAAACCTATCAAACTTGAAGCACCTGTTATACTCGATAAAAATCCGATAAATAATTCTGCAAATTTATCGCTTTTAACCAGCACAAAATTATCAGCATCCACAGGCCTTAATTGTCGTATATTTCTTAAAATAGCAGTAGCTTTATACATGGCTAAGGTCATTTCTAAAAAACTGGGCGTTTCAACGCCAATAGTATAAGTGATGGTGTTAGACCTACTAAATCCAAACTGGTTTGTTAAAAGTCCAGATAAATATCGAAGGTTATTATAGGAGGTTAAAATCATATCATCGGCACGCATTTGAGAACTCGTTCCTTTTTCTTTTAAGGTACCAATAACCAAATATTTAATTGTTCCAACTTTAATTGTTTTACCAACGGCACGGGCATAGTTACCATCAAATAATTTATTCACTACACTAGCGCCTAAAATACACACGTAACGAGCAGAGGTAACGTCTTCAGTGTTTATGTTTCGTCCGTACAACAATTGATAACCGTTAATAGAAATATAATTTTCATCGCCACCAATAACTCTTATTTGAGGGCTGGTCTCTTTATCTTGAAAGTAAATCGTTTGACCGAAAAGGTTACGCCAAATGCCTACTTTACAATTCGGAAAATGAAAATTATTTTTAAAATATTCGGCATTAGATTTTGAAATGGGTTTTTCTATAATGGCTTTTTTAATTTTGCCATTAATACTTTTTTTTTCGTAGCTTGAATTATTAAAATCTGTTTGAAAATCTTTAAACCTAATTACAAAAGAATTTGCCCCTAATAAAGCAAAACTTTCCCGTAAACTTTGGTTCATAGCTTCGATGGCGGTGGTAATACCAATCAATGCCATTATACCTAAAGAAATAATAGCAATAGTAATACCCGACCTTAATTTGTTTGAATAAACCGAACGCCACGCTAAAGAAATGACTTCTCTTATCATAATGATGTTGCAAAGTTATACATTTAATTGAAAATGGTCGCTAATTTTATATAAGCGGTAAAAACTGAATTTTTTTTTTCATAAAATAAAATTTTTTTTATAATTTTACACCAAAATTTTTATATGCAATATCATCAAGCCAGTTTATTTAATGACGAAAAAGAAATTGAAAAAAAAAAGACCAAACGCCCTTTCAAACTACCGAACAGTTAATAAAAATCAAAGCGAATAGCAATAGGGTTTTATCAAAACATGAAATAAATTTTAATAAATTATCTGCTAAACTCGAAAATCTTCAAAACAATTATACAATTTCTTTAGAAAATGAAAAAATTCTTAGAAATTATTATAACGAACAAGTAGTACCCTATAAAACTGAATTTCTTGAATTAGAAAAAGAATTATTAAAATTATTATTTCAGCGATATACAGAGTTAAAGCCCATTAAATTTTCTGAAGAATTTCGCGAAAAAATAGATCGTGTAATGATGAGTTTTTTTAACCATTTTAAGTTTGAAATTGACAAAGATGAATCATTAAAAGAAATTTTTAACTATTTTGAAAAAAAATATAAATCAGACATTGACGAAGAAAGGCTAGAAAATGAAACAGACGATGATGGTGATGATAGAAAAAACACGTCTGATTTTAATATTAAAGATTTTGAGGAATTTATGAATTCATTTAATCCATATGATTATAAAGATGACCCAAAAATAAAAGAGGCTGTAAAAAGAGGACCAGAAGCTTTGAATGAATATTTATGGGAGTTATTTCAAAAACAAAATAACCAGGGTGAATTTAATACAGATAGTTCATATAAAAAACCACGAAAAAAATCAAAAAAACAGCTTGATAAAGAACAGCAAAAAATATTATTAGAACAAGAAAAAGAAAACTTAAAAAATAAAAGTTTGAAATCTATTTATATTGGATTAGCAAAATTATTACATCCGGATAGATATTTAGATGAAGAAGAGAAGTTAAAAAACGAAGAGCTCATGAAAAAAGTAACGGTCGCTTATAACAATAAAGATATTTTTACATTACTAAAACTTGAAATGGAATTTATTAAAAAAGAGGAAAAAACGATTGAAAACTTACCTGAAAGCACGCTTATTATTTATAACGAATTTTTAAAAGAACAAATTATCGAAATTGAAAACAATATTTTTAGTATTATTGATGCCTTAGTTTATTCCGGTATAATAAGTCCTACAACTTACAATTTATTAAATATTAAAACCGAGTTGAATTATATCTTAAGCCATAAAAATAAAACGATTAATATTATTAATCAAAACCGACGATATTATAACAGTTTTCTTCAAACTAAAAATACGTTCACGAGTTATAAAAAAATTATTAATGATCTTTTCAAGGATATTCAACATATTTATTAATGAACTTCGGTAAACCTGAAGAGTTAGTCTGCAGCGTCCTGAATTTGTCCCGATCCCGAAGTTTCGGGACGGGATGTGGGGATTTTTTGGATTAACAGGATTTTAATTTTTCTGATTGAATATAATCCCCCTTTTTTAAGGGTCAATTACGTACGTAATTGGGAACGAAGTCAAAGCGTGCCGAATAGGCACAAGAATTTTATACATGAGTTCGAGGGGATTTTTTGTAAAATTTGGTTTTTAAATTAGTAGGGACAGATAATTATCTGTCCCTAC
>JACCDX010297272.1_pt1 | contig 34534 bp, 30 predicted proteins | sample 7449681 | NCBI WGS metagenome assembly JACCDX01 (sample SAMN15323450, study PRJNA562643) | freshwater metagenome | isolation source: river surface water | place: USA:Blue River Watershed | collected 2017-08-18
GGATTTTATAATGGTTTTGGTAGATATGAAGGATTCTTATCACTGTTTTGTTATGTTCTTCTTTGGTTTGCAGCTAAGAACTACCTAAAAATTAACGTTAAAAGAATTTTAATATTTTTCGCAGGACTAATACCATTTTCGCTCTATGCATTAATTCAATACTATGGAAAAGATCCTTTAGTTATTTATTATGGATTTGTACCAAGAATATTTAGCACTATCGGAAACCCTAATTTTGTGGGATCGTTAGCGGTAATGCTCGTTGTACTTTCTTCGTCTCTGTTTTTATTAAAGAGAAAGTGGATTTATTTCTATTTCGCAATGTTATATTTTAGCACCTTGGTGGTTTGTCAAACACGAAGTGCATGGGTAGCCGGAGCAATAGTAATCACAGGCTTAATATTTTATCATTTTATTATTAAAAAGAACATTTTGTATCCTTCTTATTTGGTATTAGGTTACGTTCTAGTGTGCTTGATTTTATTCAATACTCAAAAACAGAATACCGTAATTCAGAAGTCCAAGACTATTGCCAAAGAAATGGATTTGTCAAATGAATATGGTGGGTCAGGACGATTAAAGATTTGGTCAATCACGAATAAGGTACTCCTACAAAATCCTTTATCTGGTGTAGGGCCCGAAAATTTGAAATTGGCAATTAAAACAGAACAACCAGAACTTCACAATGAATATTATAGAAGGACTAGAACAACAATAGACAAAGCGCATAATGAATATTTACATATGGCTGTAACATGTGGAATACCGGCATTGTGCACCTATTTATTGGTGATATTTATGTCTTTTAAATCGTCTTTTAGAAGCATTTTCACTTCTACATGGTGTATGGCGATTAGTTTAGCTGTTACAGCTTACTTAATTCAAGCGTTTTTCAACATTAGTGTAATTGCTGTTGCGCCTATTTTTTGGATATTTTTAGGTGGATTGGCCGGTAATAGGTTTGAATCTCAAGATTTGATGGATGAGAATTACCAGAAAAATCATATCAAAATTGTAGAATAAATCCTCATACGGAATCGTTATTATTCTCAAACCAATTATTTCGTTTTCATTATACCAAACTATGGGCGTAGACGTTATAGCACCGGTGAGAACACCATTTACTATGATAAATGGAATTAATGCGACCATGTATGTTAAGGTAAAATATTGCAACCAATACGATTTCGAAAAAAATGCAATGAAACTGAACAATGCGGCGAAAATGCTAGCGTAAAATGTATACAAACCATCCCAATTAATGACCGAATTGTAAATAGCTAAGCAACCAAAAATTAAATAAAAGGCTCTAGAAAAATTTGGAAGGGAAATGTCTTTAAAATAAGCTATTAATACTTCGTAAATAAATACACAATTGTAAGGAACGACAAAAAAGAATAAAACTTCTTCTAAAGGTAAATTCCCCACATAAATTCCAAGAAGATGTTGTTCCGTGAACCCCCAAACCTCCCATTGGGTAAAAAGTTCATCCCAAATTAAAAATGGGAATGCGACGCTTAATATAGCAATACTAACACTTTTCCAATGCTTATAAAAGGCAACTTTTTTATCAAAACTTAAAAGGAGCGGACCAATAAATGAAGCTAAAATAACCCAGGCATAGGTGCTCATTATTTGGAGAATTTACGTTTGTACGTTTGAACAGCCTCTTTGTAATATTTTCTTGGTACTATCAACATTCCAAAACACTCTCCGTGATGCTTTCCTAGGTGTTTATGATGTACTTTATGGGCTTTTCTAATGGCATAAAAATAAGGATGATCAATATCTCGTAACCATTTAAATCTCCTGTGGATATAAACATCATGAATCATAAAATAAGTGAAACCGTATAGAGCGATTCCAAAACCAATCCATACTGCAGGATAAACTTCGTTCATGAGTCCTAGCATGATACACAACCAAGAAGGTATGGCATAAATCAAAAAGAAGACGTCATTTCTTTCAAAAAATCCAGGCTCTTCTTGATGATGGTCTTTATGAAAATACCACATAAGGCCATGCATGACAAATTTGTGTGTGGCCCAAGCCATAAATTCCATTCCGAAGAAGGTTAACAATAAAATAATCACTCCAAAAACAATCATAAGTAATGCACGTTAAGTATGATAAAAAAAACAACCATAACTAATAACAATACTTCAAAAACTTTGTTCTTTTCCTCTAACTTTAATCCATAGAAAATAGATTGAATAACAATTCCGGTAATAAACCAACAGATGAAGTTATAGCTTGGGATAATGTTGTCTTTCCAATACCAAAAATCGGTATGCGCTGAAATAGGTTCAATAAGCACGTCTAATATGGTCATTAGTGTACCACCAAGGACAATTTTACCGAATGTATTAAGATTTGTTCTCGCCATTAAAGATGAAGCAGAAACAGCTACAATTCCCCAATTTAAACCGATCACCAGAGGTACATCAAAAACTTTAACTCCTAAATTTTCTCCGTACCTATAATTGCCGAAAAGTAAACCCGTATGAACCCCAATGAGCTCAACAGAAATTCCTATAATGAATGCCGAAATAAGAAAAATAATGAAACTCTTCTTCTTTGTTTTTTTACTTAAAATAACAATTGAAAAGGTTAATAAAAGATTGAATGGTGTTAAAGAAAGAAACCATTCGCTATGAGAAGGTAACGTTGAGCCTATAGCTCCAATTGAATAAAACAAGATTAAAAGGGAAATAAAAAGATGTTCTTCTTTAAGGATGAGTTTCACGAAATCTTATTTTTAATGGAATAATCAATCGTTTCATCGAGTGAAAAAAAAGTATGATTGAATGCGGATTTTAACTTCTCTTTGCTGTAGGAAATTGTTTTAAAGGAAGATTTTACAGTGTCTCGACTCAAACCTTTCTTGTTGTTATTAAAAACCTGGAACCATTCATTTAATAATGCAACAAATAGCGCTAAGTTATACGCAACTTTATAACGAGGAGATTTAGTACCCATGTATTTAGTGAGCTTACTAAACAATTCCAAAAAACTAATGTTCTCCCCGGTGCATAGAAAGCGCTCTTTTTTAATTTGCGAATTCATTAAAAGTATCATACACTGAGCAACATCTCTTGCGTCTACAATGGCATTAGAACCGGGGGTATAAAACGAAATTCCTTTAGAAGCGGTTTTTAAAATCGACAACGATGAATCATTCCAATTTCCGGCGCCTAAAATCACACATGGATTTATTATGACGGCGTCCAATCCCTCTTGAATTCCTCGCCAAACCTCTTTTTCGGCAAGGTGTTTTGATATAGAATAGGCACTTGTTCCTTTTGTTAATTCCCATTTGGAGTTTTCGGTTGTCAAATCACTTTTTGAAAATCCTACAGCAGCCGTTGAACTGACGTAACAAAGTCGAATTTTTGGGATATCAAGACAAGTATTTACCAATAAAGCGGTAACTTCTTTATTCTGTTTTAATAATCTTGAAAAGTCTGAAGAGAAAAAAGAAACAAGCGCAGCACAATGATAAACTTGGGAGCAATTTTCTAATAATGTACCCACATCATATGGATTGCACAAATCAGCTTGACGCCATTCAATTCTGTCAAAATCAACAAGAGCGGACTCACCGCCCAGAATCAAAAATAACTTTCTTACTTGGGCAATACGTTTTTCAGATCGAAAACTAGCACGAATAGTAGATCCACCATTGTTTTTGGTTAAAAAATAAAGTAAGTGTGAACCTAAAAGGCCTGTTCCACCAGTAACGACAATCATTAGACAAAACTAATGATTAATAACTACTTGGAATTTTTCTCAAGTAAAAGATTGTATTTTTCTAATAGATTGAGGTATTTATTTTTCCAGAACTCTACGGTATTATTGCTTTCAGAGTCGGACCCACTGTCCTCCAATTGCATGGCAACCGTCATGTTACGGTATTTTTTTAGCTCAATAATATCTTCTGAGAAATCATGGTGAATGATTTTTCCTATTTCTAGAATGTAATCAATTGAAACATTCGGGTTTTCGAAGGCATTGTAGATCCAACGTCTACTTTTTTTTAATCGATGAGTAAGCTTTGTTAGAGGCATTCCGCTATCGCGAACAGCTTTCTCTAAAATTTCTCCTTTGTGCTGCATTTCAAAGAAATCTTTTAAAGTTAATAACTACCTAACGCTTTGCTAGGTCATAAATATTTAACAAAGTTACTGAAATATTTGTTCAGCAAGTATTATGTATGCAGAGTTTTTTTTATTTTATATTAGTTCATGCAGTAAACTAATCCTTTCTTGATTATGTTTGACGCTTCTTTTAGCAAATACTCGTCATGTACAGATGAAACAAATCCAACTTCATAACCACTTGGGCCAAGATAAACTCCGTTGTTAAGTAAAAAAGAATGTAATTTATTAAAATGAGACATGTCAGCTTCAATTTCCGAAGCTTGCCGAACGCGTTTTTTTCCGTTAAATGAGAACCAAAAAATGGATCCTATGGCCACTAATTCTACTGCCAAATTATTTTCTAAACAAAAGGCATTAATGTCATTTATGAAGCTATTTGTTTTCTCGGATTGAGATGTGTAAAAGTTTGTCGCGCTGCATTTTTTGAGTTGCGCCAAACCTGCAGCCATGGCAACTGGATTGCCTGAAAGCGTGCCTGCTTGATAAACAGGACCATCAGGAGAAACAAATGACATAATTTCTTTTTTTGCGCCGTAGGCACCAACGGGTAACCCACCTCCAATAATTTTACCGTAGGTAACAATATCAGGATTAATATTGTAAAGTTCCGCAGCGCCTCCAAAGGCTACACGAAAGCCTGAAATCACCTCATCGAAAATCAGTAATATTCCATTATTTGTGCAAATTTCTCTAACTTCTTGAAGAAACGATTTGTCTTGGAGTATTAATCCATTATTGGCAGGTATAGGCTCAATAATTACACAAGCAAGATCATCTTTGTATGTAGAAATGCAATTTTTTAGAGTTTCACTATCATTTAAAGGCAGAACTATAGTTTCATTAGCCAATTGTTCCGGAACGCCTGCGCTTGATGATGTGCCAAATGTTACCAACCCACTTCCTGCCTTTACCATTAATGAATCTACATGTCCGTGATAACAGCCATCAAATTTTATAATTTTTGATTTTCCGGTATACCCACGAGCCAATCTGATAGCAGACATGACCGCTTCGGTTCCTGAACTTACAAATCTTATTTTATCTATGAACGGGATTCTTTGTAAAATAAACTCTGCTAAGTTGTTTTCATGTTTTGTTGGTGCTCCGAAACTTGCACCATTTTTCAATGTGTCAACAATTGCTTCAAAAACATCGGGATCATTGTGACCATGAATAAGAGGTCCCCAACTGCAACAAAAATCAATAAATTTATTCCCATCTTCGTCCCAAAGGTAAGCTCCATCTCCTTTTTGAATAAACAACGGAGTTCCACCAACTGATTTGAAAGCGCGTACAGGTGAATTAACACCTCCCGGAAAAAAGGTTTTAGATTTATCAAAAAGAGCTGCTGAGGCCACTCGACTTATTGGTTCATTTCTGTTCATTTCTCTTATCTTTGTCGTACAAAATTACGAACAATCAAGATATGTTTAAGTTTCAGAACACCATCGATTTCGCGAGAAGCATGGATCAACAAGATGCATTGAAAGAATTCAGGCAAAAATTTATTTTCCCAACGTTTACTGAAAAACCCGTCATTTATTTTACCGGTAATTCCTTAGGTCTTCAACCAAAAAAAGCTTCAGAATATTTGAAAGTAGAGTTGGAGGATTGGGCAAAATATGGAGTTGAAGGCCACTTTTTGGCTAGGAGACCATGGTATTCATATCATGAACAACTGACAGAATTGACTGCTGAAATCGTAGGTGCTAAATCTATCGAGGTTGTGGTAACCCATTCGCTCACTACGAACATACATTTATTAATGGTCTCTTTTTATAGGCCACAAGGTAAAAGAACAAAAATACTTTGTGAGGCTAAAGCATTTCCAAGTGATCAATATGCTTTGGAATCGCAAGTTGCATTTCACGGTTTGTCCAAGGATCATCTTGTAGAAGTATTTCCAAGGGAAGGCGAGCAATTGATTAGAGAGGAAGATATTTTTGCCAAAATCGAGGAATTAGGTGACGAATTAGCGTTGGTTATGATTGGGGGTGTGAATTATTACACGGGACAATTATTCGACATGGAAAAAATTACGGCTGCTGGACATGCTGTAGGAGCTAAAGTAGGCTTCGATTTGGCACATGCTGCTGGAAATATTAACCTCAAGTTACACGATTGGGGCGTTGACTTTGCCGCATGGTGCGGTTATAAATATTTGAATTCTTCTCCTGGTGGTGTTTCTGGGATTTTTGTCCATGAACGTCATGCAAACGATCGCACACTGCCTAGATTTGCAGGTTGGTGGGGATATGACAAGTCAAAGAGATTTAAAATGGAAGCAGGATTCGAACCTATGCCAGGTGCAGATGGTTGGCAATTAAGTAATGCGCCTGTTTTGTCGATGGCTGTCCATTTGGCATCCTTAGAAATTTTTAGTGAAGCAGGCATGGTAGCCATAGGTGAAAAAAGGGATCAACTAACAGCATATTTAGAATTCATCATAGATGATTTATCTGCTCGAAATCAAGAAAGGTGTACATTTGAGCTGATAACACCACGCGATAAATCAAAAAGAGGAGCCCAGCTATCCATTATGGCAAAAGGACAAGGAAAATCGTTATTTGAAGCATTGAGTAAAGAGGGAGTTGTTTCAGATTGGCGAGAGCCAAACGTAATTCGCGTCGCACCTGCACCGCTATACAATTCCTTTGAAGATTGTTTTCGGTTTGGTGAGGCCCTGCAAGCTGCTATCCAATAACAAAGGTTTTAACGACCTCTGGAAAATATAGCTCCTCGAGTTGTCTTACTTTTTGTTCGATTTTATCTACATCATCTGATTCCGAAATAGTTACTTCATACTGAGCAATAATTTTTCCTTGGTCGTATATTTCAGAGACTTCATGTATGGTAATTCCTGTTTTTGTTTCGCCTGCATTAAAAACAGCTTGATGAACATGCCTACCATACATGCCTTTTCCACCATACTTTGGAAGAAGTGAAGGATGAATATTTAATATTCGTTCTCTGTATTTTTTTATAATGTTAGGAGAAATTTTTTTAAGAAAACCTGCAAGAATAATGTGAGTGACATGTTTTTCTTGGCAAATTTTTTCTATTTGTATATTCAATTCATCGGTATCACCAGAAAGCTCAAGATATTCTAACTTTCGGTCATTGCAAAAACTCTGAATTGATTCGTTATTTTTGGAGGATAACACAATGAAACTACAACGAGTTCTTAATGGTTCAAAATTAATCAACCGGCGTGCGTTGGATCCTGTTCCTGAAATCAATAGGGCTATTTTAGGCGAATTCATGGGACCACAAAGTTAGAAAACAATAAGGGATTATGACATTCTTTGGATTTAGTTGATAAATAATCGCGATTTATTTTGTTTTTTGGCAGTTTGTTTTTTTCTTTGCAGGCTGAAACCTTTAAATTATTTAAGATGTCTGAAATCAAAGCTAAAGTTATCGCGATAATCGTTGATAAACTGAATGTTGAAGAGAGTGAAGTAACGAACGAAGCGAGCTTCACAAACGACTTAGGTGCCGATTCATTGGATACCGTAGAGTTAATTATGGAATTTGAAAAACAATTCAACATTTCTATTCCAGACGATAAGGCTGAGGGCATCCAAACAGTTGGTGATGCAATCGCTTACATCGAGGAAAACGCGAAATAATTTGTTATTCCGATCGAACCATGCAATTAAAAAGAGTTGTTGTAACAGGAATGGGGGCGTTGACTCCGCTAGGAAATTCTCTTGAATCTTGCTGGGAAGGATTAATTTCTGGAAAAAGCGGTGCTGCACCAATCACACAGTTTGATGCAACTCTATTTAAAACACAATTTGCTTGTGAGCTTAAAGGGTTTAATGTGGATGACCACATGGACAAAAAAGAGGCTCGCAAGTTGGACCAATTTTCTCAGTACGCCATAGTTTCCGCAACGGAAGCTATGGTTGATGCTGGTTTAATGGAATCGAATCCAAATCTGGATAAAATTGGTGTTATATGGGGATCAGGAATCGGTGGACTTAAGACCTTTCAAGAAGAATCTAAAGATTTCTTCCGAGGAGATGGAACACCAAGATTTAATCCATTTTTTATACCAAAAATGATTGCTGATATTGCGGCAGGGCATATTTCGATAAAATACGGATTAAGGGGACCAAATTATGTTACAGTTTCCGCATGTGCCTCTTCAACGAATGCAATTATTGACGCGTTCAACCTCATACGTTTGGGTAAGGCTGATGCCATTGTTACCGGCGGTTCCGAAGCTGCTGTAAACGAAATGGGAATGGGTGGTTTTAACGCTTTGAAAGCACTTTCTACACGAAATGATGACCCTAAAACTGCCTCTAGACCATTTGATGCGGAACGTGACGGTTTTGTGTTAGGAGAGGGAGCTGGTGCTTTGATTTTGGAAGAACTTGAGCATGCGCTGAAAAGAGGTGCAAAGATTTATGCGGAAGTGGTAGGTGGAGGAATGTCAGGAGATGCCTATCACATGACAGCACCGCACCCAGAAGGAATTGGAGCGAGAAACACAATGTTAGCTGCAATTGAGGATGCAGAAATTACCCCTGACCAAATTGATTACGTAAATGTCCATGGTACATCTACACCTCTTGGTGATGTGGCTGAAGTTAAGGCCATACAACAAGTATTTGGTGAACATGCGTACAAATTAAATATTAGCTCAACAAAATCTATGACTGGTCATTTGTTGGGTGCTGCTGGGGCAATTGAAGCGATTGCTTGTGTTATGTCTGTTAAACATGACATTGTTCCACCAACTATAAATCATTTCAATGATGATCCTGAACTGGATCAGAAATTAAATTTCACATTTAATACCGCTCAAAAAAGAGTGGTTGAGGTTGCTCTTTCCAATACCTTCGGTTTTGGTGGTCATAACACCTCTGTTATAGTAAAGAAATTTAAAGGATAAACACTGAAGCTGCCTTTATTTTCCGGAAAGAAAAACGAGGATGAAATAAAATTAATTTCATTTATACTCAAGCGATTTGGTTACAAGCCAAAAAATTTATATCTTTTTTTTCAAGCCGTTACACATAAATCAAGTTTAGCAAATCCAAACTCAGAGGATTCAAATGAACGTTTAGAATTTCTAGGGGATGCAATTTTAGATGCTGTTATTGCGGAATATTTATATTCGAAATTCCCTAAAGAGGACGAAGGATATCTAACCAAAATCAAGTCTAAAATTGTGAATAGGAAAAACCTTAGCGATATCGGAAGTGTTATGAAAATTCGCGAGGTGCTCGTTTACAATGAAACAAGAGCAATAAATTTGACTTCTTTAGAAGGGAATGCCTTTGAGTCTATTATTGGTGCCATTTATTTGGATGGAGGTTTTGAAAAAGCTAGGGCTTCTATCAATAATTATGTTATACGAAAACACATTAACTTAACAAAGTTACTGGAAGAAGAGATTGACTTTAAATCTAAATTATTCATTTGGTGTCAGAAACGAAAACTTTCTATTGAGTTCATTGTAATAGCAGAGACCCATGAAAATGGCCAATGGAATTACCGTGTGAAAACTCTTATTAATAACACAGAATATGGTATTGGAAGCGGACAATCTAAAAAAGCTGCAGAACAAGAAGCTGCCCGCGAAACATTTCAATTGATGGGTGAAATTTAGAAATATCTAGCTCAATTAATAAAAAATTAGTTTCTTTGTAAAAATAATTGAAGTATGAGCACAACCGACTTTTTTTGGAATCTAGGAGATTTATTTCAAACGGCATTTTTGTTTTATGACATGGTAGGTAATTATTTTAATTACTTCCTAATTCTTGTCGGTTTCTTTGGCTTCTTTTATTGGATGAATATTCAAAGAAAGTTAAGTGCGAAGTCGAATGTGCCAACAGAAGTTTCAGACCCAAGTTTCAAGGGTTGGTATAACGAGGAGGGTCGTCAATTAAAATAGGCAACTATTTGCCATTTTTGCCGTCTTGAATTCATGCTTAGAATTCTAATTTTTCTCGCTTTACTAAATTTCGGATTTCGAGCGTTTACTCAAGTAACTGCGGCAGACTGTATCAATGCAGTGAACATTTGTCAAAACGCAACTTTTGCTATCGATCCTAATGGACCAGGATCTGTTGCAGATTTTCAATCAGGAACTGTTTCAAACCCTTCGAGTAATCCTGCTTCAGGTAATTCGGGATGTTTGCTAGGTGGAGAATTGAATCCAACTTGGATGATAATCAATATTGCGGGATCAGGTTCACTTCAATTCTCACTAGGTCAAGATATGGGTATAGGCTGTTTTGATTGGATTATGTGGCCTTATTCTTCAAATGCATGTTCTCAAATTCAAAGTAATCAATTAGCTCCGGTAAGGTGTAATTGGAATGGAGCATGTGAGGGTTTTACCGGAATCGCAAGTCCACTTCCCGCAGGAGGAGATCCTTCAAATTTTGAACCGCCATTAAATGTTACCGCAGGACAGCAATATTTGTTATGTCTTTCCAACTATAGCAGTCAAACGACTAATGTTCCCTTAAACTTTTTCGGAACAGCAAATGTTAGTTGTAATCCAGTTTTGCCTGTAACTGTAAATAGTACAACAATTTGTCCTGGGCAAACCGCAACATTAACGGCAACTGTCACTGGAGCCACCTCTTATTCTTGGTCACCTGGTGGGCAAACAACGCAATCCATTACTGTATCACCAACTACAACAACGGTATATACCTGTACCGCTACTGGTCCTGGATTAAATGGTGGAACAGCAACTGGAGTCTCCAGCGGAACAGTTACTGTTTTATCCGCAACTAGTTCACAATGTGGTTGTACAACTACAGCAACAAACAATGGGCCTGTATGTGTCGGTGGAACATTTAATGTTACCACTTCTGCAGTGCCGGTTGGGAGCTATTCTTGGACATTAAATGGAACACCTGTCGGGAATACGCAAACATTAAGTTCTTTACCTGCTTCGGCCCCTGGAGTATACACGTTAAATGTTACAGCAACAGATGGAATTGGTAATGTATGCACATCATCCACAAATGTTACTATACACGCTCTTCCTAATGTAAGCGCAGGAAATGATGTTTCGGTTTGTTTAGGTAATTCAGTTACTTTATCAGGTTCAGGTGCAAATACCTATCTGTGGACAGGAGGTATTCAAAATGGAGTTCCTTTCATTCCAAACAGTAGTTCTACCTATACAGTAACGGGAACGGATCTTAACAATTGCATTAATAGCGATCAAGTGAATGTAAGTTTATTATTTGCTCAAACGCCATCAATTACGCCTAGTGTTACATTAGGTTGTGTGCCTTTGTCAGTTAATTTTACTAATGGAGATCCTCTCGCAACTAATTGCGTTTGGACTATGGGAAATGGGGAAACGTATTCAGGCTGTAATGGTGTAAGTACAGTTTATAATCAAATAGGGTGTTTTGATGTTACCATTCAATCAACAGATGTTCAAGGTTGTGATACCACAGTAACATTTAACGATATTGTTTGCACGGAGGAATCAGAAGCCTCCTTTTATGTTAGTCCCGGAATAATTGGCGCTTCAAATTCAACCGTAAGTTTTTTCAATACTTCGTCTGGAGCGGTTTCTTATCAATGGTTATTTGGAGACGGGGAATCATCGTCTGCAATAGATCCTACTCACACTTATTCAACATCGCTGCAAACGGGGTACATTGCCTCCTTAATAACAACTTCTCAGGCCGGTTGTACTGATACAGCTTCTTCTCCAATTCAATATGAGGAACAGTTAATTTTTTATGTGCCGAATAGTTTCACTCCTGATGCCGATGAACATAATCAATTGTTTCAACCCATTTTCACTTCAGGATTTTCAGCAGAAAATTGGCAAATGTCTATTTACAATCGTTGGGGCGAATTGATATTCGAGTCTTTTGATCACACAAAAGGTTGGGATGGATCTTTTGGTGAAAAGGGAGGAGTTGTGCAGTCAGGAATATATTCATGGGTAATTCGTTACAAACCGAAGAATAACGATGAGAAACTTGTTGTAAATGGGTTTGTAAATGTATTAAGATAATGTTCAATCAAAACGAAAAAAGCTACCGAAGGGTAGCTTTTTCTATTTTTATTAAGGTGTAGTTTTATTTTTCTGAAGTCAAACTCGCTTTCAAAAATTCCCTATTCATTCTAGCGATATTTTCTATGGATATTCCTTTTGGACATTCCACTTCACAAGCACCTGTATTCGTACAATTTCCGAAGCCTTCCTCATCCATTTGACGAACCATGTTCAGTACGCGATCCTTAGCTTCTACTTTACCTTGAGGAAGTAAAGCATATTGGGAAACTTTCGCGCCAACAAACAACATTGCAGATCCGTTCTTGCACGTTGCAACGCAAGCACCACATCCAATACACGCCGCTGCCTCAAAAGCTTTGTCGGCGTCTGCTTTAGGAACAGGAATCGCATTGGCATCCATCGTTCTACCAGAAGTATTAACAGAGACAAAGCCTCCAGCTTGTTGAATGCGATCAAATGCACTTCTGTCCACAACTAAATCTTTAACGATTGGGAAAGCTGCAGATCTCCATGGTTCAACATAGATTGTATCTCCGTCTTTGAACATGCGCATGTGCAATTGGCAGGTTGTTGTTCCGGTATCAGGACCATGTGCACGCCCATTGATATACAATGAACACATTCCACAGATTCCTTCCCTACAATCGTGATCGAATGCAACAGGTTCTTTACGCTCATTAATAAGTTGTTCGTTCAATTGATCCAACATTTCTAAAAAAGAACTATCTGTTGAGACGTTATTCAACGCATAACTTTCCATTTGACCTTTTGCGTCTTTATTCTTTTGACGCCAAATTTTCAAGGTAATATTGATCATTTTCGATGCCATACCACTTTATTTATAATTTCTAGCAGCAATTTTAATTGCTTCGTATTTTAACTCTTCTTTATGCAGAACCGACTGTGTCGCATCCATTCCTTTATATTCCCAAGCTGCAACGTATTTGAAGTTTTCGTCATCTCTCAAGGTTTCACCCTCGGCATCTTGAAATTCTTCTCGGAAATGTCCTCCACAGCTTTCGTTTCTGTGAAGTGCATCAACAGCCATTAACTGACCAAGCTCGATGAAATCAGCTACACGCAATGCTTTCTCCAATTCTGGATTCATTTCGTTTGCATCTCCAGGTACAAAAACATCTTTGTAGAATTCTTCTCGTAACACTCCAATTTCTTCAATTGCTTCTTTGAGTCCTTCTTGATTTCTACCCATTCCCACCTTGTTCCACATAATTAAACCAAGTCGTTTGTGGAAAAAGTCAACGGATTTTGTACCGTTGTTTGTGAGGAATTTATTAATTGTGTTCTTTACGCTATTTTCAGCTTCCTCAAATTCCGGTGAATTTGTTGAAATTTTTCCAGTTCTAATCTCGTTGGCTAAATAATCTGATAAGGTATAAGGTAAAACGAAATAACCATCAGCTAATCCTTGCATCAGGGCAGAAGCTCCTAATCTATTCGCTCCGTGATCAGAGAAATTCGCTTCTCCCGTGATAAAACATCCTGGAATGGTACTTTGTAGGTTATAATCCACCCAAACTCCGCCCATCGTATAGTGAACTGCAGGATAAATTTTCATTGGTGTTTCGTAAGGATTTTCATCTGTAATTTTCTGGTACATCTGAAACAAGTTTCCGTACTTTTCTTCAATCCATTTTTTACCAAGCTCTAAAATTCTTTCTTCAGAGGGTGAATGTTCACCTTTAGCATATGCCGCTTGTCGTCCTTTACTTTTAATTTCCGACGAAAAGTCAAGGTAAACACCTTCATTTGTATCATTTGCTTCTATTCCAAAGCCAGCATCACATCTTTCCTTAGCCGCACGAGAGGCAACATCTCGAGGTACTAAGTTACCGAACGCTGGGTATCTTCTTTCTAAAAAATAGTCTCGATCTTCTTCCGCAATTTGAGTTGGTTTTAATCTTCCTTCTCGTATAGCTTCAGCATCTTCTTTTTTCATAGGGACCCAAATTCTTCCTGAGTTTCTCAAAGATTCTGACATCAGCGTTAATTTCGACTGATTTGTTCCATGAACAGGAATACAGGTTGGGTGAATTTGAACGAAGCATGGGTTAGCAAACAAGGCACCTCTTTTGTGAACCTTCCAAGCTGCGGAAACATTACTTCCCATTGCATTGGTCGAAAGGAAATAGACATTTCCATAACCCCCTGAAGCAAGTACTACAGCATGTGCCGCATGTCTTTCGATTTCTCCAGTTACTAGATTTCTTGCAATTATTCCACGTGCTTTACCGTCCACAATTACAATGTCAAGCATTTCGTGACGGTGATACATTTTAACCCTTCCGAGACCAATTTGACGAGAGAGGGCAGAATAAGCACCCAATAAAAGTTGTTGTCCTGTTTGACCAGCCGCATAAAAAGTTCGTTGAACTTGTGTGCCACCAAAAGAACGATTGTCTAATAAACCACCATATTCGCGGGCGAAAGGAACACCTTGTGCAACGCATTGATCGATAATATTACCTGAAACTTCTGCCAATCGGTGAACATTTGCTTCACGAGCTCGGTAGTCACCTCCTTTAATGGTATCATAGAACAATCGGTATACGGAGTCACCATCGTTTTGATAATTTTTCGCCGCATTAATTCCTCCTTGGGCAGCAATAGAGTGTGCACGTCTTGGTGAATCTTGAAAACAGAAAGCACTTACGTTGTAACCCATTTCACCTAAAGAGGCAGCCGCAGAAGCTCCCGCTAGACCTGTTCCCACTACTATAACATCGATTTTTGGTCGGTTATTAGGAGCCACAAGTTTCATGTGATTTTTATGATTGGTCCATTTGTCGGCTACTGGACCCTCAGGAATTTTAGAATCTAATTTCATATTCTTTTCCTATTTGATAAAAATTAATATTGGAATCAATGCAAATAAAAGTGGTATGATAACAGCAAAGCCTTGACCTGCTTTTTTAACCAAAGTATTATATTTCGCGTGATTTAAACCAAGTGATTGAAAAGCTGATGCAAATCCATGCCACAAGTGAAAGGCAAGCACTCCCATACTTATGACGTAAATAAGAAGATATAATAATGCTTTGTCATTTACATCAGGATTGAAAAAATCCATTACAACGGTATGTAAATCTCTGTAACCTTCGGCTAACTTTAAATTCGAAGATTTTAAAAATAATTCAGTTCCTTTTTCTTCAATTTGAGCAGTATCCTTCGGAATAGGATTGGTACTTGGAACATGTGTGTAGTAATAGTCGATATCAGGAGATTGACCTAATCTTTCGTCGATTTTTACTTTGTAAGTATGTAGCGGAATTTCTTCTGAAATTTTCATCTTCCACCAAAAATTAGCCATGTGCGTGACAATAAAAACCAAAATTAAAGACCCCAAAAGAGCCATCCATCTCGACGGTAAAGAGGAGTTTGCTGAAGGATTGTTGTAAACATAGTTAACAGGTCTTGCCTTTTTGTTTTGTATCGTCAACAGAATCCCGTCAACAGCATGAAATATGATGGAGGCATAAGTTATGTATGACATAATTTTAATAAAAATGTTATGTCCCATAAAATAGGCGTATTCATTGAAGGCACGGCGTCCTTCCTCTCCAGTTTTCATAATTAATTGCAAATTTCCGAGTAGGTGGCCTACTAAAAATAAACACAAGAATAGACCAGTTACAGCCATCCAGTACTTTTTGGCAATCGAAGACTTTATTAATGCGGAATTACTCATAAGATGATAACTTTATTCGTTTGCAAATTTAGTGTATTGAACAACTAAATTTTAAATTAGTTCTTATTTAGAATAATTATAGATAAGTCAATTGAATTTCCTCCTTTGATACTGAAAATAGAACGTTTGCTCCGGTAATCATAGCGCGATTGTCTTCAAAGTGTCCGCAAGGAAAATCAAAAGCGATGGGGATTTTGGAAAAATTAAAATGTTGCAGAATAATATCTTGAACGGATAATCCAATGGAATCAGTAGTATCTTCCATATCTGTCATCCCACCGATAATCAATCCTTTAATTAAGTCGAATACCCCAGCTTTTTTTAATGCAAATAGCATTCTGTCAAGGTGATACAGTTGTTCTGATAAATCCTCGATAAACAGAATAGCATCTTTAAACTGGAAGCTATCTTTTGTGGCTAACAAGGAGTAAATAATACTAAGATTTCCTCCAATAAGTGTACCTTCGGCACGTCCATGTTTAGCTGAATTGGTAGTTGGATAAGAGATTTTAATTTCTCGACCACATAAAGAATCCATAAGCGTTTGCAATGCCTCAGGTGAATTACTCATGTAGTTTATGGGCATGGTGCCATGAATGGATTGAATTCCTAAATTAAAGAGCCGATGATGAAAAACGGTAATGTCACTAAAACCAACGAGCCATTTTGGATGCCTTAACATTGCTGCCCAATTCAAACTGTCAAGAATTCGAATTGATCCGTAACCACCTCTTGCACAAATAATGGCTTTCACCTCTTCGTTATCAATTCCGCTCTGTAGGTCCATCGTTCTTTCGTGGTCGGATCCAGAGAAGTATCCAAATTTACCCGTGCAGTTGGGCGAAACTACTACCCTAAATCCTTGATTTTTAAAAAAATCTACTGCGTAATCCACAACAGTTTTTTCGATAGCTTTAGCCGGTGCAGTAATGTATATTAAATCACCGGTTACGAGAGCTTTAGGTTTTATCATTTGTTTTTGGCGATTAATGTTTCAGCTATCAACATATCCAAACGAGTAGTTATTTTTATGTTTTCTTCATTTCCGGGAAGCAAATGGACAGGTATATTCATTTTTTCGGCAAGACTTGCATCATCGGTGAAGGAGGTATTATATGGTTGCTCGTACAATGTCTTTAATACTTGACTTCGAAAGCACTGTGGAGTTTGAATCAACCTAAACTCGTCTCTTTTTACTGAAAAGTTCTTGTCATTAGTTACTTGACGAATGGATTCTTTAATGGAAATTGCCGGTACCACAACCTCATATTTTTCTAATTCTTGAAAACAAGACTTAATAACAGCCTGTGAGGTAAATGGCCGCACACCATCATGAACTGCCACAACTTCACCTGTTACTCTTTTCAATGCATTTTTTATAGAATCAAAGCGTTCTTCTCCTCCACTTATTACTAAATGCGGTACTCGGAAATAATGTTTTTCTACTAAAGTTTCCCAATATCCTCTCCAATCAGCAGGAAGAGTCAATAGAATTTCAATATTTTCATCAAAACGATAAAACAATTCAATGGTATGCATAAGGATAGGTTTTGTACCCAGCAACAAAAATTGTTTGGGTAAGTCACTGCCCATTCTTTTTCCAATACCACCAGCTGTAATTATAACACTTCTGCTTGCCATTACTCAAATCTACTCAATTTTTTAAAAATCCGATAAATAAAGGAAACTTATACGATGACATTCCAATTTTGAAATTCTGTCCGCTCAGAAGTTCTCCATCGCATTCTCCGAAAATAGTATCCGGTGAAGAGACTTTAATGCTGGTATCGGCGCCATAAATGACCTCTTTGTGCTTTAGTTTATTACCTTTCCTAAGGTTACCTAGGTTTTTTATGTAATCGAATAAGGAGACTTTTCCAAAAAAAGCAAAATGTAAAATACCGTCTTGGACGTTTGCATCGGGTTGAATAATTAAACCATCACCGAACATCGGTCCGTTGCATATGGCAATCATCAACGATTTTCCTTTGATTTCTTTTGTGTCAGATAGGAGATGGAGCTCTTTTTTTCGAAACGAAAAAAATGCTTGAATAATGGACAAGGCATATGAAAATGTTGGACCAAAAGTCTTTCTGTTTTTATTGAGTTTGAGTACTACGTCACCTCCGAATCCTAAGTCGCAAATATTAACAAAATACCTTAATGAACTATCAATTTGTATATAAGGCAAATCAATTGTAAGAATCTTTGGTTGTTTGATGCAGTCTATGAAATTATCAAAATTCACGTTGGATTCAACTCCTCTAACAAAATCATTTCCGGTTCCGTATGGAATAATTGCTAGTTGCGGTTTACTTGAGTTTCTTACCCAACCATTTATGACTTCATTCACTGTTCCATCGCCGCCGATGATTAAAATGAGCTCTTCAATCACCTTTTCAGCAATTTCGCTTGCATGCATTGAAGAATTTGTTTCCGACAGCACAAACCTATTTCCTAACTCTAATCGACATTCGGAAATAAATGCTAGAAAACGTTTTGATTTCTTTTTGCTTCCATTGAATATGCAGTGAACGGTCATCACGGCATAAAATTAACAGGAACTTAGTAGTTAACTTCTAGTTTACTGTATTTTTTATAAGTTAAGCCATTTTTGTCTAGGCCAGTAATGAAGTAAATATAACTTCCGGTTGGCACTAGATCGCCATTTTTATCTAAACCATCCCAGTTAAATTCTTCACCGGTGAATGAATATACTACTTGGCCTTTGTTATTTAAAACAACAACCGAGGCCTCCCTCAGTTTTGAGATATCAACAGCGAGGATATCGTTGGCTCCATCATTATTTGGTGTAAAGATATTTGGAAGAACTAAATCCAATGTACTTGATTGAGGAAGTTTAATATCCTCATTTGAAGGGGTTTGGTTTATTATGCTCGTTCCGTTCGAAACAATTGGTTGTGGAATAATAACATTGAGCTGTTCTACTTTTTTCTCCGACTTACTTTCTTTTAAGTTCTCTGTAATAACTGGTGTATTGTTTTCTTCAACCAAAGGATTGTTATTGCCTTCCAAAATAACCTCAGAAAACTTGGATGGATATTTAATTTCCTCTTTTTTGGTGGTTTCCTTAATCTCTGTGGAGGTCGTTGTTTCCTTCTTAAGCTCTTCAGGTTGCTTTGGAGTTTCAATTGTTTGTGTTTCTTGTTGGTGCTTATCAGCCGAATAAAAGAGAACGCCGGTTACTGTTGCTGCCACAACCGAAACTCCAATTGCAATTTTCGTCAATACACTAATACCTGTGCCTACGGTTGCAGAGCCGGTAGAAATCGAAGAAGAGACATTAGACCAAATATCAGCACGCACAGGTGAATCCAAGTTGTCTAGCTTGCTTTTAATTAAATCATTAAATAAATCTCTTTCTTCCATTATTTTTTTCTATTCGTTCTCTCAAATAAGCCCTTGCTCTCAGGTATTGCGATTTGGATGTACTTTCTGTTATATTCAGGTGTTGTGCAATTTCTTGATGGCTAAAGCCTTCAATCGCAAACATGTTGAATACCACTCGGTAGCCGTCCGGCATTTTTTGGATTAGACTTAATAATTCCTCAGCCGCCATATGCTCAAGAATTTTATCATCCGATGTCAATTTATATTCAACATCATCTGTCGACTGAACTCCAATTAGTTTTGAATTTTTTCTAATTTGATCCAGGCAAGTATTTACGATGATACGCCTTATCCAACCTTCCAATGAACCTTCGTTTTTGTATCGATCTAAGTAATGAAAAACTTTAATCATTCCATCTTGCAACATGTCTTCAGATTCTTCGCTGCTTTTCATGTACCGCAAACAAACGGTCATCATTTTGGGGGCAAACTTGTCAAAAAACGCTTTTTGTGCTTTTGGATTTCCTTTTAAACAATCGGCGACGAGTGTAATTTCATCCATAATGCGTTTTGTAGACTTAAGAATTATACTAAAAGTTGCACAAACTTATTTTTTTTTTGAAAGTAACGATACAAAGTACTCTAAAAAAGTCATATTATTAAGGGAAAGGCGCTAATTTAGTTTATATTATGACTATGAAATCAGTTTCTCTTATTCTAATTCTATTTTTAAGTTTTTGTCTGCGCGCTCAAAATGCTACCATCACGAAATTGCAATTTTGGAGAGGAGAACTTAGCATGAATGATCGTTTACAAATTCCTTTTTTGTTTTCGCTTGAAAAAAATGGAAAAAAATACAAAATGACCATTTTAAACGGTGAGGAAAAAATTAACTTGAGTTGCACGCAAAAAAAGGATAGTATAACAGCATTATTTCCGGGTATTGATGCTTATTTAAAGTTTAAAATTGATGGTAATGAAATGAGAGGATATTGGTTGAATCTAAATAAAAAAAAGTTGCAAAAAATCCCTTTTCATGCCTCTTTTAATGAAAAGTTACGATTTGAATGGTCTACCAAAGAAGACCCTGTGGATGTGAGGACAAAATATAGTTTGGTATTTGACGACGACACAGAAAAGAATATTTGTGTTGGATTATTCAAAGGTGAACCAGGTATTATTCAAGGAACCATTATGACGGAGACGGGCGATTATCGATTCTTAGATGGGAATGTAAATGGAAATTCATTTAAAATGTCAACTTTTAATGGAACTTGGGCTATGTTAGTGGAAGGTCAGATTATAGGGGATAGTATTGTTGGATACTTTTATAGCGGTTCAAGTTATCGTACTAGTTGGAGAGGGAAGGCAGATGACAATGCGATGCTACGAAAAGCGTCATCACTTACCTATGTGCTAAATGACCAAGCTATTAATTTTTCTTCAGTTAGAACGCTGAATGGAAAACCCTATCGTTCTAAGCAAAATTCAAATACAAAGCTCTATCAAATTATGGGTTCATGGTGTCCTAATTGTCTAGATGAGATGGTGTTTTTTAAGGAATTACACAAGGAGTTTGCCAATGATGGATTAGAAATTATTGCTTTTGCTTATGAAAATCAGCAGGAAATAAGTTCCGCTTTGTCCAAGCTCAAGAAATTTGCAAAAAGGATGGAAATTCCATACACCGTTTGTTATGCAGGCAACGCTTCGAAAGAGGTCGCAACCGCAACATTTCCAATGCTAAATCAAATTATGAGTTTTCCAACAAGCATTTTGGTTGATAAAAATGGTAAAATTCGTCATATTCATACTGGATTCAGTGGTCCGGCAACAGGTAAAGTCTATGACGAATATAAAGAAGAAATGAGGGGAATCATTAAATCCTTGTTAGTAGAATGAGACTTGTTTTTATCTTATTGTTTTTAGTTCAAGTTAAGGTACCCTTTGCCCAGTCTAAAGCATTTGAAGATAAAACCTGGAAACGTGCGGTATTAAAAACAGTTCGTACAAGTAATTTTGATTATTTAGAAAAGGTACTTCTAACGAGAGATGCCATAGTAAACTTACAATTATTGGAGGAACAAAAAGCTAAATTATTGATGTTGTATAATTCAAGTTTTTCTTCAGCGCGAGACTTGTTTGATAAACAAATGACCACGCAACGAAATATTGGCTTGAATAACAAAAAAGTTATTATAATTGAAATGAGAATTTTAAATGAACCAGGAGAATCAAAAAAACAACTATTTATTCAAGTAGTTGCTGCCCGAAAGAAATACATATTCCGATTTCCAAATTGCTACATCTATAATGAAAAAATACTGACAACCGGAGAGGTTGAGGTTCAATTAATCCCTGAATTATCGAATGGCAGGTAAAGACGAGAATGCTAAAAAAATTGTAATTATAGGTGCGGGTCCTGCCGGCCTTACAGCTGCATATGAATTGCTTAAAAAGGGAAATTATGAGCTGACAATTTTAGAAAAAAGTCATGCGCTTGGAGGATTATCAAGAACTGTAAACTATAAAGGATTGAGGATGGATATCGGAGGTCATAGATTCTTTTCGAAATCAGATGTTGTAATGGAATGGTGGCAAAATATTTTACCAATAGAATCGCATCAAGAAGGAGAACAGATCTTGCATTATCAAGGTGAAAAAACGAAAATAAATATTCCTTCTACTGATAAGGAAAAAGGAAGTATGATGGTAAGAAATCGAAAGTCGAGTATCCTTTACCTCAGGAAACGATTTGACTATCCACTAAATCTGTCATTGGAGACGATGAAAAAATTTGGTTTTTGGCGTTTGGTTAAGATTACAATTAGCTACTTCTTTTCGAAATTCATCATTTCTAAACCTCAAAATCTTGAGCAGTTTTTCATAAAACGATTTGGAAAAACCTTGTATCTGACTTTCTTTAAAAGCTACACAGAAAAAGTTTGGGGAGTGCCATGCAATGAAATTTCAGCAGAATGGGGAGAACAACGGATAAAGAAATTATCATTTTCAAGAGCTCTTTTCCATTTCTTCAAGCCAAAAAATCAGCAAATTTCACAAAAGAATGTAGAAACATCACTGATAGAACGGTTCTTATATCCACGGTTGGGACCTGGTCAAATGTGGGAGGCAGTTGCTGAAGAAATAAAGAAAAAAGGCGGAAAAATTATTTTCGGCGCACGTGTTACGGAATTGTCAAAGCGAGATGGTGTAATCAGTAATGTTCTTTTTTCAATAAATTCTAATAAAGAAATTCTGGAGGCAGACGAGGTAATTTCTACTATGCCAGTCAATGAATTATTAGCGGCTCTTCCAAAAGTACCGCAAACGGTGATTGAAATTGGAAAAGGATTGAAATACCGAGATTTCATAACGGTAGGTATTTTAGTGGATAGGGAGAGAACGGTTTTGTCCTCCTATGAAGATAATTGGATATATATTCAAGAAAGTGATGTTAAATTAGCCAGATTGCAACTATTCAATAATTGGTCGCCATATTTAGTTGAGGCGCCGAATAAACTATGGTTGGGGTTGGAATATTTTTGCACAACGAAAGATGCAATTTGGCAAATGTCGGATGAGCAACTAATTGATTTGTGTGCTGATGAGTTACAGAAACTTAAATTGATTGAAGCGAATGCCATAGAGGATTTTCACATTGTAAGAGAGGAAAAAACATATCCTGCGTATTTTGGAACTTATGATCAATTTAATGTCATTCGATCGTATACCGATGAGATACCAAATCTTTTCTTGATTGGTAGAAACGGGATGCATCGTTATAACAATCAGGACCATTCGATGTTAACGGCTATGGAAGTGGCTCATCAAATTCATAACAATCAGCGCAATAAATCATTAATATGGGAGATAAATACTGAGCAAACTTACCATGAGAGTAAATAAACATTTTTTTATTTCGTTGGTATTAGGTTCTTTTTTTGCATCTATTTTCTGGTCGTTCATTAGATTGCCTTATGAAAATCCTCTTTCAATAGTTGGATATTTAGATAATATTCAGGAAAATCCTTCGAATGATATTGTTCGTTTTATTATATACCTCACACTACCAATTCTTTTGTACAGTATCTATTCGAGAATTTCAAAACCTACGACACAGAACTCTTTTGAATTGAATGAAAAAATGGAAATTTCACCCAAAAAAGAATGGGTATTTTATTTCATTATTTCTATGCTTTGTGGGATTTATATCATTCAAGAAAACCCAATTTTTGATCCATTTCATGAAGGCGAATCTCTAGGTCCTGCTATCGATTATTTGCACGGAAAGGTTCCTTATCAAGATTTTATTTTCTGCCATGGATTGATCCAAGATCCTCTCAGAGCGGTTTGGGCATTTGAGTTATTTGGTCAATCTATTGGTTCTTTTAGAACGATGAGTTCTCTATTAGAACTACTTGCTTTGGTTTTATTATCTATTTTTTTAATTCGATATTTTAAGGGAAATGTTAAGCAAGCTACAATTTGCTTACTCCTTATCATTTTAATTCAGAAAACATTAGATTTTATTTATTCACATGGTGGTAATGAATGGGTCAGTACAATTACCTTTCAACAGGGGAGGGATAGCACACTTTATTTATTTCTAATTACACTGACTTATTTTAATCCATCAGATTTTAAATCAAAGGATTGGTATAAACAATTTGCAGTGATTTTTTCCATGGCATTTGTTCCAGTTATTTCATTTATATATTCGATCGACAGAGGATTTTATTTGTCCGCTTCGTCGTTAATAATCTTTATGTTATTACTCTTCTTTTATTTTGGAGAAGCCCAATTGAAACGGCGAATGTTCTTGTTTTATTTACTTGGCTTGCTAACTGCGTTTTGTCTTCTTTTTTTCATTCTAGAAGATGGATTTGATGATTTTATCGTCTATGCCTTTGTAGAAATGCCTCCATATAAAGAGTTTTTAGATGGAAAGCCTTATCCAATTTTTGACTACCGTTTTAATTTCGCCTTATTCTTTATAGCATTTCTTTTATTAACGGCTTTTGTTCAATTATGCCATCTTTATCAGAATTATAGAAACTGTAAAGCTACCTTTGAGTCATTCATAACTAAGTATTTCATTGAACTTTCCATTTTAATTTGTGCTGTGCTCTTTTTTAGATCCGTTTTGGGGAGATCGGATATGTTTCATTTGCGCTATGGTATTCATGTTTCACTGTTGTTATTTTTAATTGTTAGCGTAAAATTATATTGGAATAGTGTATTTTGGACGAAACAACGGGTTAATACGATTGGTGTTGTTGCTCTCATATTAATTGGATACAGGATTTACGATAAAAAATTATTTTCAGAGATATTTCCAATTTCAAAACCTGATTCGACTTATGTTCCAAAAGAATACGTTAAAGCCCTGAAATATTGGAATGAGAATAATATCGAAAAATCAAATGTTTATTCTTTATCTTCTGAAGCATCGTGGTATTATTTTTTAAATCAACCGTGCCCCACACGTTTTCCAGTTACTTATTTCGCACAAAGAGAAGATTACCAAAAGCAACTAATTGAATCCTTACATAATAAGGAGGTGAAATTTATTCATATTGACCATTCATCCTATTTTACCTCACTAGACAGCATTCATATTTTTAATAGAATTCCGCTAGTTCACAATTACTTAGTAAATAACTACGTTTTAGATACGCTTATAGAGAAACAAGAAATTTGGAAACGAAAGTAAACTAATCCCTTATCAAGAACTGGTACTTATCAATATTCTTTAATGCGATACTTGTTCCTCTTGCAACTGCTCTTAAAGGATCTTCTGCAATGTGAACGGGAAGTTTTGTTTTGGCTGAAATTCTTTTGTCTAGACCACGTAACATTGAACCTCCACCAGCAAGATAAATACCTGTCTTGTAAATATCTGCCGATAATTCAGGTGGCGTCATCTCTAGAGCACTAAGAATCGCTTCCTCAATTTTAGAGATAGTTTTATCAAGTGCATGCGCAACCTCCACGTAAGAAACCATGATTTCTTTGGGTATACCTGTCATCAAGTCACGACCTCTAACAGCAAAATCCGCAGGAGGCGTTTCAAGTTCAGGAAGTGCTGCTCCCACTTCAATTTTTATTTGCTCGGCAGTACGTTCACCCACAAGAATGTTGTGCTGACGACGCATATATTCTTCTATGTCATTTGTGAAATCATCCCCGGCAATACGAATGGATTTATCACAAACTATACCTCCAAGGGCAATTACTGCAATTTCTGAGGTACCACCACCGATATCAATTATCATGTTCCCCATTGGTTCTTCCACGTCGATACCTATACCGATTGCTGCGGCCATAGGTTCATGAATGAGGTAAACTTCTTTTGCTCCAGCGTGTTCAGCTGAGTCGCGAACCGCACGTTTTTCTACTTCGGTAATACCGGAAGGGATACAAATCACCATACGCAGGGTAGGATTAAACAAACTTCTTCCTGGATTAATCATCTTAATCATTCCGCGAATCATTTGTTCTGCACTTTGGAAGTCTGCGATTACTCCATCTTTAAGTGGCCGGACGGTTTCAATGAGTTTGTGGGTTTTTCCATGCATTTGTTGTGCTTTTTTCCCGATAGCCACAACCTTTCCCGACTGAATGTCCTTTGCAACAATAGACGGTTCGTCAACCACAACCTTATCGTTCCAAATTATCAATGTATTGGCAGTACCTAAGTCTATGGCAATCTCTTGAGTTAAAAAGCTAAATAATCCCATTTCGTGTTCCCACTTTAAATAATAAAAGAGTCCTCTTTTTGCACTACCGCCTGATCAAGACTCCGTATAAGTTGTAAAGATATAAAAGTTCAGTTGAATTTAAAAAATTAGTGTTTAAAATGACGCACTCCCGTATAAACCATTGCCATATCGTTCTTGTTACAATAGTCAATTGACAATTGGTCCTTCACCGATCCACCAGGCTGAATGACTGCGTGAATACCTTCTTTACGCGCAATTTCCACACAATCAGGGAAAGGAAAAAACGCATCACTCGCCATAACAGCTCCGTTTAAATCAAAGTTGAATGCTTTTGCTTTGTGTATGGCTTGGGTTAATGCATCAACGCGCGATGTTTGTCCGGTTCCACTTGCCAAGAGCTGATTGTTTTTCGCCAAAACAATTGTATTTGATTTCGTGTGTTTCACAAGTTTATTTGCAAATAATAAATCGGAAATATCATTTGAAGTTACCTGCCTTTTGGTTACCGTGGTTAAATTACTTTCGGTTTCAGTTTTAAGGTCCTTATCTTGCACCAAAAATCCATTGAGAGCTGACCTTACTTGTTTTTGACTAAATTCTACTTGTTTCTGAACTAATATTATTCGATTTTTCTTTGATTTAAGAAGTTCTAAACCTTCGGAATCATATCCTGGAGCGATCAATACTTCACAAAACAATTCGTTTATAAGCGTTGCAGTCTCCTTGTCAATGAAGGCATTTGAAATGAGAATACCACCGAAAGCACTCACCGGGTCAGCAGCTAAGGCATCTTCATATGCTTCTTTGATGGTGTCCCTCGTAGCCAAACCACAAGCATTGTTGTGTTTGAGAATTGCAAATGTTGGTCCGTCCGTAGTAAATTCCCCAATCAAATTAACTGCAGCATCCACATCTAATAAATTGTTGTAGGACAATTCCTTCCCGTGTAATTTATCGAAAAGAGTGGAAAGATCTCCATAGAACCAACCGCGTTGATGAGGATTTTCTCCATAGCGCAAAACTTCTGCTTTCTGCTCACTCAATTTCAAGTGTTTACTTTCATTTGCCGTGAAATAATTATGGATCGCGTTGTCGTAATGCGATGAAATATGAAAGGCTTCTGCAGCTAGGTTTTTTCGTTGCTCATAGGTGGTAGTGCCATGTTGACTTTTCAATAGCTCAAGCAGATGATCGTATTGATTTACAGAAGAAATGATGGCTACATCGTTGTAATTCTTTGCCGCTGCTCTAATAAGTGAAATACCTCCAATGTCAATTTTTTCAATAATGTCCTCATGTGTTGCTCCTGAAGCAACTGTTTCTTCAAAAGGGTAGAGGTCAACAATAACAAGATCAATTTGTGGAATGTCATGGGTTTCAATGGCAATTTGATCCTCGTTAAGGTTTCGTCTATTTAAAATACCCCCAAAAATTTTTGGATGTAAGGTTTTAACACGACCGCCAAGTATTTCCGGAAATTGCGTCAGGGTTTCTACGGGTGTCACCGGAAGTTGCAGCTCTTCAATAAATTTTTGGGTTCCCCCAGTGGAATACATTTCTACACCGTTGGCATGAAGCTCTTTTACAAGTTCGTCTAATCCTGATTTGTAATAGACTGAAATTAACGCTGATTTTATTTTTTTTGATTCACCCATAGTTTGAAAATAATGCGCAAAATTAAAGCAATTAACCGATTGCTTTTTGCTATTTCTATCAACAATTTTAAATAGTTTTCAATGTTAACTGAATGTTAAGAAAACTGGTTATTCAATTAACAAAAACATAACCTTTCATTCATTTAAGAATTATGGCAATACCCTTCCTTTGCAGCTGAAAATAATGCATATGAAAGAAATATTAAAGGGATTGATTTTTACTATTAGTTTTTGTGTTTCCGGCTTAACGTTTGGACAAAACGCAAGCATCAGTGGAGTTATTACAGACGCACTGTCCGGAGAAAAATTATTTAGTGTTAAAGTGGTTATTCAAGGGTTGGGTAAGGGAGCGACGACGGATTTGGATGGAAAATATGCCATAAAAGGTTTGTCTTCCGGCGCATACAAGGTAGATGTTCGTTACAACGAATACAACAATTTACTTTTGGATGTCGTGCTAAAAGAAAATGAGAACTTTACAATGGACCTGAAATTAGAGAAAGCCTCTCAGTTGGGGCCTGTAACCCTTCAAGGTAAAGTAAAACGAGACGGAACAGTCGATAATATCCGAATGATTCGTATGACGCCAAATAACATCAGTCTTATCAGTCGAGATGTAATTTCAAGAACTCCAGATTCAAAAGTTTCTGAAGTTCTGAAACGCGTGAGTGGTGCAAGTGTTCAGGATAATAAATTTGTTGTTGTGCGTGGTTTAAGCGATCGCTATAATTTTGCTTTAATCAATGGGGCTTCATTGCCAAGTTCGGAAACTGATAGAAAAGCGTTTTCATTTGATATTTTCCCATCTAGTTTTCTAGATAATTTGGTGATAATAAAAACAGCTACTCCGGATCTTCCAGGCGAATTTTCCGGGGGCGTAATAGACATAAATACATCTGAGCCAAAAGATACAAATTATCAAAACATTCAAATAGGTGGGGCCTTCAACGCAATAACCACATTCAGAGCTAATCAAACATACAGTGGTTCTGGAACCGATTTTATTGGTTTCGGAACAGGAGCTAGAGAGATTCCTCAAGGTTTGGCGAGCACTGAAGCTTTTGGTACAATGACTGCTGCTGATAAAGCGGAGCAAGCAAAATTGATGAATACATCTTGGGGAACCTCTCCTTCCCGCGCGTTACCAAATTTGTCGCTTCAGTATAATTTAAGTCATACAGTTGCTTTGAAAAAGAAGCGGACTTTGGGTATTGTGTTTGGATATATTTATCAAAACAACCAAAGTTTTAGTTTGAATACTCGTAGAGAATTTGAAGAGCAAGCAACCGGTGTTATCACCAAAAATGAATTGAAGGATTCAGTATTTACTAATTCAATATTAAACAGTGCAATGTTAAATTTGAAATATACCATCAATTCTAAAAATTCGATTTCATTTAAAAATTTATACTCCATAAATGCTGATGACCGATTGAGTATTCGTCAAGGAAAAAGAGATATGGATATTGAGTCTGTTTACAATGAACGATCTACAAATATGTGGTATACCCAAAATAATTTATACACAACTCAATTGATAGGTTCTCATGAACTTAAAAATAAAATCAAAATTAATTGGAATGCGGGAATGAGTGATGTGAGAAGAGAAATTCCATTTTTGAGAAGAACGGTTTACCAACAAGTTGATACGACATTACCTTATTTTGCCGTTATTCAGAACAATGATATTACTACCCTTGGTGCCGGAAATATGTTTTGGTCAACTCTGTCTGAGGGAATCTATAATGCCAAATACGATGTCATAGTTCCTTTTGGTGGGGAGAAAAAAGAATATAAAATTAAGGTTGGAGGTTTGCATCAATTTCGATCTCGATCGTTTGCTGCAAGAAATTTAGGATTTTCAAAATACGATCCAGCGGGTAGTGCTAGTTTCAATTCTAATTTGCTTCTTTTGCCGGGTGATGAGATTTTTTCTCCAGATAATTTAGGATTAATGGCTGATGGACAAGGTGGATTCAAATTAGAAGAGGGGACAAATGTTGACGATAGCTACCAAGCTTCTTCATTTCTTAATGCAGCCTTCGGAATGGCAGATTTTAAATTTGGTGATAAATTCAAACTTGTAGGGGGAGCGCGCATAGAATCTTATAATCAGGTGTTCAACTATATTGAGTTTGGTAGCAACGAAGCTCAAAATTTGGACACTACGGTCGTCGACATATTGCCTTCAATTAATTTAATTTATTCATTATCAAAGAAAATGAATTTGCGAGCAAGTGCCTCAAGAACAGTATCAAGACCTGAATTCAGAGAGTTGGCACCTTTTATTTTCTATAATTTTATCAACGATAACTTGACCTCAGGAGATCCTACCTTACAACGGGCAAAGATCAATAATTTTGATTTGCGCTATGAAATATTTCCTGGTAAGGGTCAATTGTTTAGCGTATCGACCTTCTACAAGCAATTTTACAACCCTATTGAATTATTACTTCGAACAGGAACATCAGGACAACCGGAATTATATTTCGACAATGTTGGTAATGTTGTGAATTTCGGTGCTGAAATTGAATACCGCATGAATCTCGGGATTTTCAAGCCATCAGATTCTACAAGTTTCTTGAAAGACATTACCCTGTTTTTCAATGGATCTTATATAAAATCCACCATTGATTTAAGCGCATTTCCAGGATTAAATGAATATAATAATGGTTCTCGACCTCTTCAAGGTCAGTCGCCTTATATATTAAATGCAGGATTATTTTACAATGCGCCCAAAAATTGGAATTTCTCCGCATCATACAATTATGTGGCGCAAAGAATTGCGATTTCAGGAAGTACTCAAGAACCGAGTGTTTGGGAAAATGGTCGTCACGTCATAGATTTTCAAGTAACTAAAACTTGGAAGGAAAGACTCGAATTAAAGCTGAATGTCAAGGACTTGTTAGCTCAAGATCTTATTTTCTTTCAAGATATAAATAAGAACTACAAATTAGATAAAGGTATAGATAGTGAGTGGCAAAGTATTACCTTCGGTCAAACAGTGTCGCTAAGTTTGAAATATACTTTTTAATAGTTACGATCTTCCACAAAAAAAGCTGTCTTCGGATGGCTTTTTTGCTTTTTCAATATTACCAAATTGTTTAGAAAGCTTAACAAAGACTTAACGAACATTTAAGGATGTTGTAACTCTGTGCACCTGAGTTCATCGGAACTTTGTACCGATAAAAACTAAATTAAAATGAAAAAGATTTACACCACTTTAGCCGCTGCACTTTTAACGGCGTCGTCGTTTGCCCAGGATGCATTTTGGACACCGACAACTTACAAAGGTGCGTTTCCAGTGACGGACAACACACCAACTACAGATTGGACCTCAGGATGGTCAAATTTTGATCCTGAAAATACAGTTTACCCTGCAACTACTCAAACTGTCTCTACAGACATTACAACCAATACGACTTGGTCGGGAGTGATTTTGTTGCAAAACAAAGTGTATGTTAAAAATAATGCAACTTTAACCATAGCGCCTGGAACGGTTATCAGAGGTGATAAAGCGACTCAAGGTTCTTTGATTATTACGAGAGGAGCAAAAATAAACGCGCAAGGAACAGCTTCACAACCTATCGTTTTTACATCCAACGAAGCAGTTGGTTTTCGAAACGAAGGAGATTGGGGTGGAATCGTTTTACTTGGTTTAGCTAGAAACAACCAGCCTGGTGGCGTAGCAAATATTGAAGGGATTGTTCCAACAACGGATACACAATATGGTGGTGCGTTCGATAACGATAATTCAGGAACGATTAAATATGTTCGAATTGAATTTGCTGGAATTGCTCTTGAGCCAAATAAAGAAATTAATGGTATTACTTTCGGTTCAGTTGGTTCAACAACAACCGTTGATTATGTTCAAGTTTCATTTTCTGGTGATGATTCATTTGAATGGTTTGGTGGTACAGTAAATTGTAAGCACCTTATCGCATACCGAGGATTGGACGATGATTTCGATACGGATTTTGGCTATAGAGGAAAAGTGCAGTTTGCACTTTCTATTCGTGATAAAGATATGTCTGATGCTGCGGGAGACTCTAATTCATTTGAATCGGATAATGATGCTGCAGGTTCTAACGCACAACCGTTAACAATGCCAATTTTTTCGAATGTTACTTTGGTTGGCCCTAAAGGAAATGGATCGGTTACACTCCCAGTTGGCGAAAAATTTGAAAAAGCTTTCCGTTTAAGAAGAAACACATCGACTTCAGTTTTTAATTCATTAATTACCGGTTGGGAAAAAGGATTGTCTATTGAAGGAGCTCCAGTAGTTGATAACCTAAACGGAGATACAATGGTAATTGCCAATAATATTTTCACGAATTTTGCAACTCCAAGCTGGACTGCCACCAATACCAATACAGTATTAAATACAGGTGGATCTACTACCTCTTGGTATCAATCATGGTGGTCTGTTGACGCAAATGATTCAACAGCGACCTTAGCACAGGTTAATTGGGTGAATTTATTTCCGTCTTTAGGTACAACTCCAGATGCAAGATTAGTAGGAGGTTCAGTAGCTGCTTCTGGAGCGACTTTTACAAATCCTAAATTTTACAGTGTGGTAGCTCCAACAGTTGCAACTACCTCATTTAACTATTGTCAAGGAGCTTCTGCAACACAATTATCAGCTACTGCTTCAACAGGAAACACATTAGCTTGGTATGATGTCGCAACTGGTGGAACTGCACTTTCTGGCGCTCCTTCACCAAGCACAACGGCACCGGGAGTTTACACGTATTATGTAAGTCAAAAAAATGCAGCTGGAGATGAGAGTCCACGCGTTGCAATTACTGTAACAGTTAACGCGCTTCCTTCAACACCAACGATTACAGCAGGTGGAGCAACTTCTTTTTGTACAGGTGGAAGCGTTGAATTAACATCATCTGCTTCAACAGGAAATATTTGGTCAACAAACGCAACAACACAAGCGATTACTGTAACTTCTTCTGGTTCCTACTCCGTAACTGTTACTGATAACAATGGATGTTCAGCATCTTCTGCAGCAACAACTGTAAACGTTAGTAACGCACCGGCTCCTACTGTAACAGCCTCAGCAACGCAAGCTTGTTCAGGAGATGTTGTTACATTAACTTCTTCAACTGCAGACTCGTATGCTTGGTCAAATGGCGCCACAACGCAATCGATTCAGGTTTCTGCTTCAGGAAATTATTCAGTTATTACAACTAATGCGGATGCTTGTGCAGGTGTTGGAACGTCAAACACAGTAAACGTAACGTTCACAGCGACTCCAACTGCAGCTGGTTCATTTACTTCAAATGGTAACATAGTTACGTTTAGTAATACGTCTACAGGTGCGTCTTCTTACTCATGGAATTTTGGAGATTTCTCTAATTCATCGGCAGCGGCTCCGGTACATGCTTACGCTGTTGACGGTACATACCAAGTTGTTTTAACGGCAATTAATGGTAACTGTACAGATACAGTAACATTTAATGTTGTAATCAATACTTCATCATTGAATGAAATGACAGGTGTTGAACAAGTGAAATTATATCCTAATCCAACTAATGCAAATGCGACACTGCAGTTTGTAAATAATTTAGGAACTGAAACGACAATCGCACTTCAAGATCAGTTTGGAAGAATTTTGGAGAGCAATACGACTTCTAACATTGGATTAAATGAAGTTACAGTAAATACATCAACGCTTAGTGCAGGTCTTTATCAAGTGGTATTGACGAATGCATACGATAGCGCTATATTAAAATTAATCGTTAATAAATAATATTAATAAAGACCGGGTTGGGATACTGACCCGGTTTTTTTAACCTCTTCCAACATGGAAAATCTTAAAGGCCATACAATCTTGTTAGTCGATGACGAAGCGGATATTTTGGAATTTTTATCCTATAACATTCGAAAAGAAGGGTATAAAGTCTTTACAGCTTCCAACGGTGAAGAAGCGATTAAAATGACACAACAAATCAGTCCATCTTTAATACTTTTAGATGTGATGATGCCGAAAATGGATGGTATTGAAACGTGCCAAGTGATTAGAAAAGATTTGAATTTATCCCAACCAATTATTGCTTTCCTTACTTCAAGGGCAGAGGACTATGCTCAAATTGCGGGTTTTGAAGCTGGCGCAGATGATTACATTACAAAACCAATTCGACCTCGTTTGTTGATTACAAAAATTGAAAGTTTATTGCGACGATTAGATAAATCCAAAGGAATAGAGGTAGAAGTAGGAGAGAGCTCCGTAAAAATAGACCGGGAAAAGTATATGGTCGAAATTGAAGGAAATCAGTTGGTGCTACCGAAAAAAGAATTCGAGCTTTTAGAACTTTTGGCTAGCAGGCCAGGAAAAGTGTACAACAGGGATCAGATACTTGCTATTGTTTGGGGAAATGAAACTATAGTAGGCGAACGAACAATTGATGTTCACATTCGAAAATTAAGAGAGAAATTAGGAGATCATTACATTAGAACAATTAAAGGTGTAGGGTACACGTTTAACGATAAATAAAGAATATTTGTCGAAGTTTTAAATGATTTTTTAATAATTTAGCTAAGGTTCAACAGCGTTGAACTTTTTTGTTTTTATGGCACAATATTTGTTAATTGGTTTACGCTAAAACATACTACTTGAACATCACTAAAACCTTGTTTAAGTGTAAAGCATAATTAAATCACAAATACTTTTTTCATCAATGAGCCCCGTAAAGGGGCTTTTTGATTTTCATAACCTACGTTAATTCGCAAACTACAATAGAATGTTTATTTTTGATCAGTCAACACAATAGATTTATGGAAAGAAGAAGTTTTGTTGGAAAATTAACCTTAGGCTTGAGCGCGGCTATCTCGGCTCCATTTATTGCTTGGTTCAAAAATGACAAACAAGAAAAAAATACACCAACCATGATAAAAAAAATTAGACC
>JACCDX011251366.1_pt1 | contig 34497 bp, 9 predicted proteins | sample 7449681 | NCBI WGS metagenome assembly JACCDX01 (sample SAMN15323450, study PRJNA562643) | freshwater metagenome | isolation source: river surface water | place: USA:Blue River Watershed | collected 2017-08-18
AATATATAATGCGGATTATTTATTGAATCATATAAATAATTTCGATTTAATAATTTATTATATATAAAATTTTCAAATATTCTTGTTTCTATTATTCTATTTTTTATTACATCATCCGATATTAAAGATATAAAATAAGAAATATAAAATAATAATAACTCTTTAAATTCATTTGTTTCATTCTCGGTTGAATTATTTATATTATAATTATAATTAGTTTGAATTATTAATTCTTGTGAATCTATATTATTATCTTGATTGGAATAAGATATTATATATGTTGAAAACAATTCATATATTAATAATTTAACTGTTAATAACTTCTTATTTATTAATTCAAATAGATAATAATAATAAATAAATCTTAATATACATAACACTAATAGCAATATATTTAAAAAGTATAGTATTAAATAACTATTTAGTATTTTACTTTTAATTATCTCATTTTTATAATATAGAAATGTAAAATAAACTCCTATAATTATCACTATCTGAAAAATAAAATTAATTTTATTTTTCATTTTATTATTTTTTTCAATTAATATATTTATATCTATATAACATAATTAACACTTTATTAAAAAATTATTATCAAATTATTATCAACAATGTCTCACGAATTAAAAGGTATTTATGGCACAGCATATAGTTGTAGCAACCCTTCTAATACATATTGCGATGATTGGTATACTAGCACATATTCTAATGTATTTAATGGCAATTCAATTAAATCATTATCATCAGTTAAAAATTTAGGTTTTAACAATATTCGAACATATTATTTAGATCCAAACCGCGACCATTCTGAGTTTTTAAATACTTGCAATCAATTAAAATTATCTGTTGAAATTGGAATTTCAAATAATTTACTTGATAATCGTGATGTACAATCTATTCAAAAAATAATTAATCAAGTTAAAAAGTATTCCTGTGTAAAAATTTATACGGTTGGTAATGAATATTTTGGTAATATTGATAATATTATTTTCGGCATTGAACTTATATATTCATTAGATTCTAATAAATATATTATGCATTCTTCTATTTTTGATGATAAATTCTTTTCTGCTAAACAAATTTATTATAAAATTCCTAACTATATTAAACATTCAAATAAATATATTGTTGGCATAAATATGTATTTTTATAATAATCCTGCTAATACACACGGAGATGTATTACAAAATGTAGTTAAAGAATATTATTCTGACCCGACTTTAAAATATACTTATTTAATTATTTCTGAGTTTGGTAATAATAATGATAACGACCAATGGAATTCACTTTGGAATTTTAGTTGGGGAAATTCTGAATGTTTACAAAATTATCCTAATTATTTAGGATATGAATTATTTTCATATTCTAATGAATCTTGGAAGGGTTCGCATAACGGAGAAAATAATTATGGAATTATTAAAGAAAATGGCGAATGTAAATCTGGTTTTTATGCACTACGTGAATTTAAAAATAATAATAAATTTAATTTTGTCATTAAACCAAATCTATTTTAAATAATAAATTTATATAATATTAATACAATGTATAGATTTTTTATTTCTGGATTATTTTTTAATTCTATTCTATTTTATACTTTAAACAAAAAAATAAAAATATATCATACAATTAATATTACTTGTTTATCATATCTTATTACATATAATCTGTTTTCATTGCAAATCTGTAATTAATATTAATTACATTTATTTTTTTTGATCGCGAACATTTTCAGCGCGAGGCGCCGACGGCAAAATCCCCTTCCGATTTTACGGAGTTTTTGGTCAAATTAAAATAAAGAGCGCGAATGCTATAAATTTGCTTATATGGGCGGCTAATCTCCCGAAAAAACAGCCAAATGCTCCGCAAAAGCGACCAAAACGCCGTAAAATGATTTAAGAAATAATAAAAAATTGAATTTTATTATTTACATAATATTATTAAATCTAGTTATTATCGCAAATATGATAACTGGCTATATGTATATAAGATCACATCCTAGTTGGGACATATATGAATGCTATAAAATAGGAATTACTGAAAATATAATAAATAGAGAATCGCAATATATAACATCTGAAATTGAAAAAGGGATTTTAATAAAAATATTTAAATTTGATAATATAGAAAAAGAATATTTTAATAAAATTGATCTAATTGTTAAAAAAGAATTATTACATTTAAATTTTATAAAAAATGCTGGAACTGAATTTTATAAATATGATTGTGTTAATAAAATTGAAGGTATATTTATAAAATATCATATTAAATATATTGAATTATCAAATAATGAAATTAATAAACTATCAAGAAAAATTTATTTTAAAAATACTAAAAATATTTTAAATGTTACACACAACTACATGCCTAGAAATGATCAAATAAATATTTTAAATAAGTGTAATGAATATTTTATTAATAATGATAAAGGAATTTTAATATTGCCGTGTGGATTTGGAAAAACAATTATATCATTATTATTTTTAGAATATTTGAAAATAAACAAAATTGTTATTGGTGTGCCAAACATATTGCTATTACATCAGTGGAAAGAAAAAATAAAAAAGTGTATTCAAAATAATTGTAAAATATTATTAATATATCAAGATATTACAATTAAAGATATTAATAATTTTATAAATACAAATACTAATTATATTATTATATGTGTATATTCTTCATCACATAAGTTATATAAAGCATCTGAATCTCATACATTTGATATTTTAATAAATGACGAAGTACATCATTTAACATCACAAAATTCTTTGCAATTAAATAAAGAATATGTTAATATATTAAAAATTAACTGCAGAAAACAGTTATCATTAACTGCGACTATAAAAGTATTAGATAATAATTATAGCAAAAATAATATTATATCTAATGACAGTGTATATCATTTTGGAAATATTATAGAATCAAAATCATTACTTTGGGCGATTAAAAATAATTTAATTTGTGATTATGAAATTCAAACAATTATTACAACTGAATCTAATATACTAGATATTTTAAATAATTTACAACTTCAAACAGATATTAATAAATTATTATTTGCAAGTGCATATGCAAGTGTAATGAGTATTTATCAAAAAAAATCTCATCATTTATTAATTTATGCAAACTCAACTGAAAATTGTACAATAATCAATGAATATATTAAAATAATATTAAATTCATTAAAATTTAATAATTGTTATTATTCTGATTATCATAGTAAATTATCAAAAAATAAAAAAGAAGAAATAATCAATTCGTTTGAAGAATCTAAATTTGGTATTTTAAGTTGCGTATATTGTTTAGGCGAGGGTTGGGATTTGCCGCTATTAGATGGCGTTGTTTTTGCAGAGAATATGTATTCTAATATTCGTATAGTTCAATCTGCATTGCGTGGTTGTCGAAAAAATATCAATGAACCAAATAAAATTAATAAAATAATTTTACCTATATTAAATAAACATAATACTATTGATAATTTTAATATATTTGATTCTGATGAATTTATTAAAGTAAAAGAGATTGTAACACAATTAGGTTTAGAAGACGAAACAATTATTTCTAAATTTAAAATTTTAAATACAATTAAAATAAATAAAAACAGCAATACAGAATGTAATTGTAATTATAGTATTGAATTTTATAACGACATTACTAAACAATTTATATTAAAATCAATATCTAGAAAACAATTTACAATATCTTATAATAAAGCAAAAGAAATAATAAAAAATTATAATATCAATTCTATAAAAAATTATTATATTATATGTGAGAAGGATATTCGATTACCAATGCAACCAAAAGAATTATATAAAAATTGGATTGATTGGATTGATTATTTATCAATTGATAAATCTAATTTCTATGATTTAAACACTTGTAAATTAAAAATTAAAGAATATATAAAAAAAAATAATATTATATTAAATCGATTAGATTTATATACTACTTGCTTATCTTTGTGTCAAATAGATAATAAATTTCCATATGCAGATTTATGGATTGATTTTTATAATATAACTGATTTAAATAAACTATTTTCAACCAAAACTAAACGTTTTGGTTAAATTTAAAATTGAATTTTTTTTATTTAAAAGTATATTACATTACATTAATATATTTAATTTAATATGTCTTTAATTAATACTTTTAATAAATGTTTAAATAGTCTCAGAGATAATGAAGCATTAACTGGTGATAAAGCACTGCGTGAATTATCATATTTATTAATTTTAAAATTAATTGAACCACAATTAACTGATCTTAATTTAATTGATTTTAATTATGACTTTGACGATTTATCAAATGATGAATCAACAAAGTTATTAAATATAATTAAATTCTCGCAATTAATTAAAGAACCAGAAGAAAATTTAAAATCTTGTTTAAATAATCTTTGGCAATTTATATTAGCAGTCCATCCTAAAACTAAAATTATTTTTGCTTCTAATAAAGTTTTTGAAATACGAAAAAATTATACATTTAAATTATTAATTGAAGCATTAAATAAAATTAATTTAAATGAATTAGACTATGATATTTTAGGTAATATTTATGAAAAAGTTATTTCTAACTCAATGGCTGGCAACGGTTTAGGGCAATATTTTACACAAAATGAAATAAAAAAGGTTATGATAAATTTAATTAACCCAAAATTACACTCTGATGGAACAATAGAATCTGTATGCGATCCTACTATGGGTACGGCTGGATTTTTAATTAGTTATATTAATGATTTAAAGATTAAATCTAAAGAACAGAATATTAGTTTAGATTGGGAAAAAATTAAGACTAGCATTTATGGTCAAGAAATTGAAAGAGATACTTATCAATTAGCAATTTCAAATATGCTAATTTCCACTGGTCATATATTTGATCATTTAAAATGCGGAGATAGTATTCGAGATCCAATTATTCAAAAATTTGATAATATTTTAGCAAATCCGCCTTTTGGTATTGATGGTATTAATTATGCACAAATATTATTAAATTTACAAACTGGAATATCTAAGGAATTTATGTCTAATAAATACATACCAATTAAATCTAACAGCGCGGTTTCTTTATTTATTGAAATAATTATTTATATGTTAAAATTAAATGGAAAATGTGCCGTTGTAATACCATCAGGTAAAGAAGTATTTAGTAAAAATAATAAATCATTAATTGCAATTAGAGAATATTTATTAAGAACTTGCGATTTACAAGAAATTATATATTTACCATCAGGTATATTTACATATACAAACATTAACACTTGTATATTTTATTTTGTAAAAAAAGTAGAAATTGAAGATACATTACAATTAAATATTAAATATTCAAAGACAACAAATAAAGAATTATCAAGAACTTATAATTATAGTCAAGATTTTCAAACTAAATCGGTTAAATTTTATGAATATTCTTATGAAAAACAAAGCAAAGATGCTATTGCATTAAAAGATAAAATATTATTAATAGATGTATCAATAGAACAGTTAATAAAGAATAAATTTTCATTAAATTCATCTGAATATATTGAAAGTATTAAAAAATCAAATTATGGAAATAATATTGAAGTCAAAACTTTAGGTGAATTATGTAAATTTTTATCTAAAAGCAAACGTAAGGCAAGTTATGGTGATTTGATTGGAGAATATAAATTTTATACATCATCATTAATATGTAATAAATATGTAGATGAACCAGATTATAATGAAGAAAGTTTAATTATCGGAGACGGTGGGTGTGCTAATATTAATTATGATATATTATTTTCTGCTAGCGATCATTGTTATATATTGCGTTCAAATTCTAATTTAATTAAATTAAAATACATTTATTACTATTTATTAACAAATATTGATATTTTAGAAAATGGATTTCGCGGTGCAGGATTAAAAAATATTGCTAAAAAATATATATTAGACATTAAGATCCCTATAATCTCATTAGAAAAACAAAAATATATTATCGAATATTTTGAAAAAATTCAAAAAGAAAATGAAAAAAAGAAACAAGAAATTGAAGATAATAATAAAATGGCTAAAGAAATGTTAAATAATATGTTTTAATAGCAGTGCTAATTAATTTAAATTAATATTAATTACATTTATTTTTTTTTGATCGCGAACATTTTCAGCGCGAGGCGCCGACGGTAAAATCCCCTTCCGATTTTACGGAGTTTTCGGTCAAATTGAAATAAAGAGCGCGAATGCTATAAATTTGCTTATATGGACGGCTAATCTCCCGAAAAAACAGCCAAATGCTCCGCAAAAGCGACCAAAACGCCGTAAAATGATTGCTGAGTTATAAATATAAGATTTAAGAAATAATATTTGTTCTTAGTATTAATTAATTAATAAAATAAATAATTACTATAATATACCTTATTAAAAAAACAATTATCAAAAAATTTATCAAACAATATTATGAAATATATAGTTACAATAATATTATCATTTATTACATTTATTAAACAATCACATCAAACCGAATATTCAGGAATTGCTACAATGTATGGCGGCCAAATTAATGGCGGTGCATGTGGATTTAAAAAATTTAATAATAATTTTGTGAATGGGGTGGCAATTAATGCAGAACAATATAATAATTCATTAGCGTGTGGGTCATATATACATATTAAAAGCAATTTAAATTATCAAGATTCTATTGTAATGGTAACTGATATATGCCCAGAATGTAAATTAGGAGATTTAGATTTATTTAAAGAGTCATATGATTCAATTATTCAAAAACCATATGGAAGAGAACCTATAAAATGGGAATTTATAGATTGTCCTGAAACTTATTTAAATAAGAAAGGAATCGAATTGCATATAGATGAAATAAATTATTATTGGTTAGCAATTCGACCGCAAAATATAAAATGTCAATTATCAGAAATATATATTTCTATTAATAATAAATGGGAATTAATGGAACGAAATGATAATAAAATGACTGGTTTATATTTTATTTATGACAAACAAAAATTAGAATTCCCAATTCGATTTAAATTAATTAATAAATATTATGAAGAGATTATAACAGATGATTATTATAATTTAGAAAATATATTGTTTACCAATAAACAATTTTTATGTAGCAATAATAATAATAATAATAATATAATTGAATTTGAATGTAATTAATTATTCAAAATGAAATTAAATAAAATAGATTATATCATTACTAAAAATGAAGATAAATTATTGCCTTGGCAGTATTATAACAAATTCAATTATATAACAATTCCAATGATTGAAAAAAAAGTTTTAATACCAAATTGGCAAAATAAAACAAAAACAGTTATACCAGATTATTTAACTCCAAATATTGGAATAATAACTGGAAAAATAAATAACATAATTGTTCTAGATATCGATTATAAAGATAATGGTATTAATTGTTGGAATACAATTAAAAAAAAATATCCAGAAATAATAACGCCAATTGTAAAAACCCCCAACGGCGGTTTACATTATTATTTTAAATATACTAATAAAATTCCATCAATGAATAAAATTTTAGTTAATAATCAAAAAATAGGTTGGGATATCAAATCAGATAAATCAATAGTTGTGGCACCACCAAGTTTAGACAAAAATAAACGTTATAAATGGATTAATAGTCTTAATGATTATAAACCAATAAAAATGCCAGATTGGCTAATCAATTTTATATTATCACATTTAAAAGAATCAACAAAAAAAAGAATTAATAATTAATCATTGGAAATTAATAATTAATTTAATAAATCATACTTGTTTGATTATATTTTTTAATTAAATCTTCATTTTTTTGCCAATCGTTTCCGTAACATTTCGCAAATGATTGAGATAATGATTCAAAAGGATAATCATTAGCATTAATATTTGCTTTAATATTTGCAACATATTTATTTAATGCTTTAATAATATTTGTTTTACTAGTTCCGCGTTTATATAATTCTTCAATGTATGAATGTGGAAATGAAGCAGAGCAATTAGAATCTTTCCAAATCGTTTGTAATAATGTTAAATCATTTTGAGGAATAGAAATATTTTGATTATTTAAATTACAACCTCGTGATTTTGCAATATTATCTAAATATGTGTTTGCCTGCTCTGGTGAACTATATTTTCCAATATGAACAGAAGTATCTAATGCAGTTCGACTTAATGGATATTTAGAACAATTTAATGTATTCCAATATTTAAGTGCATCTTCTTTGGTATAGGTATTAACAAAAGATGATGTTACAGAGTGATTTTCATTGCAATCAATTTTAATATAAATTAAAATACTTACAATCATAATAACAACAATACATAATGTTGAAATTAAACATAGCACAGTTTTCCCCTCCATTTTTAAAAGTAAGTAATTTTATCAAATATAATATTTATAATATTTTTTTATTTTTTAAAAATAATTATTAATTATTTTTTTTTAATTCAGCAATTTCATTATGTAATTCTTTAATACAATTAATTAAATGAGGTATTAATTCAGTGTAATGAACACTATGGAAATCATCAAATTCATCTTTTTTACTAATAACAACGGCATCAGGTATAATTTCTTTTAACTCTTGGGCAATCACACCAGTATGATTACGTTTTTTTGAATCTTTAATAAAATTATATGTTTTTACATTTACTTTTAATATTTTATCTAACGAATCTTCTGAATTAGTATCTTGTATATTTTCTTTAACACGCATATCGGAAGTTTCAACAAAACTAGTACAAGTTAATACGCCATCATTAGAAACGGTCATAATTGAATCAATAGTACCGCTGTTTGCTAATTTAAAATCAAAATATCCACTTTCTGAATTATTAGTAATATCTAATGAAACATAATTAATATATCCTGCATTGTACACATCATTATTATCATTAACAGAATTAAATTCTAATCCGACTCCTAAACCAACTGATGCAGTTGTATTTGGAGTAACAATTAGACTTAACGGATAATCGATTGTATTATTGGCGTCATTTGGTTTAATAATTGCGACTTGCTGTGCGTCCATATAATTAATATTAACAATATTTCGTTCTGAATCAACAACTAATGCTTTATTAGACTCAGCAACACCGCGATTAACAATATCAACATAATTTAATTCATCTGCGGTTGAAGTAACTAATACATTATTTAATTTTAATCCAGCATCAGTTCCATTATGACTACTAATATTTAAATTTCCACCAGATGGTGTTATAGTTAAATCACCAACTTCGGTCACTAATAAATCTACATAATTATCAGCACCGCCATCTGCATCATCGTAAGTTAAACGTAAACAATCACCGGTTGAACTATTAATTTCTACTTTTTTGTCTGGTATTGATGTTCCAACTCCTAATGAACCAATTAATACACTATTATCATTTACAGTTAAAGTATTAGATAATGTAGTTGCGCCTGTTACATTTAATGTTCCTGTTAATGATGAATTGCCACCAATATTTAAATCAGTTCCAACATATAATTTTTTAGCAATACCAACGCCACCGGCAACTATAAATGCACCAGTTGATGTACTAGATGAATCAGTTGTATTTGTAATATTTGTAACGCCATAAACTGATAATGTATTAGATAAAGTTGTTGCGCCAGTTACGCCTAGAGTGCTTGATAAAGTTGTGGCACCTGATACCCCTAATGTATTTGATAAAGTTGTGGCACCAGTTACGCCTAATGTGCTTGATAAAGTTGCGGCGCCAGTTACTCCTAATGTGCCTGTTAATGACGAATTGCCACCAATATTTAAATCTGTTCCAACATATAATTTTTTAGCAATGCCAACTCCACCAGCAACTGTAAATGCGCCAGTTGTTGAACTAGATGCATCAGTTGTATTTGTAATATTAAAAGCACCTGCTAAATTTAATGACCCTAATAATGTAGTATCACCAGTAACTTGTAATGTACTAGACATTGTTACAGCACCAGTAACTCCTAATGTATTTGAAAGAGTAGTTGCACCAGTAACTCCTAATGTTCCACCTAATGTAGAATTACTAGTAACATTTAATGTATCACCAACAAATAATTTTTTAGCAATTCCTACGCCACCATCAACTACTAACGCACCACTTGTTGAATTAGTGGCATCAGTAACATTATTTAAATTTACTAATCCAGTAACATCTAATGTACTAGATAAAGTTGAAGCACCAGTAACAGTTAATGTCCCTCCTAATGTAGAATTATTAGTAACATCTAATGTATCTCCAACAAATAATTTTTTAGCAATTCCAACTCCACCATCAACTACTAACGCGCCAGTTGATGAACTTTCAGCATCAGTAACATTATTTAAATTTACTAATCCAGTAACATCTAATGAACTAGATAAAGTTGACGCTCCAGTAACTGTTAAAGTGCCGCCTAATGTAGAATTACTAGTAACATCTAATGTATCACCAACAAATAATTTTTTAGCAATTCCAACACCGCCGTCAACCACTAGCGCACCAGTTGTTGAACTTTCAGCATCTGTAACATTATTTAAATTTACTAATCCAGTAACATCTAATGAACTAGATAAAGTAGTTGCACCAGTTACTCCTAATGTGCTAGATAGAGTTGAAGCCCCAGTAACATTTAATGTATCTGATAATGTAGTAACACCAGTAACATTTAATGTATCTGATAACACAGTGGCATCAGTTACAGTTAATGTGCCACCAATTGTACTATCACTAGTGACATCTAATGTATCTCCAACAAATAATTTTTTAGCAATTCCAACGCCGCCATCAACTACTAACGCACCAGTAGTTGAACTTTCAGCGTCAGTAACATTATTTAAATTTACTAATCCAGTAACGTCTAATGTACTAGATAAAGTGGATGCGCCAGTTACTGTTAATGTCCCACCAACTGTACTATTACTAGTAACATCCAATGTATCGCCAACAAATAATTTTTTAGCAATTCCCACACCTCCGTCAACTACTAACGCACCACTTGTTGAACTTTCAGCATCAGTAACATTATTTAAATTTACTAAACCAGTAACATCTAATGTACTAGATAAAGTTGACGCACCAGTAACTGTTAATGTTCCACCTAATGAACTATTACTAGTAACATCTAATGTATCTCCGACAAATAATTTTTTAGCAATTCCAACTCCACCGTCAACGACTAGCGCGCCAGTTGTAGAACTTTCAGCATCAGTAACATTATTTAAATTTACTAAACCAGTAACATCTAATGTACTAGATAAAGTTGATGCACCAGTAACTGTTAATGTTCCACCAATAGAAGTTGCATCAGTAACATTTAAATCATCCCCAACATATAATTTTTTAGCAATGCCAACACCACCAGCAACAGTAAACGCGCCAGTTGTTGGACTAGTTGAATCAGTTGTGTCTGTTAAATTAAATGAACCGGATAAATTTAATGCGCCTAATAATGTAGTATCGCCAGTAACTTCTAAATCGCCTCCTAATGTGCTATCATTAGTAACATCTAATGTATCTCCGACAAATAATTTTTTAGCAATTCCAACACCGCCGTCAACTACTAATGCGCCACTTGTTGAACTTTCAGCATCAGTAGTATTATTTAAATTTACTAAACCAGTAACATCTAATGAACTAGATAAAGTTGACGCACCAGTAACTGTTAATGTCCCGCCTAATGTAGAATTACTAGTAACATCTAATGTATCTCCGACAAATAATTTTTTAGCAATTCCGACACCACCATCAACTACTAATGCGCCAGTTGTAGAACTTTCAGCATCAGTAGTATTATTTAAATTTACTAAACCAGTAACATCTAATGTACTAGATAATGTAGAAGCACCAGATACTGTCATAGTTCCGCTAATTGTTGAATTTGATGATACGTGTAATTGGTCACCAACATATAATTTTTTAGCAATCCCAACACCGCCATCTACAATTAATGCACCAGTTAATGCACTTTCGGCATCAGTAGTATTATTTAAATTTACAATACCAGTAACATCTAATGAACTTGATAAAGTAGACGCACCAGTGACATTTAAAGAACTAGATAGAGAAGTTACACCAGTTACATTCATCGTTCCGCCAATTGTAGAATTACTAGTAACATCTAATGTATCTCCGACAAATAATTTTTTAGCAATTCCAACACCGCCGTCAACTACTAATGCGCCACTTGTTGTACTTTCCGCATCAGTAACATTATTTAAATTTACTAATCCAGTAACATCTAATGTACTAGATAAAGTTGATGCACCAGTAACTGTTAAAGTCCCGCCAATCGAAGAATTATTAGTAACATTTAAATTATCTCCAATAAATACATTTTTTCCAATACCAACACCACCGTTAACAGTAAATGCACCAGATGATGAACTTGTTGAATCAGTAGCATTTGAAATATTTGTTATTCCAGTAACTGTTAAAGTATTTGATATTGTAGATGCACCAGAAACAGATAATGTATTTGATAATGTAGTTGCGCCGGTAACTCCTAATGTGCTTGACAATGCAACCGCGTCGGTAACATCTAATGAACCAGTTAAATATGAATCACCAATGACGTGTAAATCAACACCTACATATAAATTTTTAGCAATTCCAGCACCGCCAGCAATTTGCAATGAACCACTATTAATATCAGTTGAATCAGTTAAATTAGTTACATTTAAAAGTCCCGATGTGCTAACATTTCCAGTTAATGTACTACTTCCAGTAACATTTAAATCAGAACCAACAAATAATTTTTTAGCAATCGCAGCACCGCCTGCTGTTGTAATTGTACCACCATTTAATGAACTTGTAGCATCAGTAGTATTTGAAATACCTAAACCACCAGATAATGTAAATGCACCAGTTGAGTTAGATAAACTAGGTTCATTAGATAAAATACTAAAACCATTACAGGCGAAATCGGCATAATTTAAGATTTCTAATTGACCTGCTGGCGCGTCTTTGGCTGCAAACGCAGCAATAAATCTATTATTATTTTCTTGCCAAATTAAAGTTGAAAATGTTTTATTATATAAATTTACATTATCATTAAATACAGGTATTGCTGTAAATGCAGAATTTAAAGTTGCGACCTTTGTAGTGCCATTATACGACACAATTTGTCTAGTTTCGCCTGAATCTAATTTAATCCACCATCCTTCATAATAATTATCAATTTCATTTGCACCAGATGATAATGTAATAGTATCACTAGTTGCAGAACTTACTGTTAAAATTTCTTTTGGTGGATCAGATATAACATCACCATTACTATTATCATTTGATTGTTGGAATCGTTCGATAATTAAACCAGAATCAAACCCAGTTCCAGCCGGGCCGCTATTTAATTTTAAAATATTATCTGTAATATCAACAATTGTAGAATTGATTGTAGTAGTAGTTCCTGCCACAATAAGGTCACCACCGACAATAATATCATTTCCAACATATAAATCTTTAGCAATGCCAGCACCACCCGAAACTGTTAATGATCCTCCATTTGTACTAGATAATGCATCAGTAGTATCTGAAAATGTTACTTTATTAGATACTAAAAGAGTATTAGAAATAGTTGTGGCGTCAGATACATTTAATTTACTGTTTATATTGACATCTGTTCCTGATGCAGAAATATTTAAATCGCCAGTATTTGAAATTGAAAAATCCGCATAATTTGTTGCAGTGCCATTATTATCATTATTAGTTAACCGTAGACAATCGCCGGTTACACTGTTTATTTCCACTTGTTTATCTGGTGAAGATGTATTAATACCAAGATTACCAGTTGTAATAATATTATTTATAGATTCTAAATTATTATTTTGATCTTTTGCAATTAAAAAATTATTGTAATGTCTAGAATCGTGGAATCTAAGTAAATTAGTAGTTGTGTCATATAACATTCGACCAGTGACATCACTTAGTCCCGCAATTTGCGCGGAATTATATTGTTTAACTACAACCATATTATTGTAATGTTAAATTTATTTTTTTCTTGAAAACTTTGATAAAGTAATTATTTATATAATATAATATAATATAATATAATATATAAAAAATATTTTAAAGTTAAAAATCATTCCATTATTGAACACACATAATTTAATTTCATTATGTCATTTGTATTAAATAGAAGTGATACATTAAAACCAGTAAAAAAAGAAATTTCAACTTCTAATACTATTAATCAAGATAGTTTAAAAGCCTCAATCGGTTCAACGGGTAGTTCTGAATTTCTAATACTAACTTCATTAAGCATAAATAATACTCAAATTAATGCATCTACCACTGAATTAAACTATTTACAAGTGTCACCTGGAATTGCACAAGCATTAAAAGCATTAGTATTAGATGCTAGTAGAAATATAACTAATATTGGTCAAATTGTATGTACAAATAGTATTACAGTAAATGGAACTGTAATTACAAATAATTCTGATATTCCAACGGGCTCATCCGATGACTCAAATAATCCATTATTAACAAATATTCAATTAGGAATAGCAACACCTAATAAAGCATTGGTATTAAATTATAAAAAAGAAATAAAAAATTTAAATAATGTAAATGTAAATTCAATTCAAATACGAGATTGTAAATTAAATTTAAATAATTCAAAATTTCATTTAGAAACTATCAAAAATAAATTATATTATCAGCCAAATGTATTTAATAATACTGCAAATAATAATTATATAGTAACAAGTTCATATAGTTTTTTTAATAATGGTTTATGGAGTTCATCTTGTTGGTCAGATGAACTAGGATTATTTGTTGTTGTAGGAGCATATACTGCATCAAATGTAAATAACATTATGTATTCGTATGATGGAATGAATTGGAATTCTTGCATAGACCCAAACCCATTTGTTGGTTATAATAAAGTATGCTGGGCGCCAGAAATAAAATTATTTATAGCAGTTGGTAATAATGTAATTATTAATTCAAAAGATGGTGTTAATTGGACTAGTTCACGAATTAGTAATTTAATAAATTTTCAATCCGTATGCTGGTCACCAGAATTAAATCTTTTTGTTGCGGTTGGTGGTTCTAATGCAATTAATAGAATATTAATTTCTAATGATGGATTTATATGGAATATGCCATCTAATGGTGTATATGCAAATACTTGGGTAGATGTATGTTGGTCACCACAATTAAATATGTTTGTAGCAGTTGCAAATAATACTGGAAGCACTATTTCATCTAGAATTATGGTATCTAATGATGGAAATAATTGGTCAATTATAAATAATAATGTTGCTAACAACCGTATATTTATAAACATAGTTTGGGCACCAGAATTAAATATGTTTGTTGCATCGAATTCATCAACAACATCTCGAATATTTAGATCATATGACGGTTATAATTGGGATTATTGTTATGGTAACACAGACGGCACCACGACTAGTCAGTGGGGGTCTAAAACAATAATGCCGATTATATGGATATCTGAATTACACGTTTTTGTTGCTATGTTTGCTGAAAATACAACATATATAAATATATCATATAATGGTATAGATTGGTATGCTTACTCACATGTAACAACTGTTTCAAATACATCTTTATGTTGGTCTTCTAAAAATGGATTATTAACAACATCATCACTTACTAATAAAATAAATTTAATTACTGAGTTTAGTAAACAAATAGGTATATCAGATAATATATTATATTTCAATCAGTCGACAAATAATGTTGGTGTTAATACAAAATTGCCTCAAAGTCAATTTGATATTAATGCTACTGATGGCAAATGTTTAAAATTAATAAATTCAACCGTGAATTCTGAATTTAATATTGATAATACTGGACAATTAAATATTATTCCATCTTTAAATAATACATTATTAAATACAAGTTTTATATCTAATGGGGGTGCTGGAATTAAATTAAATAATGTTTTATTAATGCCAACTATATTAGATTATGATTATATTAATAATTTACAATTAGGTATAAGTACTCCAAATAAAGCACTATTAACAGATGCGTCAAATAATATTTCAAATATTAATATTTTATATTGTAACTCTTTAACTATTAATGAACAAAGTGTAAATAATTCTAATACAAATCCATATTTAGAGAATTTAGTATTAGGCACGGCAATGCCTTCAAAACCATTAAGTTGTGATCTTAATTCAAACATTAATAATTTAAATCAATTATCAATTAATAAACTAGCATTAGAATATGATAATATATATTTAAATTCAAATATTGATATTGAAAATGCAATATTAATAAATAAATTCAAATATAAAAATAATGAAAATTTAATAAATTTAGTTTCAACTAATTGGTGTACTTCATCAATTAGTTCAAGTACTTTTAATGATATATGTTATTCACCAGCATTACAATTATATATTGTATGTACAAATGCTGGATTATATAGTTCAAAAAATTTAACATCTTGGAATTTAATTTATATTGGCGAATATACTAATTTTACTTTTAAAAATATTTGTTGGTCAAATGAATTAAATAAATTTGCAGTCGTTTCTTGGAATTCAAATTCGGATAATATATTGACATCATCAGATGGAGTTAACTGGATTAATGGTATTAATATTTCAATAAGTTCAAATACAAAAGTAGAAATAATTTGGGTAAATAAATTAAAATCATTTATTTATGTTAAACCTTCACAATTATTAATGTCAAATGATGGCATTAATTGGAATAATTCGCCTATTATGAGTTCTAACAATTGGTCTTCAGTATGTTGGTCTGATAAATTAAATTTATTATTAGTTTGTTCTGCAACTAATAAACGAATAGCAAGTTCACCTGATGGCATTAACTGGACTTATACAATCCCCGCATCAATTAGTGCAATGCCATATAATTCAATATGCTGGTCGGATAAACTAAATATGGCAATTGCAACCGCAAATAATGCAGCATACGCATATTCATTTAATGGTATTAATTGGTTTGTCGGGATTGCACCAAATAGTTTGTCTAATATTATATGGTGTAACGATTTAAATGTATTTATTTCTGGAACTACTGCTTCATCATCAACAATTTCATATTCGTTTACGGGGTTTACTTGGTTTACAATTCCAATGAATATATCAGCAACATGGAGACGATTATTTTGGGCAAAGCATAAAAATATATTATTTGCAATAAATACAAACACAAGTTCACAAATTTCATATTATATTTTGCCACATAATAAAAAATCGGGTTCTCATTTAATATCACACAAATCACAAGTATTCTTTAATAAATCAACTGGCAATTTAGGATTGGGCACTGTTACTCCAAATTATCAATTAGAATTATCATCTGATTCAGCGGCAAAAGCAACATCATCAACTTGGACAATATCATCTGATCAGAGATTAAAAGAAAATATTGAAAATGCCGATTTAAATATATGTTATAATGTAATTAAAAATTTATCATTAAAAAGATATAAATGGAAAGATTCAATCTTTGAAAATTTTAAAATTAAAGATAGAACTAAATTGGGTTGGATTGCTGATGAAGTAGAAACTGTTTTTCCAAAGGCTGTTGAAATTAAAAATGCATTTGGTATTTCTGACTGTAAAATTTTAAATATTGAACAAATTATCACTTCAATTTATGGGTGTACTCAAAAATTAATTTCTGATTTTGAAAGTGATAATAATAAAATTAATAATTTAGAAACTAAACTTAATTTTATTAATGAGTTTATAGCAAAACTTGAATAATTTTATTTATTTTGATTTATTTAATTATTACTCTTTTTTTTTGTTTAATATTATATATCTCTAACTATAATTAAAAAATAATACAGTTATTGTAAATTAATTTTATTAAAGATGACATCAACATTTAATTTTACACGTAATGCAAATAATAAAATTTTAACAAAAAAAGTTCCAAATGCGACTAATCCTAAAATCAACAATAATATGTTTACATTGGCTCAGAGTAATTCTAACTTAGATTTAAACGTTTTAACTTTAAATGGTGATACAATTACATCGACTGGTGCTCAATTAAATTATGTTAATGGCGCATCAGCAGGTACCTCAGTTGCTAATAAAGCATTAATTCCAGATAATACATTAAATGTAGAAAATATAAATTTACTATCTTGTGATTCATTGGTTGTTAATGGCAATAATATTGTATTATCTACAAATAATGTTGCATCTGAAAGTAATAGCCCGTATTTACAAAATATTAATGCCGGTGTTATTCAACCTAATAAAGCATTAGTATTAAATAGTTCATTAGATATTGATAATGTAAATAAATTTGAAGTTAATAATTTAAATAATAAAATTACAGATACTACTTCTATTTATTATAATACTAATATCCATCCATTTACTTGGACAACAAATACTACTTCATATTCAAATAACTTAAAATCAATTTGTTGGAAGAATAATTTAAATTTAGGTGTCATTGTTTCATCAACCGGCGCCAATCGCGTATTAACTTCATCTAATGGCACTAATTGGACGCCACAAACTTGTCCACTACGTAGTTGGTCAGCAGTTTGTAATTCTAATAATAAATTTGTTGCAGTTTGTGATGATGGTGATGATATGCGACCAATGACATCTTCAAATGGAATTAACTGGCAATTAGTTGATAATAGTACTTTGGCTGCTAGAGAAATGCAATTAACGTCAGATCACACACTTATATTATATGAAAATGGCGATTTATATGCGGTTGGTACAAATACTAAATCATCATTTGGTACAAATGCTTTAAGTTCATATTCAACATTAACTAAATTAAATGTAGAAAATGTAAAAACGTTTTCTAAATCGCTTGACCAGTTAATTATTATACGTAATGATGGAACTGTATTAACGTGTGGCAATAATGTGTATGGAGAAGGCGGAGGCTCGCCTATAACAACTAGTTCAGTTGGAAATTCTACATTTTATGAAGTGCCAAATATTAATAATGCAATTCAAGCCTGTTGTAGTTCTAATAATTTTTCTATGTTATTATTATCTGATGGAACTGTTAAAGTAGCCGGTAATTATTTTTATGGTCAATTAGTTAATGGAATATCAATAAATACTAATGAATTTATTGATATTCCAAATATTAATAATGCGATTATGATATCAATGATATATAGAACTTGTTATGCACTTCTTGACGATGGGACTGTTAAAGCATGGGGTGATAATAGTTATGGCCAAATCGGAAATGGTACCACAACTAGACCAACTGCACCAGTAACAATTCCAGATTTAACAAATGTTGTAAAAATTAGTTCTGGTTTTGAACATTGCATTGCATTATTATCAAATGGAACTGTAATGGCTTGGGGACGAAATAATAATGGTCAATTAGGGGATGGAACTACTGTTACTAGAAATTCACCTATATTAGTGCCAAATTTGACAGAAGCAGTTAACATAACATCTGGCACATATACTTCTTATGCTGTATTGGCAGATGGAACTATTATGGCTTGGGGTATAAATACATCAGGTCAATTCGGAAATAATACAACAATATCGTCAAGCGTCCCAGTTCCTTTATTAAATATTAATAATGCAATTAATGTATTTGCAGGTACCAACACCGCTGGAACTATTTTACCAAATGGTTTAGTAAAATTATGGGGAAATGGTTCATCAAACAAATTGGCTACTAATTCAACAGCAACTGCATTATTACCAATTGATGTTTGGTCATTGCAATCTAGAGAAGTTAGATGGAAGAGTATAGCATGGTCAAATTCATTAAATTTATTTGTCGCAGTCGGTAATTCAACAACTCGCGTATCTATTATGACTTCAAATGATGGCGTAATATGGAATCCAGTGTATCAATCTGCTAGTTATAATTTAAACTCAGTTATTTGGGAGTCTACAACTGCATTATTTGTCGCAGTCGGTGATTCAATAATATTAACATCGCCAGATGGTTTAGTATGGACATCACGATTTATTACTTCAGTAAATATATTGCGATCTGTAGCATATAATAATGGTACATTTGTTGCAGTTGGTAATGACTGTGCTATTATAACATCATCAAATGGAACGGCTTGGACAATAAGAACTAAAATTCAAAGTAATAATTTATCATATATAACTGCATCACCTGAATTAAATTTATTTGTTGCAATTGCGGATTCAGGCACAAATAGGATAATTTATTCACAAAATGGAGTAAATTGGTGGATTGCAAAAAATTCAAATATCGATTTAGTATTAAATTCAATATTATGGGTGCAAACATTAAATCGATTTATATTAGTTGCTGAAAATCGTTTAATTTATAATTATCCAAGTATTCAAGATGATTATATAATGTCAAACGATAACTGGTATAACTTATTTACAAAGAGAAATAGCGGCAATTGGACTATAACACAAACTGGTTCAAATCCTGATGTTGAACTTAAATTAAACAATGTAGGTACAACATCATCTTACACTGGATTATTTAAATTAGACAAAATTCAAACAAATAATTTTGTCATTAGTTTCGAAATTAAATTGTTAAAAGGTACCACATCTGTAGATGGCACCACATTTATAATTGGCAATAATACCGGTTCCATGGATGGCCATTTGCCAAATTCTCCAAGTTTTTGTTTATATTTTAATGGTCTAAGTACAGGTAATAAAATTATATTATATCTTCAAGGTACTGCTGTTGCCGAACGTTTAATAGATGTATATACCGATACTTGGCAATTAATTGAAATAATATATTCTAAGCAGGCAATTAATACTTGGAAAATTAGCCTTAATCAACAATTAATTATTAATTATTCTCAACTTAATAACTCAGATTGGGTTAATTATTTAAGTGGTTCTTATTATGGGTTTGGTTCATCTAATGGCGGATGGACGCATAGTTCAACAATTAGACGTTTTAAATTATTTAATACGCAAACAATAACGACATTAGATAGTAATATATTACAAAGTAGACAGTTTAATGAAAATATAAAAAAATATAATTCAAATAAATTTATTAACTCAATTTTAAAAATAGAAAATACATTAATAAAACAACTATATCCGACTGTTTTAAGTATAACACCCGCTTGTAGTATTTGGGTATCTGAATTAAATTGTTATGTAATTGGCGGTAGCAATTCTTATATAAGTATTTCTTATGATGGTACAAATTTCAGACCTTATAGAATTCATAGTGCAAATTATACAATTACTAGTATTTGCTGGTCTCCAGAATTACAGTTATTAGTTGCCGTCGCAAATACAACCATAAACAATGTATATACTTCTAAAGATGGTATTAATTGGACAGTTCAAACAAATACTAATTTTGGATTTTCTAATACTTGGAATAGCGTTTGTTGGGCAAATTCACTTAATTTATTTGTTGCGGTTGGCAATGCTAGTAACGCAAATAGAATAATGACTTCATCAGATGGTATTAATTGGACAATTAGAACTGGTTTTACAAATACTTGGACAAATGTATGTTGGGCGCAAGAATTAGGAATACTAGTTGCAGTTGGTAATAGTAATAATATGAGAATGTATTCGTATGATGGAATAAATTGGAATTTACAAAATTCAAATACAGGGTCTGCCTCTAATGAAGGATTTATTAGTTTATGTTGGTCAAAAGATTTATATAAATTTGTTGCAATATCAACAGATAGAACTATAATATCACAAGATGGTATAAATTGGAATTATTATACATTAACCCTAACTAGTAATTGGACATCTATTGTTTGGGTATCTGAGTTATCTATGTTTTTAGGCGTTAGAAATACAACTTCTGGCCAAATGTGTTGGTCAAATGATGGCGAAACTTGGAGAACATCAACATTTAGATCTGACGGATTTACTACAATATGTTGGTCTCCTGATTTAGAAAATATATTATGCTGTGCATATGGTAATGTATTATCAATTAGTGAGCATTCATATAATAATTTATCATTATATGACAATGTAAATCTTTCATATTTATCAACTATAAATAAAAAGTCAGCAAAAAACGATTATTTATATAATAATTGGTATGATTATACTATAGATAATAATAATACTTGGTCTTCAATTTGTTATTCATCTGATTTACAGTTATTTGTTGCAGTATCTAATTCAGGGAATATAATGGTATCAACAAATGCAATTAATTGGACACTCCAAACTGAGTTTACAAATCAATGGTCTTATGTTTGTTATGCAAATGATATATTTATAGTAGTTTCATTAGATGGCCAAATTGCATCATCAAATAATGGTACTAGTTGGACATTACAGACAGTTCCAGTTAATAATAATTGGAATTCTATTTGTTATTCAGAAGAATTAAATTTATTTGTTGTTGTAGGAAGTTCTGGTACCAATAATCGAGTAATAACTTCAAATAATGGTATTAATTGGGTTGTTAGAACAACACCTATTGATAATAATTGGCAATCGGTTTGTTGGGCAAATTATTTAAATTTATTTATTGCAGTTGCTAATTCAGGAACTAATAATAGAATTATGACATCTTCGGATGGTATTTCTTGGACTGTCCAAAATACACCTATTGATAATAATTGGAAATCAATTGTATGGTCTCCATATAATAATATTGCAGTTGCGGTTGCAAACTCTGGAAATAATAGGATAATGTATTCTTATGATGGTATTAATTGGAAAATAAATAATATTGTATACCAACCAAATTACACTATTACTTCATCTTCTAAATCAATATATGCTGGAAATAATAATAGTTGTGCAATTTTAAATAACAATGCTGTAAAACACTGGGGTGTTAATAATAATTTTTCATTAGGAACGCCCACTACTAGAATTTTACCATCTTTTATTGAAAATATTAAATCAAATAATGGTTATTGGAATAATGTTAAATCAATTTGTACAACAAATACTGCTTCTATTGTATTATTAAATAATGGGTCTTTGCAATCAAAAGGTATTGGACAACTTGGAATAAATACTCCAAATTCTGGAAATTCATATTCTGGTATTATTGATATTCCAAATATTAATAATGTAAAAGAAATTACTGCTGGATTTAATTTTGTATTAGCATTATTAAATAATGGTTCTGTTAAATCGTGGGGACAAAATAGTTTAGGACAATTAGGAACTGGCGATTTAAATAATAGTATCATACCAATAGATGTTTTAATTTCTTCTTGTTTAAAAATTACATCTCATCCAACATCATATCATTCACTTGCATTATTAAGCGATAATACTGTCATGGCTTGGGGTCAAAATACAAATGGCCAATTAGGTATTAATTCAATTATTAATACATCAACCCCAACTTTAATTTCTGGATTAAATGATGTTATTGATATAGCAGTCGGCACAACGCACTCACTTGCTCTTTTATCAAATGGAACTATTATGTCTTGGGGCTCTAATGGTTCGGGACAATTAGGAAATAATACAACAATAAGTTCTAATGTACCAGTAAATGTATTAAATATTACTAATGCAATTGCAATTTCGGCAGGTACTGATTTTTCAGTAGCATTATTAAGTAATGGTACTGTAATGACTTGGGGTATTAATAATACTGGACAATTAGGAATTGGAAATAATACTAATCAATTAACACCTGTATTAGTAAATAATTTGTCAAATATTAATGCAATTTCAGCAGGTAATTCACATACGTTAGCATTAACAAATAATGGAAATGTAATATCTTGGGGTTTAAATAATAGTGGACAATTAGGCAATAATTCATCTACTACATCTAATATTCCAATTAATGTATTGTATTCAACTAATGCTTCTGCATTATTGTATGATGTAAAACTCAATTATTTAGAAAATATTAATTATTCTAATAGCAATTGGTCATCATTATGTTGGTCTAATGATGCAAAATCTTTTATTGCGGTATCAAATACTAATGAAATAATGATATCATATAATGGATTAAAATGGTTTAATAGAAAATTAAATATATCTGGCGATTGGACTTCTATATGTTGGTCAGAAATATTAGGTAAATATATTATAATCGGAAATGATAATATAATATTAATTAGTAGTACAATATGTTCAACATCTAAAAATTCACTTGTTGCTAATAAGTATTTAAAATATAATGGAACATCTTTGCAAATTGGAGATACTAACATTTCTTCATCTTATAAATTAGTTTTAGCGGCAAAAAATAATAAGATATTACGCCTTTCAAGAGGTAATAATTCAGTAGATTTTGATACAAATAACCTCAATCAATTAAATTTAATTAATAATAGTAATAATAAAATTATTAATATTAATGGAAATATTCAATTAAATGGGGTTACTTCTACATCATTTAATGCTACTAATTTAAATTATTTAAAAACTGATTTTGGAATTGCCACCCCTAATAAAGTATTAATATTAGATAACAATGCTAATATTTCAAATCTTAATGTGGTTTCTGCTAACCGTGTTTATGTTAATAATCAATTATTTATACTTTCTAGTGATAATAATAGTGATTATTTAACTGATGTAGTAGAAGGAATTGCAACGCCAAATAAAGCACTCATATTAGATTCTAATACTAGTATATCTGAAATTAATACTTTTAATAGTAGCGAAATTACATTTAAAAATAATTATGAATTAGAAAGTGCTACAAATAAATCTAAATATAATGATAAAACTGCATATTTTGCAAATATGCATATTAATGATACATACCCATCAAATATAGAAGTACGTTCATTATGTTGGTCGCCTGATTTATATATGTTTGTTGTTGGTGGAACATCTAATACCCCCACTAATACATATATTGGAACTTTTGCAAAAAGATATTATTGTATTAATTATTCATACGATGGCAGTAATTGGTTTTCTACAAAAATTCGACTACGAATACCGACAGATGCAATTTATGTAAGTGATATTGCCTGGTCTACTCCGTTAAAAATGTTTGTTGCGACATTGTGGGGCGCTTCATCATTTTTATATTCTTATAATGGTATTGACTGGATTGAAACACCTGTTCCAAACAGAAGAGGTTGGAGTTGTATTACTTGGGGAAATAATATGTTTGTTGCAATTGCCACTATTATGTCTGGTGTTTCGTCAACAACAGCAACTCATTTAGTTACATCTACTGATGGCATTACTTGGACAAATAGAACAATACCAAGTGCTAACTATTTTGTAAGTGTGATATATGCAAATAATATATTTGTAGCGACAAGTACTGCTGGACAATCATTAACTACGACTGGTGCAATAATGACATCAACAGATGGTATTACTTGGACTGCTAGAACCCACACTAGTACTAGAAATTTAATGTCGGTAGCATATGGCAATAATACATTTGTAATAGTATCATCAAGTCAACCCCATGCATTAACATCTACAGATGGCATTACTTGGACTGAACAAGCACTTACAAATCGAGCATTTTATTCTGTTATTTGGAATTCACAATTAAATTTATTTATTGCAGGCGGTATTGACACCACTAATCATACTAATTTAATTGTCACATCACCAGATGGTATTAATTGGTCAGTAGTTGCAAATGATAATGTGGGATTTAGATTCTATCGATTATGCTATGCTAATGAATTAAGTGTAATGGTTGGTGCATCTCAATTTCAAAATAATGATAAATATGAATATAACCAAATATACACAAGTTACAATGCAATTAATTGGACACAATCAGATTCTACAATTGACTTAGGTTGGAATGATTTATTATATGTTGAACAATTTAATAAATATTTTGCAATTTCAAATTTAGGATCAATTAAGTCGGTAAGTTATGTTAATAAACAATTAGCAACATCAACTAATGGAATTGATTGGATAGTAAGTTTTATTGATTCAAGTATTGCACCATTATTTACTAAATTAGTATGGTCTCAATCATTAAATTTATTAATCGCGATTACATCAACAAATAAATTTTATACTACTGCTAATGGCACTACTTGGACACCGGTAACAGTTCCTAGTGGAACTTGGATTAATATTATATGGGTCTCAGAATTAAATATGTTTATTGCTATTGCTAATGGCGGGGATAATCGATCATTATATTCATCTGATGGAGTTGACTGGCAATTAAATAATTTATCTAATACAAATGTATATACTTCAATTGATTATTCATTAGAGTTAGATAAATTAATAGTTACTACTAATACCGATAAATATTATTTATCTGATGATGGTTTATTATGGGATGAATATACAATTTCTGATGCAACAATTTCTAACAGTACTACTATTAAATGGATTTCGCAGTTAAATATGTTTATATGTTCTATTGTAAATAATGCAACATATTATTATTCTTATAATGGTATTGATTGGAATGCATCATCGTATACTTTAATAAATTCAAATATAATTTCTAAATTTATAAATACATTAACTCCAACACCAATTTGGATCAATAAATTTAACAAATTATATTGCATTACAGGATATCAAAGTAATAATAACTGTTCAACTATATTAGAATCCAATGATGGTATTAATTGGACAAATATGTATGATATACCAACTAATCATAATGCTTATTCTAATTTATACTGGTCTGATTCATTAGAACAATTAATTGCATATGGGTTTAATTCATATCTATTTCCAAATTGTCCATTTGCAACTTTAACTAATTATATTACTCCTAATAATAATTATAATTTATCAACAATTGTAAATTCAAATAAAACAAATAATTCTGGTGTTTTATCATCTTGGTTCGCTAGAACTTCAAATACAAATAATTGGGTTTCTATTTGTTATAGTTTAGAAAAAAATTTATTTGTTGCAGTTGCAAATTCGGGAACTAACAATAGAATTATGACATCTACAAATTCTATTGATTGGACATTACGTACAACGACTGAGGACTTAAATTATTCATCGGTAATATATTCTAAAGAAACTGGATTATTTGTTGCAATTGCAAAAGGAACAAATAAAATTGCAACATCATCTGATGGAAGCACATGGACAGTTAGAACAACTGTTGGTGCAAATAATGATTGGTCTTCTATATGCTGGTCGCCAGAATTAGGAATGTTTGTTATGATTTCTTCAAATGGTTTACTATCATCGACTGTAACTAATGATATGACTAGTAATAATAGTAATGGTAAAATAACATCTGCAAGTTCTGTATTAAATACGGGATGGGATGCATGGCATGCATTCGATTCAAGTACAACAACAGGGTGGCATAGTAAAGATAATTTTTTAGGCGACGGTGCAAATTTTGTTTACAACACAAACACAGGCGTGTATGCTGGCACTACAACAACAACTGATGTTGATAATATGCTTCACTCAGGAGAATGGTTACAAATACAAGTCCAATCTGCAATTACATTACAGTCAATTACAATTACTCCACGTTCTGGATTTGAAAATTCACGTTCCCCTAGGGTATTTGTAATTCTTGGAAGTAATAATGGAACTAGTTGGAATTTAATTCATAGTGTAGACAATCATACAAACTGGTCTGGCGCGCAAACTTTTAACATATCTAATGTGTCTAATTCATATACTTATTTTAGATATGTAATTAAACGAGTAGGTGTATTAGATTCTGGTAATGGGAATACGGATACTGTACAAATAATGAATTTACAAATGACTGCCGCCGCAAGTTCTACAAATACAAATCAAATTATGGTTTCTAATGATGCAATTAATTGGTTTAATCACACATCGAGTGTTGGTAATAGTTGGACATCTATATGTTGGTCTCCCGAACTAAATTTATTTGTTGCAGTTGCAAATTCAGGAACAAATAGACTTATGACATCATCTAATGGTTATAATTGGACATCACGATCAACACCAGTTAATAATGATTGGAGTAGCGTATGTTGGTCAACTGAATTACAATTATTTGTGGCAGTTGCAACATCGGGTACGAATGATAGAATTATGACATCATCTAATGGAATTGATTGGCAAACAAGAGATAATATTGTAAATAATGATTTTACAAGTGTATGCTGGGCACCAGATATTTCAACTTTTATTGCAATTGCAAATACAGGTGAAAATGACTGTATAATTATTTCAAATGATGGAATAAATTGGCAGGTTCAAAATAATACAGTTAATAATAATTGGACATCAATATGCTGGGGAAGTGGTTATAATATTGCAGTTGCAGTTTCAAATTCTGGTTCAACAAATAGAATTTTAAGTAGTGAAATAACAACTCCTTATTATCACAGTAAATATTTAACTGCACCATCCACGTTTTACATTGACCAATCAACCGGTAATGTCGGATTAGGTTTAATGAACCCATCTTTTCAATTGCATTTATCAACTGATTCGGCAGCCAAACCTGCAACTTCATTTTGGAGTGTATCATCTGATCAGAGATTAAAAGAAAATATTGAAGATGCAGATTTAGATATTTGTTATAATAATATTAAAAATTTAAGATTAGTTAGATATAATTGGATTGATGAATCAATTTCTACAAATTCACAATTAGGATGGATTGCAGATGAAGTAGAAACTGTATTTCCAAAATCTATTTCAACAATTGATTTTAATAATTTATCAGATTGTAAAACATTAGATACTGATCAAATTATAGTATCACTATTTGGAACGGTAAAAAAATTATTAAATAACTTAGAAAATCAAAATAATACAATTACTAATTTAAATACTGAAATTGATAATTTACAAAATTATATTAATGAATTAGATATTCAATTTGAGTAAATTATTATTTAGTATTGATGTTTAATTTAATTTTTTTTGTTTGTTATTTATATTTAATATTATATAACTTGGCTAAAATTATATTAGCATTTTGTTTAAATTATATTTTATTACTATCAATTTTATAAATAAATATGTCATTTAATATTCAAAAAGATAGTCAAGGTCGAGTAGTTAGAAAAAATATTCCTACTAGTTCTAGACCACCCCCATTAACTAGAAATGCATCATTAGCAACTGCTTTTAGTGTTTTTTCAACTGATATTACATCTTTAAAATTAAATAATACTGTTGTAACAGCAACTGCCACTGAATTAGATAAAACAATTACAACCCCCGGAATTGCCGAGCCAAATAAAATAATGGTTCTTGATGCAAACCGTAATATTTCAAATATTTCAAATATTACTTGTAATGGTATTACCATTGGGGGAAAATCATTAGGCGGGAGTTCTGGACAGTCAAATCAATTTTTAAATAATATTAATGCCGGAATAGTAGAACCAAATAAAGTTATTGCACCTGATAATAATAATAATTTAACTAATTTAAATAATGTAATCACTAATAATTTTAAAGTTCAAAAATCAAAATTAAGTATTAATGACCGGTATGAATCAAATTGTAACCAATTTAATATTTATGAAATGAATAACACATATAATTGGGTTGGTATGTGTTGGGCAACTTCATTAAATATATTTGTTGCTATATCTGATAATGGAATTATTATGTCATCACCTGATGGAATTACGTGGACTAATCAGGAAACGCCGGTTGTAAATAATTGGACATCAATTTGCTGGTCAACTAAATTAAATTTATTTGTTGTCGTTTCTAATACAGGAATTGGCAATCGCGTTTTAACATCTAATGACGGTATTAATTGGATTTCTAGAACAACTCCTGTCGATAATAATTGGTCATCGGTTTGTTGGTCTAATGAATTAAATTTATTTGTTGCGGTTGCATCAAATGAAAATGTTGTAATGACTTCAAATAATGGTATAGTATGGAATACTAGAAATATTAATAATATAGTTAATGTTGATTTAAATTCTGGGAATTCATTACAATCAATTGAAGCAGGTGAATCACATTCATTATTTATTAAAAATGATGGAACTGTATTTGCAAGTGGGTTAAATGATTTTGGTCAATTAGGCGATGAAACAACAGTTCAAAAAAATACATTTATACAAATTCCTAGATTGTATAATGTATTATCTGTTTCAGCCGGATTAAAATTTTCTCTGGCATTATTAAATACTGGTATTGTTAAATCTTGGGGGCTTAATAGTTCAGGACAATTAGGAAATAATTCAACTACTAATTCATCAATACCTGTAAATGTATTAAATTTAGAAAATCCAATTGCCATTTCGGCCGGTGCCACTCACGCACTTGCATTATTGGCCGATGGTACTATTAGAGCATGGGGGTCAAATACAAATGGAGAATTAGGTAATGAAAACAATAGTCAACAAAATTCAAATGTTGCCGTTTCAAATATTAATAATGCAATTGCAATTTCTGCTGGTAATAATTTTTCATTAGCACTATTAAAAGATGGTACTATTAAATCTTGGGGTCAAAATAATTTTGGACAATTAGGAAATAATTCAACTACCAGTTCTAATATTCCAGTTAATGTTTCTAATATTACTAATGCTATTGCTATTTCTGCGTCTAGTGGATCACACGCATTAGCATTATTATCAAATGGAAATGTAATGTCTTGGGGGTATAATAATGTTGGACAATTAGGTAATTCAACATTAGTTAATAGTTCTATACCTGTATTAGTTGGTAATATTAATAATGCTATAAAAATTAAAACATCATTTAGTTCATCATTTGCATTATTAAGCGACGGAACTGTTAGTTCTTGGGGTCAAAATAATTTGGGTCAATTAGGCAATAATTCAACTACTAATTCATCAGTACCAGTTATTGTATCAAATAGTTCAAATATTATTGATTTAGTTTGTGGTTCTAATCATACATTAGCATTGCTAAATGATGGTTCTTTACAATATTGGGGTTCAAATGCTAACGGACAATTAGGCGATAGCACGACAACAAATAAATTAATTATATCATCAAATACAGTTACACCATTAACTAATATACGTACTAATTTTACTTTAACTAAATGGAATTCAATATGCTGGTCACCATCATTAAATTTATTTGTTGCAGTCGCTGGGGGTGAAAATACATCAATTAATAGAGTTATGACATCTACAAATGGCATTAATTGGAATTTACAATTAGCAACAGAATATAATAATTGGTCATCCGTTTGCTGGGCATCTGACATTTCTATGTTTTTAGCAGTGTCTGATAATGGAAATAATCGTGTTATGACTTCTACTAATGGCATTAATTGGTCATCTCAAATATCTCACAATAACCAATGGCGTCAAATTGTATGGTCTAATAGATTTAATATTGGTATGGCAATTAGTAATAATAATACAAATTCTCCAATTATGATTACAACTAATGGAACTAATTGGTTGCCAATTAGTTTAGATATTAAAAAACAATTAAATTGTATTTCTTGGTCGCCTATATTAAATAAATTTTGTATATTAAGTAATAATAATAATCCAAATATTTATTTTTCTAAATGGCAATTAGCACCTGCGCCAATTGGGACAATTACTACTGGCACTATTAATAATATTTCTAATACTTGTAGAGATGTTAAATGGATTCCAGAATTAAATATTTTTATTGTTGTTGGTTTATCTGGAAAAGTTTTAACATCAACTGATGGAAATACTTGGAATGTTATAACTACAATCAGTTCTTCATTAACAATTAACAGTATAGCATTTTCACCTTCTTTAAATTTACTGGTCGCTGTTTGTAACTCACAAACATATTTAACTTCGCCTGACGGTATTAATTGGACAAGTAGAACTGGATTAGTTAATTATAATTGGATTAGTATTACTTGGGGAAATAATATGTTTGTTGCTATTGCTCAGACCCCTACAAGTGCAAATAATGCAATTATGACTTCGACGAACGGAACTGATTGGATTTCAAGAACTGCTATTAACAATAGCAGTTGGAATAAAGTAAAATGGATTAATAATTTAAATATATTTATGGCTGTTAGTTCAACTACAACTGACCGAATTATGACGTCATCAAATGGAATAAATTGGAATCTTCAATCTGCTTCTCTTTATCTTTGGAGTGATTTTGCATATTCACCATCTTTAAATTTAATTGTTACTGTTTCATTGTCGCCGTCTCATACGAATATTATAACTTCTAATGATGGATTTAATTGGACAACTAGATTATCTCCATTAACTACTATTTCATCAATTATTTGGGTTGATAGTTTACAAATATTTATTGCAATTTCAAATTCTAATTCACCGTCTAGTTATATGGTTTCTAGTAATGGAATTGACTGGCAAGTAGGATTTTTTGAATACTATCAAAATTATGTTGCAATCGATTGGTCACCATCATTAAATAAATTTGTTGCTGTATCTAGTAATACAAATAATGAAAATATTATTTCATCTGTCGTACAAACATCAAATAATACTTGTTTATCTTTATTAACACAATATAATAGCAATAAAGAACTTAAATTAAATAAATTGTTTGATAATATTTATTATGATAAATATTTAGTAAAATCATATTTAAATGCACAATGGAACCAAGTGTTAACTAATAATTCGGTCGGTTGGAAAAACATCGCTTGGTATAATGCTTTTTCTAGATTTATTGCTATTAATAATAATAATATATCTATATCTTCTGATGGAATAACTTGGTCTAATTCGGCCGCGGCCGTTGATACTTTAGAATATAAATCAATTGCAATATCGGAAGAATTAAAAACAATTGTTGTCGTGGGTGCTCGAAATCCTCATAGTAATAATTTAATTAGATATAGCACCAGCACTTCAAATTTTTCAGCCTCTTGGTCAACTTCTAGTACTACTAATATTGAAAGTTTATCATCTGTTTGCTGGTCGCCTGAGTTATCATTATTTGTTGCTGTGTCGAATATGAATAATGATATTATTAAAATGAGTAATAATATGGTTAGTAATACTGATAATGAAAAAATAATAACTCAAAGTGATGCATATAATAATTCATCCACCTGGTCTGCTTGGAATGGGTTTAATGGTACAATTTGGCATACAAATTCTAGATATTTATCATCAACTGGTATGTCTACAAGTAATGTAATTACTAATGGAATTAATAATGACCAATTTATTGGAGATTGGATGCAAATTGAATTTTATAAACCAATTACATTATATAGTTTTATAATTTACCCAAGCTCATCATTTCGTGATACCCGTTCTGTAAAAGCATTTTCATTATTAGGGAGTAATACAGCAAATTCTGATTGGACTATTGTATATTCTGATTCAGGTTTGTCTTGGCCAACAGGCACTAACTCACGAATATATAATTTATCTAATTTAAATTCACAATATAAATATTATCGTTTAGTAGTTCATCAAATTATGGGCGGTGATACTTATTTACAAACATATTATGATTTTTATTATCTAAATTTAGATAATGAACCTGATTTACGAACTAATAGAATTTTAACTTCTCCAAATGGTCAATCTTGGTCTTTATATAATTCTCCAAAACCAAATGCTTGGAATTCTATTTGTTGGGCTTCTGAATTAACATTATTTGTTGCTGTGTCTGTTAATGGAATAAATGATCAAGTTATGACTTCATCTGATGGAATTCATTGGATTAGTAGATATACTCCTGTAAATAATCAGTGGACTTCTGTATGTTGGTCTCCTTATTTAATGCTGTTTGTCGCCGTCGCATCGTCTGGAAATAATAATAGAATTATGACATCTTCAAATGGCATTAACTGGACAATTAGAACATCACCTGCCAATAGCAATTGGAATTCTGTAATTTGGAATTCAGAATATTTAGTATTTTTAGCAACTGCTTCAAATAATCAAAAAATTATGTACTCTTTTGATGGTATTAATTGGAAATTAATTCAAAATAATATATCTGATAATATTAATTCAATTATGTGGTCTGATGCGTTTGGTAAATTTTTAATTAGTACTAATGATAATATATTATCGTCTGATATTTCTAAATTAAATACACAAAATTTATTATTAAATAAAACATTTTATTTTGATAATAACTCATTAATTATTGGTAGAAATAATGCAGTAACAACCCATTCTGTTGAACATCAAAGTGATTCACTTATTACATTTGGAAGTAATTCTACAATTATAACTCAATTTAATAATTCAGGTGGTCGATTAATTTTAAACGAAAGTGGTGGGTTTATTAATTTTTCAGATCATAATGGTATTGATTCAGGACTTGCTGTAAATAATCAATTAATATTAGCAACTGGTGAACAAATTAACTCATTATTTAATGCAAAACCTAATACCTCACTACCTTTAAAAATAGTCATTTCTAATAATAATAATAATGTATCTGTTAACAATATAACTTGTAATGAATTAATTATTCCAAGTGCATTTTCACAATCATCTAATTCAATTCTAATAACTGATAATAATAATAATGTTAGTGGAATTAATAATGTTAACTTACAACAATTAAATATTAATAATTATAATTTAACTTGTTCAAACTCAGTAAAATTACCCCTTACTTTTACTGTTAGATCAATTGGCGATGCAAATTTAAATACTATGGTGTGGTCTGATAAATTGTCTATGCTGATGTGTTCCGGATCTAATACAGACGCATCAATTTCTAACATTGCTTATTCATATGATGGAGAAAATTGGATTACAAATAGTTCATTTAGTTCATAC
>JACCDX011036617.1_pt1 | contig 34469 bp, 28 predicted proteins | sample 7449681 | NCBI WGS metagenome assembly JACCDX01 (sample SAMN15323450, study PRJNA562643) | freshwater metagenome | isolation source: river surface water | place: USA:Blue River Watershed | collected 2017-08-18
CGATCAGGATGTGAAAGATTGCCCAGACCGAACCGGCCAGCACGTGCCCAATAAAGCCAAAGGCCGTTGCCGTGCCGCCCAGCAGCGCAATCAACAAAAACACCAGTTCACCGGCATACATATTTCCAAACAGTCGCATGCCGAGCGATACCGTCTTCGCTACAAACTCGATGATATTCAGACCGAGATTCGGCAGCCAGAGCGCAGGATGCGATCCAAAAGGAGCACAAAAAAGTTCGTGCACGAACCCGCCCAGGCCTTTGATCTTCACGTTATAAAACAGCATCAATGCCAACACGCCCAGGGCCATGCCCATCGTGCCGTTCAGGTCGGCCGTTGGAACAACTCGGTGGTAGTGAATGACGCTGTCCAAACCCGTCACCGCAAAAATAAAATGCGGGAGATCCACCGGTAGAAAGTCCAGTGCATTCATCATGATCACCCACAGGAACACGGTGAGTGCCAACGGGGCAATGAATTGACGGTTGCCGTGGACAATCGACTTCGACTGTTCTTCCACCATCTCGACAACGATTTCCACCGCCGCCTGCAACCGCCCAGGCACGCCGGAGGTGGCCTTGCGGGCGACCGCTCTTAACACCAGGATCACCAGCAGCCCCATGGACACCGACCAGAACAAGGTGTCCAGGTTGATGATCGAAAAATCAATGATGTTTTCCTGCGGCTTGCCGGTCGTCGTTAAATGCCCCAGGTGATGGATGATGTATTCCGATGAGGTTGGGGCAGCGTTGGAAGCCATGGTGATGAGCTCTATTCTGTTATCGGTCTTATTATCGCAGTGTCACACGTGCAACGATTCTCAGTCGCGTCACTATTTTAAGTTTTTTTAAAAAATCAGTCCCTACTCACACATTCCGCCCGCGCAGCCTGCCGCTGATCCACCCATCGCTGAATCCAGGGTGTCAACAGCAAGGCCTTCAACGCCAGGATGACGCCGATGATCAGCGCCCCCCACGACAGTCCCTCGATCCATCGATAGGCCAACCACAACAAGGCCACCGACAATGCAATCTTTACAAACTCCCCCACCAACAGCACCACGGGCGCAAACTGCGGCGGGCTGGCGCGCAGACGTAGCGCCAACAAGCCATTTGGCAGAACAATGGACCCTCCCCCAGCCACTAGTGACACCGCATGAAGCGGACCGATCACTAGCCACGTGATTGCCCCCGCCAGAAGCGTGATCACCGCCTGAACTGCGACAGCGACCAGCACGTTGTTAGTTTCCGTGGGTATCAGCCTGAGCCGATCCCGCAACGAGCGAAAGCCGGGAAAGAATATCGTTCATCACAGGCATGTGTCAATGCTCCGGCAGTCCCTCCGGGGCCAAAAGATCGATGACACCGTCAAGCTCATCCACGGATGCGAATCTAATGATAAGTTCGCCACGGCTGCCCCGTCCCTGCTTGAGCACCACGGGCAGACCGAGTACATCCGACAACTGATCCTGGACCCGAATCCAATCACGCTGCCCTGACGATTTACCGGAAGACCTGGCGGCTTTCCCCGTGCCGGACGTGCTCGGCACGGGTGCACCTGCACTGATTTTGGCAACTAACCGTTCCGTTTCTCTAACGGACAGCCTCTCCTGGACAATTTTCTCGGCCAAAGCGCGAGCCTGGGCAGGCGGCAACGGGAGAAGTGCACGAGCATGGCCAGCCTCTAGACCTTGATTACGCAACATATCCTGCACCGCTATGGGCAACTGCAACAATCGTATTAAATTCGTCGTGGCGCTTCGCGACCGGCCCACTGCCTGTGCAGCCTGCTCGTGGGTCAAACCGAACTCTCGAATGAGTCGATCAATGCCCTGTGCCTCTTCGAGGGCAGTCAAATCCTCTCGCTGAAGATTTTCAATCAACGCCATCGCCAGCGCCGCCTGATCGTCCACATCTCGGACAATGACCGGGACATCCGCTAGTCCAGCAATTTGCGCCGCACGAAACCGCCGCTCGCCGGCGATTATCTCGTATTTCGAATTGCCGACTGATCGCACCAGAAGTGGCTGCATCACACCCTGAGCACGTATCGACTCCGAAAGTTCTTTTAAGCTTTCCTCATTCATCGACTGGCGTGGCTGATACTTACCCGCCTTTAATACGGCCACTGGGAGTGTTCGTGGAACATCCGCATCTACCGAGGCGGTCCGCTCAGCGCCGAGTAAAACGTCAAGACCGCGACCGAGCCCTTTTCTTTTCGCCTGACTCATAAAGCCTCCGGAACCACACCAATTAGACGTTCGATCAATTCTTCACCAAACTCGAGGTAAGCCTTAGAGCCTCGCGAACCGGGGTCGTAAACGATACCAGGCTGACCGAAGCTTGGCGCCTCTGCCAGCCGAACATTTCGCGGAATAATCGACTTGAACACTTTGTCTTTAAAGTGAGTCACGAGTTGATCGGACACCTGTTGAGAGAGCGTCATCCGTGGATCAAACATCACTCTTAGCAGACCCACCAGATTCAGTCGGGGGTTTAGATTCGCATGCACACGCTTGATCGAATTGACAAGATCTGAGAGCCCCTCGAGAGCGAAATACTCACACTGCATCGGAATAATAACTCCGTGGGCAGCACATAATCCGTTCAGCGTAAGCAGTGAAAGAGATGGGGGACAATCAATAATGACAAAGTCATAATCATTCGCCACCTGCTTAAGCGCATTCAGCAATCGACGCTCTCGATCGTCTAAATCGACAAGCTCTATCTCCGCTCCTGCAAGATCTCGATTCGCCGCGAGTACGTCGTAGCCACCAATCTCAGACCGTACCAAGCCCTGCGGAATGGACAGTTCACCAAGCAGAATTTGGTAGATCGAGCTCGATAGGTCCTGCTTGTTAATTCCGCTTCCCATTGTGGCATTGCCCTGCGGATCAAGATCGGCCAACAGCACTCGATGCCCCAGGCGCGCCAGCGCTGCCGCTGCATTCACGGAGGTGGTGGTTTTCCCAACACCACCTTTTTGATTTGCAACAGCAAACACAAATGCCGTCATAACACCCTCTTGACCCAGGTGAGGTGGCGCTGCGCATTTAACCCTGGTACCAATACTGGCTCGACAGATTCAACAATCAGATTTCCAACATTACTGTTCATGTTTACAAGTGTTTGCTCACTAAATTGATTTCTTCCGATCATGGCCGCCCAAAGGGTTGAAGGCTTCGAAAGTCTGTAGGTAAGGCCCAAAAAGTCAGCTAGCGCTGAGAAGGCTCTACAAACGATCAGATCATACCCTTCATCGACCGTGACCTTCGCGACGTCCTGATCCAGAACTCGAACCCGATCCGTCAGATCCAAGCGGGCGATGACATGCCGTAAAAAACTCGCTTTTTTCTGCTGTCGTTCGATTAAATCAAAACGACATTGCGGCAACACGATGGCCAGCACAACACCGGGCACACCCATGCCGCTGCCCACGTCGGCCACCCGGATGGAAGCGCTCGACAATCGCGCGGCAATCCGCGGCCAGACCACGAGCGCATCCAGAATGTGGCGAACCACTTGGGATTGCGGTTCTTCAATCGCCGTGAGGCTATGCACCCGATTCCAGTGGTTCAGAAGCGCGAGGAATTGACCAAGCATTGTGATCTGGTGCTCACTCAGCCGGAATCGCACATCGTCGGGGCTCCAGGATCGGGCAATCAAGCCCGCGTAATCCTGGATCGATTCGCGATCCTGTTCGGAGTGTTCCTGATCCACCGGGTAAGCGCCCTAGGCAGCGTGTTCCTCGGAACCCAGGGATCGGCCTGCACGGAGTCGCTTCAGGTGGATCCACAACAAGGAGATGGCCGCCGGAGTAATGCCGGATATCCGCGAGGCTTGGCCAAGGGTCTCTGGCGAAATGGCCTTCAGTTTCTGACGCACCTCAATCGACAATCCCCGGACCTGGTCGTAATCCATGTCAGACGGTATCTCTGCACGTTCCTGGGCCTGATGCCTCGCCACCTCGTCGTGCTGACGGGAGATGTAGCCCGCATACTTCACCTGTATTTCCACTTGTTCGGATACAGCCTTTGAAACAGGGGTTATAGCGCATAGTGAGCACACACCATTGTGATCTTTCAGTCGCATAAGATCCTGATAACGCACCTCGGGGCGCTTCAACAGCTCCAGTGCCGGCACATCCCGATCGAACTGCCCCACCGTCAGGGCGTCGAGCTCCTGGGACGGAAAACGTTTTGGGCCCACCAGGCAGTCGGCCAATCGTGCGGTCTCTCTCTCGATCGCCTCACGCTTCTCACAGAACTCTCGCCAACGGACATCCTCCACGAGCCCTAATTCCCGGCCCATCTCGGTCAGGCGCAGGTCCGCGTTATCTTCCCGCAGACTGAGCCGATACTCCGCGCGGCTGGTAAACATTCGATAAGGCTCAGTCACCCCCCGGGTGACAAGATCATCGACCAGCACCCCGAGATAGGCCTGCTCCCGCCCGGGCACCCAGGCCGCCTGTCCTCGCACCTGCAACGCCGCATTAGCGCCGGCCAGGAGCCCTTGTGCCGCCGCCTCTTCGTAACCCGTCGTGCCATTAATCTGGCCTGCGAAAAACAGACCGGCAATCGCCTTGGTTTCCAGCCAGGGCTTGAGTGCCCGCGGATCGAAATAGTCATACTCGATCGCGTAGCCTGGCCGAAGAATGTGGGCGTTTTCCAGACCCCGCATGGAGTGCACCAGATTAAGCTGGACATCAAACGGAAGACTGGTGGAGATCCCATTCGGGTAGACCTCGTGCGTGGTCAGCCCCTCCGGTTCGAGGTAGATCTGATGGGAATCCTTGTCGGCAAATCGGTGGACCTTGTCTTCAATCGAGGGGCAATAACGGGGGCCGACCCCCTCAATCACCCCGGTGAACATCGGGGAGCGGTCCAATCCGCCCCGAATAATCGAATGGGTTTTCTCATTGGTGTGCGTGACCCAGCACGGGACCTGGCGGGGATGCATCGATGCAGTGCCCATGAATGAAAACACCGGCATCGGGTCCAGGTCTCCAGGCTGCTCGGCCAGCACCGTGTAATCAATCGTACGGCCGTCAATTCGAGGGGGAGTCCCCGTCTTCAAGCGGCCCTGTGGGAGTTTCAGCTCCTTCAGTCGGGCGGACAGCCGTATTGCCGGGGGATCCCCGGCGCGCCCGGCACTATGGTGCTCTAATCCGATGTGGATTTTCCCGTCCAAAAAAGTGCCTGCCGTCAGGACCACCGTCTTACCCTCAAACGTCAGACCTGCATTGGTTCTTACCCCGGACACGCGGTCGGCCTGGACCAGGAGGTCGTCGACCGCCTGTTGAAACATCCATAAGTTCGGCTGGTTTTCCAGACGGGATCGGATCGCACCCCGATACAGCACCCGATCGGCCTGGGCCCGTGTGGCACGCACCGCAGGACCCTTGGAACTGTTCAATATTCGGAACTGGATGCCAGCCGCATCGGTTGCCAAGGCCATGGCCCCACCCAGGGCATCAATCTCCTTGACCAAGTGACCCTTGCCAATTCCTCCAATTGAGGGGTTGCACGACATCTGGCCAAGCGTCTCCAGGCTATGGGTCAGCAACAGGGTGGTCGCGCCCATACGCGCGGCAGCAAGCGCCGCCTCCGTGCCCGCATGGCCGCCACCCACCACAATCACATCAAATACCTTCGGATAGATCATTGTTTCACGTGAAACATTACAGTCCGGCCAAAGTGACGTATTTAATCTCGAGGTACTCGTCGATACCGTACTTCGACCCCTCCCGGCCCAACCCCGACTGTTTGACGCCACCGAACGGCGCGACCTCGTTCGAAAAGTTGCCGGTATTCACGGCCACCATACCCGACTCCAGCGCCTCGGCCACCCGGAACACGCGGCCGATATCTCGGGAGTAAAAATAGGCCGCCAGGCCAAATTCGGTATTGTTGGCCATGGCGATCACTTCTTCTTCGGTCTTAAACCGGAATAAGGGCGCAACGGGGCCGAACGTCTCCTCACGGGCCACCAACATCTTGGTCGTCACCTCGGTCATCACGGTCGGTTCGAAAAACAGACCTCCCAAGGCGTGGGGTTTCCCGCCCACCAGCAGCTTCGCACCGCCAGATATCGCATCTGCCACGTGAGACTTTACTTTTTCGAGGGCCGCCGCTTCGATGAGAGGGCCGATCTGCACCCCGGACTGCGTGCCCGGACCAACGCGCAATCCCGCAACTCTCTCCGCGAGTTTTGCAGCAAAGGCCTCGTAAATGCCCTCCTGCACGTACAGTCGATTGGCACATACACAGGTCTGGCCGGCATTTCGGTATTTGGACGCCATTGCTCCCTCAACGGCGGCGTCCAGATCGGCATCGTCGAACACAATAAACGGTGCATTACCGCCGAGCTCTAGCGAGAGTTTCTTGACCGTGTCGGCCGACTGTCGAAGCAGAATTCGCCCAACCTCAGTCGATCCCGTAAAGGAGACCTTCCGCACACGGGTGTCCTCGCACAGGACTTTTCCGATTTCCGGCGCGGCCGCCGCATCACCCACGATCACGTTAAAAACACCGGGAGGAAATCCCGCCTGGGCTGCAAGTTCCGCCAATGCCAGCGCAGTCAGTGGAGTAGCTTCCGCCGGCTTTACAATAACAGTGCATCCTGCAGCGATAGCTGGTGCACACTTTCTAGTGATCATTGCGAGGGGGAAATTCCACGGCGTAATGGCGGCCGCCACGCCAATCGGCTCCTTAAAGACAAAGAGTTTTCGACCCGCGATCGGCGAAGGAATCACATCGCCATAGACCCGCTTGGCCTCCTCGGCAAACCACTCGACAAACGAAGCCCCGTAGATGACCTCCCCCTTGGCCTCGGCCAAGGGCTTGCCTTGCTCGGCGGTCATCAATTGAGCCAACGCATCCGCGTGGGCAAGAATCAGTTCATTCCACCGCTTTAAACGGATGCTGCGGTCTTTAGACGTGGTCGCCTTCCAGGCGGGCAACGCGGCATGGGCGGCCGATATCGCCGCCATTGCGTCCTCACGTCCCATATTCGCCACCTGGGCGATCACATCGCCGGAGGCGGGATTGGTGACCGCGAATTGCCGGCCCGACGCCGCTGCAACCCACTGCCCGTTAATGAAGCCCTGCGTTTTTAATTCCAAGGTCACCCCTTTACACAACGAAACACCATCATCATCTGAATCACTTCATCGTCGGCATCACGAACTGTGCGCCCTCACGCAGGCCCTTCGGCCAACGTTGTGTAATCGCCTTATAACGCGTGTAGAAGCGAACCCCTTCAGGGCCATGAATATGATGGTCACCAAACAGCGAGTCCTTCCAGCCACCGAACGAATGGAACGCCATCGGTACGGGAATCGGAACATTAATGCCCACCATGCCCACCTGAATGCGTGACGCAAACTCACGGGCGCTATCACCGTCACGGGTAAAGAGCGCGACGCCGTTGGCAAAGGAATGTTGGTGAATCAAATCCAGGGCCTGCTCGAAATTAGACACGCGCACCACGCTGAGCACCGGCCCAAAAATTTCTTCCTGATAGATCTTCATCGACGTTGTAACGTGATCAAAAAGACAGGGGCCGATATAAAAACCCTTGTCGTGGCCACTGATTTTTAAGCCCCGACCGTCCACGACCAGCTGAGCGCCCTCGGCCACACCGGTGTCCACATATCCGCGGACCTTGTCCAAATGGGCCTGCGTGACCAAGGGACCCATCTCTGCTCCCTTCGCATCCCCAGGCGCCACTCGAATCGCCGAGGCCCGCGACGCGATCTTGGCTATCAACGCATCGGCAACATCACCCACCGCCACCGCCACGGAGATCGCCATGCACCGTTCACCGGCCGACCCATAAGCGGCGCCGATCAGTGCGTCCACCGCCTGATCCAGATCAGCATCGGGCATCACCACCAGATGATTCTTAGCACCTCCCAAAGCCTGCACACGCTTACCGCATTTCGAGGCGGTCTCATGAATGTATCGGGCAATCGGGGTGGAACCCACAAAACTGATCGCGGCCACCTTTGGATGTGTCATCAATGCGTCGACCGCTTCCTTATCCCCTTGCACCACATTAAACACACCATCCGGCAGACCGCATTCCTTGAGCCCCTGGGCCACCATTAAGGCCGGTGAAGGATCCCGCTCCGACGGCTTCAAAACGAATGTATTACCGCACGCAATCGCCACCGGATACATCCAGCATGGCACCATCACCGGGAAATTAAACGGCGTGATGCCCACACACACCCCCAACGGTTGACGCATGCTCCATGCATCAATGCCACCGCCCACTTGCTCGGTGTATTCCCCCTTTAACAAATGCGGAATACCACAGGCAAACTCCACCACCTCGAGACCGCGTTGCACCTCACCCTTTGCATCATCGATGGTCTTGCCATGCTCTGCGGTGATCGCCGCCGCCAACGCATCCATGTTGCGCTCCATCCAATCCTTGAACGCAAACATCACGCGGGCACGCTTCACGGGCGGGGTGGCCGACCAGGCAGGGAAGGCCCGGGCGGCGGCCTCCACCGCGCGGTCCACATCGGACCGTGATGCCAACGCCACTTCACGGGCGATCGCACCACTGGCTGGATTGAATACGGGTGCGGTTCTCGAACGCGCAACACCATCGCGTCCCCCATCGATCCAGTGCCCCACCATAGACTGGCCTAAACCATTTTGCGATGAATTCATAACAGCATCTCCAATGTGCCCCAGGCCATTCTTGAAATCAGCACGGCCAAAAGAATAAGGAAAAATCGACGAACAAACTGGCTACCTTTTTTGACCGCAAGGTGCGTTCCGATCCAGGCCCCTGCGATATTGCACACCGCCATCAGAAGCGCGGCAGAAAGGAAAAAAGCGCCCACCGGCAGGAAAAATGCTAGGGCGGCAAGATTGGTCATCACGTTGACCACCTTGCTCGCCGCCGATGCGTGCAGGAAATCATACCCAAAGAAGCGCACAAACACGAAGACTAAAAACGCTCCGGTGCCGGGCCCAAAAAATCCGTCGTAAAACCCCAAAAGACTTCCGGCCGCAAAACCGAATGCCCGTTGTTGCGCAACATTTAACCGTGGTGCGTGGACCGCTCCCATTTCCTTTTTTCGAAGCGTGATCACGGCCACCACGACCAGCATGACCAGCACCAGGGGTTGGCCCAGATCACGAGGCAAAAAACTGACCGCCGCCGCACCCAACCACCCAAAAATAGCCGCTCCCACAAGGGCCGGGGCCACCGCATTCCATGGCAGCCTCACCGATCGGGCGTAGCGGGTAGCCGCCACAAACGTTCCCGAAATCGCGGCGATCTTATTGGTGCCAAAAAGCGTGGCCGGCGATCCCTGGGGGACAAATGAAAAGAGTGCGGGAATCGCCACCAGACCGCCGCCACCCACCACGGCATCGACAAAGCCCGCGGCGAGTGCAACACCGGCCAAGATCAGCAGCACCCACCCCTCGGGGCCGCCCGGCTGACCAAGGCTCAAAATCTCAGAAAACATCCTATTTCCCACAAAGAAGAGGCCGCTGATCCAAAACGAGTGGACCGACACTTGTTAGGATCGCAGCATGAAGCCTTTGATTGTGACATCCGGGGATCCCGCCGGTATCGGACCAGAAATTGCCATGAAGGCGGTTCTGCACTGGCAGTCCCTTGCCGAGCGGCAACGTCCTGTGATTATTTGTGGGGATCCAATCTGGTTTGAAGAAGAATCAAAAAAGTATCAAATTCCCACTAAAAATATAACTTTTTTACCTATAAATTGGAATAATTCTGAAATTATCCAAGGAAAAGTGGGAAAACACTCTGGACAAGCCGGTTTCGAATCGATTCGGGCGGCCGTGACTCAATGCATGCGCCACGATGCCGCCGGCATCGTGACCGGGCCGATCCACAAGGAGTCACTTTCCCTGGCCGGCCATCCCTGGCCCGGCCACACCGAGATGCTGGCGGATCTGGCCAGCCCCTCTGCGCCCCCTGCCGTGCGCATGATGCTGGTGAATCCGGAGTTGCGGGTGGTGCTCAATAGTGTCCATGTCCCATTGCGCGATGTGATTGACGGCCTGAATACAGAAGAACTCGTCCACACCATCGCACTGGCCCAACGCGCCTGCCAACAGCTCGGTGTGCAAGAGCCCCGAATCGCGGTGGCGGGACTCAACCCACACGCCGGCGAGTCCGGCCTATTTGGACGGGAAGACATCGACGTCATCGCACCGGCCATTGCCAAGGCGCGTACCCTCGGCATTCACGCCTCCGGCCCATGGCCGGGCGACACTATTTTCATGCGGGCACGTCACCATAAAGAGTTTGATGTGGTCGTGGCCCAATACCACGACCAAGGATTGATTCCCATTAAATACCTGGGCATCGATCAAGGCGTGAATATCACACTGGGCCTACCGTTTATTCGAACCAGCGTGGATCACGGAACGGCATTCGATATCGCAGGAAAAAACATCGCCGACCCTGGATCCCTGGTCGCGGCCATCGCACTGGCAGACCGTCTGGCAAGCCAACAGGAACATCCGCACCAGTCCGCCATCAATCACTAAACAGCGTTTATCGTCATCACACCCACGACCGCCCATGACCATTTCCCTGCTCGCCATCTGCACCAGTGATATACGACCACTATTGATTCGTGACGCCGATGACGAGAAAACAATTCATCGTGAAATGTCAGGAATTCAGAAATCGGCGATCAGTACCCTCCGCGACCCGCAAACGATCCGTTGTCAACGGCTCGGTATCGAAGGCGACGAACAGGCCGATCTCAGCGTGCACGGAGGAATTGAGAAGGCCGTCTACTGTTATCCCAGTGAGCACTACGAGTTTTGGGCTGCAGAACTTCCCTGGCTAAACGATAAACCCTCCCTTTTTGGACAGGTAGGAGAAAACCTCTGCCTGAGTGGAATTCTTGAATCCGACATCTGGATCGGCGATGAACTGTGCATCGGGGATCAGGTACGGCTACGTGTGGTCAAGCCACGTGAACCCTGTTTCAAATTCAATGCGCGTATGCAGTCCAAACAGGCCAGCAAATGGATGGTGCAGACCCAACGCTGTGGTTGGTACTGTCGCGTCGAACACGATGGGAACATCACACCCGGTGATACGATCACCTTGGTGCCTGGCCCGCGAGACACCAGCATTCAAGAAGAATGCCGGCGCCTGGCCAGCGGGAAGGCGTCAGGCCGCTAAACGCTCCTGAAGTCGGGATTCCAAAACCGTCTTGGTATGCACCAACTCCTGTGGAAGACCATGGGCCAGCTTGGTGAATAACTCGGCATGCAACTGGAACTCGTCTTTCCAGGCATTGGTGTCAATCGACGTGATTTTCGCGAACTGTTCATTGGAGAAATTCAGTCCGCTCCAGTCCACGTCCTCGTAGCGGGGTGTCACCCCAAAGACATGGTCCACACCACCGGCTTTGCCCTCAATTCGCTGCAGCATCCATTTAAGAACCCGTGCATTCTCCCCAAACCCTGGCCACACGAACTTACCGTTCTCGTCCGTTCTAAACCAGTTCACGCAGAAAATCTTAGGGAGCACGGCCCCCGAACGGGAGAGCTTTTCGCCCAGGTCCAGCCAATGGGCGAAATATTCCGCCATGTTGTAGCCACAAAAGGGCAGCATCGCAAAGGGATCCCGACGCACCACCCCTTGTTGACCCGCGGCGGCGGCCGTGGTCTCCGACCCCATCGTGGCGGCCATATACACACCCTCTTGCCAGTTGCGGGCCTCGGTCACCAGCGGCACCGTCGTCGAACGCCGGCCGCCGAAGATGAACGCATCAATCGCAACGCCTTTGGGATCGTCCCAATGCGGATCGATCACCGGATTCTGAACGGAGGCCACAGTAAATCGCGCATTTGGGTGGGCGGCTTTACGGCCCTGTGCCTTCGCGATCTCGGGTGTCCAATCCTTGCCCTGCCAATCGATGCAGTGTGCAGGTGGCGTATCCGTCATGCCCTCCCACCAGACATCGCCATCATCGGTCAGCGCCACGTTGGTGAAAATGACGTTTTCTTTTAGAGACGCCATGCAGTTGTAATTGGTCTTCTCGTTGGTGCCCGGAGCGACACCAAAATAACCATTCTCCGGATTGATCGCGCGAAGCTTGCCCTCGGCATCCGGTTTAATCCATGCAATGTCATCCCCAATGGTGGTGATCTTCCAGCCATCCTGATCCAGTCCTTTGGGCGGAATCAACATGGCGAAGTTCGTTTTTCCACACGCCGAAGGAAAGGCCGCCGCCACGTGGTATTTCCTACCCCAAGGCGCCTGCACTCCCAGAATCAGCATATGTTCTGCAAACCAGCCGGGGTTCGTGCCGTGGGCCTGCTTGCGGCCCATCGAAGAGGCAATGCGCAGGGCGAAACACTTTTTGCCCAGAAGCGCGTTGCCGCCATAACCGGATCCATAAGACCAGATCTCTTGGGTCTCAGGAAAATGCACGATGTATTTGGTGTCATTGCACGGCCAGGCCACATCCGCCTCGCCCAACTTCAACGGCTTACCCACCGAGTGAACGCAGGGCACGAAGGATCCGTGGGCGCCCAAAACATCGTAAACAGCACGGCCCATACGGGTCATCATGCGCATATTCACCACCACATAGGGGGAGTCCGAGATCTCCACCCCAATATGTGCGATGGGCGAACCGAGGGGGCCCATGGAAAACGGAATCACATACATGGTTCGACCCTGCATGCATCCGTCAAACAGACCGTCAAGGGTCTTGCGCATCTGCGCCGGATCAATCCAGTTATTGGTCGGACCCGCATCGTCCTGACGATCACTGCAAATATAAGTGCGGTCTTCTACCCGGGCCACATCCGAGGGATCGGACCAGGCCAGATAAGAGCCTGGTCGCTTGACCGGATTCAGTTTTTTTAGAGTGCCACTGGCGACCATTTCAGCGCACAAGCGGTCGTACTCTTCTCGGGATCCATCGCACCAGACCACTTGCGCAGGTCTGGTTTTTTGAGCAATCGTGGTAACCCACTCGATCAGGCCCTGATGGTTCAGATAACTGGGGGGGGTTATGGTCATAATGTGTCGCACCCTAGACATGAATTTTTTATACACAGCCACCGACAGCGTGACGATCAGGCCGACTTGATGCTAGCCTTTGCGGAGCCATCGCAGGAGTCTCATTTTATCATTTGACCTCTGATCTAACCCAGCTGCTCTGCCATTCATCACCCCATGTCCACTACGACAAATCCCACCATCGTTTTTCTCAGTTGTGGCGGAACAATTGAGAAAATTTACTTGCCCGATAGTGGAAAACTCTCATTCGATCACTCACGGATGTCCGAATGGGCCGGCCTTTGCCGCATTGCGCAACCCTGGCGTGCCGAGACCGTCATGCTGATCGATAGCCTGGAGATGACCGAGGCCGACCGTGAACAGGTCGCGCGGCGCGTGGCCGAAACACCCGAATCACACGTGGTGATTCTGCATGGCACGGACACCATGGTGCAGACCGCCAACAGGGTGGCCCATCGGCGCCAAAACCATCAGACCGTTGTGTTCACCGGCGCCATGATCCCCATCAGTCAACCCGATTCCGACGGTCTGTTTAATCTCGGACTGGCCACCGCCGCCGTTCAGCTCCTTGATCCGGGGGTCTACATTGCCATGAGCGGTCAGGTCTTTGCGGCCGATCAGGTTCAAAAAAATTCAGAAAAGGGCGTGTTTGAATCCTTATCGCCTGACCAAGAATCCCGCGAACACCCCGATGAAAATGGAACCCTGCGCATCACCAAACGAAAAATGACCGGTTTTTTTCGCTGACACCGCGGCAAATCGACTCATCGCAGACGATGGTTTGGCAATGCGTTACTTGCCAATACAAAAATTTCCGAAAATTTCCCCCAAAAGATCATCGGACGAAAACTCGCCCGTGATCTCGGATAACGCCTGTTGTGCCTGACGCAGACACTCGGCCAGAAGTTCAAGTTCCTGATCCCTCAGGTGATGGCCCGCCGCATTTAAATGTGATCGGGCACGGTCTAACGCGTTCAGATGGCGAGCGCGCGCCGAAAACACGCCGGTGCTCGCGTCACCGCTCCAACCGGCAAGCTGCAACAATCGGTCGCGTAAATGCTCTAGCCCCGCACCGGTCTTTGCAGAAATCCGGACCACCTCTTGCGCAGATGTCGTATCGGTCACTTTCGGGCCGAGATCCGACTTATTCCACACACGAATCACCGACCGAACCGATGACACACGGGAAAGCACATCCCGCTCCAGTGCCTCATCCGTGGGGATGATGCCACTGGCATCCCCCATCAAGACCACGACCTGAGCGGTCTCGACCTCTTTCCATGTGCGCTCGATGCCCAAGCGCTCCACGACGTCATGGGTCGGACGCAAACCGGCGGTATCGATCACGTGCACGGGCACGCCATCGATCAGAATTTCCTGAACGATACGATCGCGTGTGGTTCCGGCAATGTCCGTCACCAGGGCCACCTCCTGCTCCGCTAAGGCATTGAGCAGTGACGACTTGCCCACATTGGGAGCACCCACCAGCACCACACGCAGACCATCGCGCAATGCCGCGCCACGCTGAGCGCTCTGCTGAATCGTGGTCAACAGGATGGACATCACCTCCAATTTTTCCCGCACGCCCTCGCGTTCAATAAACTCAATATCCTCTTCCGGGAAGTCCAGACAGGCCTCCACCCGAAGTCGGCATTCAATGAGTTGTGAAAGGAGCTCCTGCACCAGGGCACTGAAACGGCCTTGCAAGGAGGCCACCGCACTTCGCGCCGCCCGCTCACTGCCCGCATCAATCAGATCGGCCACGCTCTCGGCCTGGGCAAGATCTAATTTGTCGTTCAGAAAAGCCCGCTGGGTGAATTCACCGGGATGGGCGAGTCGGACACCGTCCACCCCGCAACAACGCTTTAATACCAAGGCCAATACCCCGGGGCCACCATGGCCTTGGAGTTCCAACACATCCTCGCCGGTATAAGAATGTGGCGCCGGAAAAAAAATGGCCAACCCATCATCCATGGGCTGGCCTTGGGCATCAAGGAATGAAAGGTGGGTGGCCACACGAGGGTGCAAGGACCGCCCGCACACGGCCTGCATCACCACGTGACTGTGGGGGCCCGAGACGCGCACCACGCCAATGGCGCCGCGCCCAGAAGCCGTCGCGATGGCGACAATCGTATCAGCCGACACGCGGGCACCACCTCACGTCAGACTCTCCTTAACGATGGGCGGCCGACGCCTTTTCGATCTGCTTCATCACCATCCACTGCTGCGCAATCGACAACACGTTATTGACCAACCAATAAAGCACCAGGCCTGCCGGGAAAAAGAAAAAGAACACCGAAAACACAATCGGCATGGCCATCATCACCTTGGCCTGAATCGGATCCGGAGGCGGCGGATTGAGCTTGGTCTGAATGAACATGGTGATCGCCATGACGACCGGCAAGATGTAATAGGGGTCGGGTGTGGACAGATCCTTGATCCATCCCAGCCACGGTGCGTTACGCATCTCCACACTGGCCAGCAATACCCAATACAAGGCAATAAACACCGGGATCTGGATCAGAATCGGAAGACAACCCCCCAAAGGATTTATCTTTTCGGTTTTGTACAGTTCCATCATGGCCTGATTTAACTTGGCCTTGTCGTTGGCATGGATCTCGCGTAGCTTCATCAACCGGGGTGTGACCGCCTTCATCTTGGCCATTGACTTATAGCTGGCCGCTGACAGCGGATAGAAGATCAACTTAATAATGACCGTGAGCAGCACAATGGCCCATCCCCAGTTGGCCACAATCCCGTAGAGCTGCTCCAGTAGCCAATAAATGGGCTTGGCCAGAAAGGTGAGCCATCCATAGTCCACCACCAGATCCAGTCCGGGCGACAGTTTCTCTAACACGTCCTGTAACTGCGGCCCCGCAAACAGCACGGCATCATGGGTCTGTTGAGCGCCCGGTGAAATTGCCGGCAGCGCCTGAATCATTCCCACGCTATAGAGGTTATTCTCAATGCGTCGGGTGTAAAACTCGCGCGCCGCCTCATTGGACGGAATCCAGGCGCTGACAAAGTAATGCTGAATGATCCCGAACCAGCCGTTATTGGCGGTTTTTACGTGATTGGCTTTGTTTTTCTCCACATCCGAGAAATCAATTTTCTGGAATTTTCCTTCCGCGGTGTACATCGCTGGACCGATAAAGGTCTGATAAAACTGGCTCTCTCCGGGTGGGCGATCACCGTTGCGCATTAGCTGCAGATACACCATCGGGGATACGGTATCGGCACCGGTGTTTTGAACCGAATGTTGGACACGAATGACGTAACCCTTTTCATCCAACGAATAGGTTTTGGTGAGTTTCAGTCCGCCCGATTCGGACACCAAGGCCACATGACGACTGGGATCCAGTCCCTCGCGCAAGGCCGCCCGCTTAAACACCGACATATGATTGGGATAGGCGACCTGGTTGGCCGACTGACCCACTAAGCCCGACTGGGCTTCGTAGCGACGCTGTGGCACCTGATCAAACAACACCACACGATTGCCGTCGTAAGCGTCGGACCATTGATTCACTAATACGGCACGGGTAATGCGGCCGCCCTGGGTATCAATTTCAAGCTCAACGTCTGCGTTTTTCAGCACCAGTTTTTCACCGCTACTGGGCAAGGCAGCCGAGGGGGTGTTGGCCGACGGGGCGGCCGCCGACTTCATGGCCGGGGATGGCGCAGGAACGGCTCCCGACGCCGCTTTCGGGGCGGTGGTTGCCGCAGGCACCGCCGACGAGGCGGCCGATGACTCCGCTGAGCCGGAGACCGACCCCGACTTTGAGGGGGTCTCGACCGACGTGCTCGGCGCCCCAAACATGGAACCGCGTCCGGTATAACGCATGTAGGAATCCCACAGCATCAACAGCGACATCGAAAAAATAACCCACAAAATGGCGCGACGAGTATCCATAGAATCTATTTCGTAAACGAGTGTTGTGATGAATGAGCAACAGAAGACGATGCTTGGGGAAGATCGGGCACAGGATCCACCCCGCCCGGGCACCACGGATGACAGCGGCCCAAACGCTTGGCCGTAAGCCAGGATCCCGTCATCAGGCCATAACGCTCGATGGCCTCAATCGAGTAATCAGAACAGTGTGGAAGATAACGGCATCGCGGCCCAATGATCGGGCGGACGGTCCACTGATAGACACGTACCATTCCCACACCGATCGCAGCGGCGATCGATCCCAGGCGCCAAGGGGAAAATCTCATGCCACGCGCCCAGAGACCGTGTGATCGGCCAGTGCTTTTTCCATTGCCATCGATACATCCTGTCTTAGTTTTGTGCGCCCACCGACAAGCCATTGGGCTTTTGGGATCGGCGCGTTAACCCGCAACACCAGTGCAAATGCCTGGTGGGTCATCGGACGCCTGCGGCGAAACAGCGCCCGTGCCCAACGCTTGATCTGATTACGTTGCACCGCATAACGAATCAACTTTTTAGGAAGGACAAAGCCAAGTCGCAGGCCTTCAGAAGAGGGGATTTTGTAAACCACACACGGCCCGACCTTGGCAACTGGACGGGTCATCAGCGCCTGCTGATAGGCCTGTGGACTGTGCAAGCGATCATCACGCTTGCCCATGGCGCACCGTCCCAGCGGCTCTTAGACGGCCAAGCGCTTGCGGCCTTTGGCGCGACGAGCCCGAATGACAGCACGGCCACTACGGGTTTTCATGCGAACCAGGAACCCATGGGTACGTTTGCGGCGCACAACAGACGGTTGAAAAGTGCGTTTCATGTCGAATATCCTAAAGCGGGGGTGAAATCAAAGAGAACCCGGCAGTATACGGTTTTTCAAGAGTTTTTGGCCGGATTGGGGCAAACCAGGCCTGTGGATAACTTCCCTTCTCAGGTAAAATTCAGGCCATGGAATCGCTCTGGCAAGACTGTCTTTTGCACTTTGAACGGGAACTGCCAAACCAGCAGTTCCAGACATGGTTTAAGCCGCTAGAACTGCTCCGTATCGACCAGAACGGCCACAACAGTAAAGTGGTACTCGCCGCCCCAACCCGTTTCAAGCAGGGCTGGGCCAAAAACCAGTTTTCCAAACCACTGTGCTCCTGGTGGTCGCAGACCCTAGGGATGCCCGTGGAGCTGGAAATCGAGATTTCGAACAATTCGGTGGAATCGACCCACCCCTTAGAAGGTCCCCTGGGGCACTCAAACCCCTTGGCAATAACAGACTCCACCACCACTCATTCAGCCTCAGAACACCCTCCGTTGTCCCAAACAAGTTTGCCAGAACACCAGAGTCGTCAACAGAGTCGACTGAATGCAGAGTGGACCTTTGAGACCTTCGTGCCCGGAAAAGCAAACCAGCTTGCCCGGGCGGCCGCCCTTCAGGTGGCCGACAACCCCGGAAAGGGATACAACCCACTTTTTCTCTACGGTGGTGTCGGGTTAGGCAAAAGCCACCTCATCCACGCGGTGGGCAATGCGTTGTTGATCAAAAACAAGAGTGCGCGAGTACGCTACATCCATGCAGAAGCCTATGTCAGCGATGTCGTTAAAGCCTATCAACGCAAATCATTCGACGAATTCAAACGTTATTACCACTCCCTGGATCTCCTGCTGATCGATGACATCCAATTTTTCGCCGGAAAACAAAGAACCCAGGAAGAGTTCTTTTACGCCTTCGAAGCGCTGATTGCCGCCCAGAAACAAATCATCATCACCAGCGACACCTACCCTACCGAATTGGGCGAGATCAATCCTCGGTTACTGACCCGATTTGCATCAGGGCTTACCGTGGCCATCGAACCCCCCGAGCTCGAAATGCGTGTGGCCATATTGATGAAAAAAGCAGACCTCGAGCGCTTTCACCTGCCCGAGGAAGAAGCGTTTTTCATCGCCAAGCAACTGCGATCCAACGTTCGAGAGCTCGAAGGCGCCCTAAAAAAAGTGATTGCGTATTGCGGGTTCCACCAGAAGACCGCCAGCATTGAGGTGGTCAAAGACGCCCTAAAAGACCTGCTCTCTTTACAGAAAACCCTGATCTCGGTTGAGAACATCCAGAAATCAGTGGCCGACTTCTACAACATTAAAGTCGCCGACATGTACAGTAAACGTCGCCCGGCCAATATCGCCATGCCGCGCCAGGTCGCCATGTACCTGGCCAAGGAGCTGACCCAGAAAAGCTTTCCTGAAATCGGCGATCTTTTTGGCGGGCGGGATCACACGACCGTATTGCATGCTGTAAAAAAAATCTCTGATCTGCGAATTCGTAATGCCGAACTTAACCATCAGCTCCATATTCTGGAGCAACAACTTAAAGGATGAGATCGGTGGATAACCATGGGGAAAAACATGCACAAGCGCTGTGCACAATCACGGAGGACCCAGGCATAACTCCCGGTCGAAATCCGTCGACACAAGGGTTATGCACACATTCGTCAGGTTATGCACACCCCATCCACAGCGATCCCGTCAGCGCGTCTTCAACGTCCACCGGGGTTTGCGTGGGATATTCACAGAATTTCCATCACTTAACTACGACTACTAATTTTTGAAAGAATAAACATCATGATATTGATCAAAGCACAACGTGATGCCCTTCTAAAACCCTTGCAAACCGTTACCGGAATTGTGGAGCGTCGACACACCTTACCGATTCTGTCGAACGTGCTCCTCACCAAGCAAGGATCTGTTGTATCGTTCTGCTCTACCGACATCGAAATGCAGATCAAAACCCAATCCGAGATGGGATCGGGTTCCGACGATGCGGCCACGACCGTCGCCGCACGGAAACTTCTCGATATCTTGAGGGCACTTCCTGAACAAAATGAAATTTCTGTATCTCTAGCCAATAAAAAATTAGTACTGTCACAAGGAAAATCGAAATTCAGTCTACAAACCTTGGCCGCCGAGGAATTTCCTACGGTCACCTCCGCCGATCGTTATCCTGCCAAAGTCTCCCTCACCCAGAAGTCTCTGAAACACTTATTGCATCTCGTGCACTTTGCGATGGCCCAGCAAGATATCCGGTATTACCTAAATGGACTATTGCTGGTGATTGATCAAGAAAGTCTGAAAGCGGTGGCGACAGACGGTCATCGATTGGCCTTTTCGGCGGTCAAGGCCACGGATACTGGCGTCAATATCCAGATGTCCGGAGAGCGTCAAGAAGTCATCATTCCGCGTAAAGCCGTGCTGGAACTGCAACGTCTTTTGGGCGACACTGACGATATGGTCACGATCGAGTTTGCGGCCAACCAAGCCCGGTTCACGTTTGATCAGATCGAGTTACTCTCTAAACTGATCGAAGGAAAGTTTCCAGACTACCAGCGCGTAATCCCATCGGGGCACACCAAATTGTTCAGTGTGGATCGCGATGTATTGTTAGGTGCGCTTCAACGCGCTGCAATCCTTACGACCGACAAATTCAAAGGGGTTCGATTGACCCTATCGGCCGGCAGCTTAAGAGTGTCTTCCACCAACGCGGAACAGGAAGAGGCCTCGGAAGACCTGGAACTGGATTACAGCGGTGACCCAGTCGACATTGGATTTAATGTCCAATATCTACTGGATGTCTTATCAAACCTTAAAAACAAAACCATTCAGATCGCGCTTCAGGATCCGAATGCAAGCGCACTGATTACCACTGCGGATGATGTTGAGTTCAAGTATGTGGTCATGCCGATGCGCATCTGACCATGCAATCGAAATGTTGTTTATTTGCCATGTCGTTCAAAGGAGTACCGTTTGATTTTTAATCGTCTAAGTGTGTTCCAAGAAACCAATCCAATGGATATTCCTCAGGGTTATGGGGCAGAGTCCATCAAAATGCTCAAAGGCCTGGAAGCGGTGCGCAAGCGGCCTGGTATGTACATTGGCGATACCCACGATGGCAGTGGTCTGCATCACATGGTGTTTGAAGTGGTGGATAACGCCATTGACGAGGCTTTAGCTGGTCATTGTGATGACATCGTGGTGACCATCCACACCGACAACTCGATTTCTGTCACGGATAATGGCCGTGGAATTCCAACCGATATCCACAAAGACGATGAATTTGGTCGATCGGCGGCCGAAATTGTCATGACCGAGCTCCATGCCGGCGGAAAATTTGACCAGAACAGTTACAAAGTCTCCGGCGGTCTTCATGGTGTGGGGGTGTCCGTAGTCAATGCCCTTTCCGATTGGCTACGGCTGACGATTCGGCGAAATGGACAGACCCATCAGATGGAATTCCGCGCCGGAGAGCGCGTTGAGCCATTAAAAGTGGTCGGGACTACGGATCGTCGCGGCACCGAGGTCCATTTTCTGGCCAGCACCGAGATATTTGGCCAGGTTAACTTCCACTTTGATGTGCTGGCCAAGCGCCTACGGGAACTGAGTTTCCTTAATAACGGCGTAAAAATCCGTTTGCTGGATCAGCGCGAAGGAAAAGAAGAAAACTTCGCATTCTCGGGTGGGGTCCAGGGCTTTGTTCAATACATCAACCGGGCCAAGACCACCCTTCATCCCAGTGTCTTCTATGTCTCCGGTGAAAAAGATAACGTGACGGTAGAGGCCGCGTTGCAGTGGAACGACAGTTACAACGAAAACGTGCTGTGTTTCACCAACAACATCCCTCAACGCGACGGTGGCACCCACCTGACGGGGCTTCGCGCCGCCATGACCCGGGTATTAAACAAATACATCTCCGAGTCAGAGCTCGCAAAAAAAGCAAAGGTGGAGACCTCGGGCGACGACATGCGCGAGGGATTGACTTGCGTGTTATCGGTCAAAGTGCCCGAGCCAAAGTTCTCCTCCCAAACCAAAGACAAGCTGGTCTCCAGCGAGGTGCGACAACCCGTTGAGGATGTCCTTGGCAAAGCCTTAGAGGAATTTCTGCTGGAACACCCCGCGGATGCGAAAACCATTTGCGGAAAGATTGTTGAAGCCGCCCGTGCGCGTGAAGCCGCACGAAAAGCCCGGGAGATGACCCGACGTAAAGGGGTGTTGGACTCCTTTGGTTTATCAGGGAAACTGGCCGACTGCCAGGAACGCGACCCCTCTAAAGCAGAGTTGTATCTGGTCGAGGGAGACTCCGCAGGCGGCTCCGCAAAACAAGGACGGGATCGGAAATTCCAGGCCATTCTTCCTTTAAAAGGAAAAATCCTAAATGTGGAAAAAGCCCGTTTCGATAAGTTATTGGCCTCCCAGGAGATCGTTACCCTGATTCAAACCCTGGGCACCGGTATTGGAAAAGACGACTACAACCCGGAAAAGCTCCGCTATCACCGCATCATCATCATGACTGATGCCGACGTAGACGGATCGCACATTCGAACACTGCTGTTGACCTTCTTTTATCGCCAAATGCCGGAACTGATTGCCCGGGGCTACATTTATATTGCGCAGCCACCGCTGTATAAGGTGAAACATGGCAAAGAAGAGCGTTACATCAAAGATGACGCCCAGATGCAAGAGTACCTGCTCACCTTGGCGCTCCAGGATGCGGAGATGCAAGCCCCTGGCGCGAGCTCCTTAACCCAGGATCTTCCGGGTCTGGCCAAAACCTATCTCTCCGCGAACAGTGTGATCACACGTTTATCTAAGATCATTGACGAACAGGCCTTACGGGGATTCTTAGATGGCCTTGCGCTCGACTTTTCATCCAACGACACGGCGATGCGAAGTGCGGAGCAGCTTCAGAAATGGATGAATGCACAACAGGCCACTGTATCGGCCACGACCGACCAACAGGTGCGCGTGTTTGCAGAATTTAATAGCCAGACCGAGTCTTGGCGGCTGAAGATCGAACGGCCCCACCATGGCAATGTGAGACTCTCCACCCTGGACTCTGATTTCGTGAACACCGAGGACTACAAAACCTTGGTCGAGGCCGCCAAGCGTTTAAAAAGCGCGGTGCCCGCAGGCACCACGGTATCGCGTGGCAAGGGAGAGCATGTCAAAACCGCACAGGTGCGTGACTTCGGTCAGGCCATGGATTGGCTCCTCCAGGAAGCGGATCGCGGTCTTTCCAAACAGCGTTACAAAGGGCTTGGCGAGATGAACCCGGAGCAGCTCTGGGAGACCACCATGAATGTGGAGACCCGGACCTTGTTGCAGGTCAAAATCGAAGACGCCATCGCGGCAGATGGCATTTTCACCACACTGATGGGTGAGGAAGTGGAACCCCGTCGGCAGTTCATTGAAGACAATGCATTGCGTGTGGCCAATCTGGATGTCTAAGGTGTGCCATGCCGACTGATCTTTCGGATCAGTTGGTGGTCGCGCTTTCGAGCCGGGCCTTGTTTGATTTTGAAGAAGAGAATCGGATTTTTGAACAATCCGATGACCGGGCCTATATGCGCCTACAAAACGAACGACTGCAAACCCCTGCCAATCCCGGGGTGGCCTTTCCATTGGTGCGTAAACTCATGGCCTTTAACACCCCGGAGTGCCAACGGGTCGAGATTGTGGTGTTATCCCGTAACGATCCGGTCTCTGGTTTAAGGGTGTATAACTCGGCACGACAGCACGGGCTGCCGATTCAGCGTGGTGTGTTCACGCGCGGTCGTTCCCCTTATCGTTACCTTAAATCCCTCGGCGCACATCTTTTCTTATCCGCCAACGGTCCCGATGTCGAACAGGCACTGCAGGCGGGGTATCCGGCCGCCCACGTTTATCCTCATTCCGCAAAATCTGTTGAGAACTTTCCTAACGAGTTACGTATTGCTTTTGACGGTGATGCGGTGTTATTCAGTGACGAGGCGGAGCGGATCTATCAACGTGATGGCCTGGATGCCTTTGTGGCCCACGAGATTCAACGGGCCGAAACCCCCCTTCCGCCAGGACCTTTTAAACCGCTATTACAGGCCTTGCATCGTCTGCAGCAGGAGACGCGGGACAACCCGACCATGCGCCTTCGGACGGCACTGGTCACGGCGCGTTCGGCACCGGCCCACGAGCGCGCGGTGCGCACATTGATGGAGTGGAAGATTGAGATTGATGAGGCCATGTTTCTTGGTGGCCTCAACAAAGGGGATTTCTTAAAAGAATTCGAACCGGATTTCTTTTTTGATGATCAAACCCGGCATTGCGAGGCCGGCGCCACGGCAGGGCCAACCGGTCATGTCCGTTCCGGCATTACCAACGAACATCATTAAACACTAACTGCCTAAGCGGCCTTCTTTTTAGCGGCGGTCTTTTTCGCTCCGGCGGCTTTTGGCGCCCGCACTTCGAACTCAAATCCGATCTTGCCTTCCGGGGTTTTCACCAGATAGGCCTTGAATTTACGTCGCGTGCGGTTGGATACAAAACCGTCCAGCAGGTCGGTCTTACCCGTGGCCAATAGTTTGCGGACTTGTTCCTGGGAAATGGTCTGCTGAAGCACCATCATTCCGGTTTTGAAATCACAAGAAGGCGTTGGCCCCACACTCTTTTCACAGACATAAGAATTACCGTGGCCATAGACCTGACCGGCACACTTGGGACACGCGCCCACCGATTCCTGCTGACTGAAATCAACGGGCTCCGCATCCTCACCCGAGTCGGCACTGTTACCAAAATCGAATTCGAGCTTGTGGCCATCCGTGATTTTTAGACTGGCCACAAACGGTCGGCCCATCTTGCTGCGAAACCCGTCGACCGGTCCAAAGGTTTTCTTGTCCAGGAGTTCCTCGACTTCGGACAGCTCGAAGGCACGACCGCCAGGAATTTTAGAAATGGAAAAGTCACAGCTCCCACAGGCAAAGCGTCGATAGTTCTCTTTCACCACACCGCCGCATTTGGGACAGGGCGTGCGCAGGGTGGCATAGTCACCTGGTATTGTGTCGTTGGTGTAGTTTTTTGCCTGACCGACAATATGTTCGGTCATGGCGGCGATGTCCTTCATAAAGGCTTCGCGCGATAATTTTCCTTGTTCAATCTGTGACAGCTTGTATTCCCATTCGCCGGTAAGCTCTGGCCGGGATAGCTCTTTGACATCCAGGCCACGCAATAACGTCATCAATTGAAACGCCTTGGCGGTTGGGAGCAGTTCACGGCCGTCACGAATCAGATATTTTTCCGCTAACAATCCCTCGATGATGGCCGCCCGGGTTGCCGGTGTGCCGAGTCCCTTACCGGCCATGGCCTCGCGGAGATCCTCGTCGTCCACCAGTTTCCCGGCACTTTCCATGGCCGACAGCAGGGTCGCTTCGGAATACCGCGCGGGAGGTTTGGTCTTCAGACCAACCGCCTCAACGGGCTGGGCCATGGGCGATTCGTTCGACGCCACCGGCACCAAAATGGCATCGTCCCCAGTGGATTCTTTTCCGTACACGGTCATCCATCCGGGATTTACCAATACCTTTCCTTCGGTTTTAAACCCATGGGATCCAACGGTGCTGATGCGTGTGGTGACCAGAAACTCTGCGGCCGGATAAAACACCGCCAGGAAACGCCGCACCACCAGTTCAAAGATTTTCTGCTCAGGCTCTGACAAGGCCTTGGGCAACACCCCGGTGGGAATGATTGCAAAGTGGTCGGACACCTTGCTGTTATCGAAGATCCGTTTATTGGGTTTAACCCACCCTTTATCGACAATCGGCTGCGCAACCAGGGAAAAACTCGCGGCCTTGGCTAACGCCTCGACCGTGGTCTTGACCGTTCCGATGTAATCCTCGGGCAGGGCCTTGGAATCGGTTCGCGGGTAGGTCAGTACTTTGTGTTTTTCGTACAGGGCCTGGGCCAGTCCAAGACTATTTTTGGCGGAGAACCCAAACCGGGCGTTCGCCTCCCGCTGAAGGCTCGTTAGGTCAAAAAGAGCGGGGGCAATCTGGGTAGAGGGTTTGCTCTCTTCGCTGACCTCGGCCCGTTGACCTTGACAGGCGGCAACGATGGCCTGTGCCGCATCCGCATTCCAGAGTCGTTCGGCTTTGAGTTCCGGATCCTGGTCACTTTTCTTGAAGTCTGCTGCAAACCAACGGCCGGTGTACTCACCGGCCTTGGCCTGAAAGGTGGCCGTGACCTCAAAGTAATCGCGCGCGACAAATTTACGGATTTTCTCTTCACGCTCCACCACGACCGCCAGTGTCGGTGTCTGCACCCGACCCACGGTGGTGAGAAAAAATCCACCTTCTTTGGAATTGAAGGCCGTCATGGCGCGGGTGCCATTGATGCCCACGAGCCAGTCGGCTTCGCTTCGGCAGCGGGCGGCATCGGCCAGAGGGGCCATCGCCTGATCGGAGCGCAGATGGTCAAATGCCTCGCGAATCGCGGTGGGTGTCATGGACTGCAGCCAGAGCCGTTCAATCGGTTGCTTGGCCTTGGTGTGCTGCACGATGTAACGAAAAATCAGTTCGCCTTCCCGGCCCGCATCACAGGCATTCACCAGGCGGGTGACTTCTTTGTTCTTAATGAGTTTGGCCAGGGTTTTGAGCTTGGCCTCGCTCTTGGCGATGGGATTGAGATCAAAGTGGGGTGGGATGACTGGCAGATTGGCAAAGGACCACTTGCCCCGTTTCACATCGTATTTCTCTGGTGCGGTAATTTCGAGCAGGTGGCCGACGGCCGAGGCGACGACCATGTCCTCGCGTTCGAACACGTCTTCGTGTTTGGTGAACCCACCGAGGGCTTTCGCGATATCTGCAGCGACCGAGGGTTTCTCGGCAATGACCAGTGCTTTGTCCATAGAGGCGCGGATCATAGGTGGACATTTAGCCCCCGCGCAAATCTTTTTTCTAAGCGGAGTGGCGTAAATACAACTAATAGTGAGCAAACACTTATTATAAAACCCTGTATTTAAGCCATCTTCCGTCGGGTGTCCGATTGGCAAAACCGGAAAGCTCAAGAATCAGTAAGCAGCCGTAAAGGCGATCCTCCGCAATACCGCAGGCCTGTTGAAGATCGCTCACCGAGGCGGCCTGAAAGTCCAGCGCCGCGAGAACACGCCTGGATTCGGCGTCCAGGGCGGTCCCATCCGGCACGGATCGGGCGGGCTCCACTGACGAGGACGCTGCCTTACAGGAGTCTCGAGGAGGCTTTCCGACGCAGGGGGGAGGGTTCTGGTGAAGGCCGAGATCCTCAAGGAGTTGCTGCGGGGATTGCACCAATTGAGCACCATCCCGGATCAACCGATTACTCCCCAGGCTCTGGGCCTGGTGAATGGACCCGGGCACCACGAAGACGTCGACCCCCAGATCAAGCGCATGTCGGGCGGTGGACAAGGAGCCACTCTGAGGGGCGGCTTCCATCACTAACACTGCCCGGCACAAGGCGGCGATGATGCGATTGCGACAGGGAAAGTGGAAGGGTCGGGCAGGGGTGCCATCGGGATACTCCGTGAGCAGTGCCCCACCTTGGCACAGGATTTTTGATGCCAATGGCCGGTGCTGCGCGGGATAGATCGAATCGCGGCCATGGCCGAGCACCGCGATGGTGGTGCCACCGCCGGCTAACGCGCCCCGATGCGCACTGGCATCGATGCCCAGGGCAAGACCGCTGACAATGGTGAGCCCGGCCTGACCGATCTCGCGCGCAAACCAGTGTGCGTCGGCCAAGCCCTGAGGGGTGGCCTGACGGCTGCCCACAATGGCCAACCCCGGCTGAGACCCCAAGGCCAGTAACGCCGCCGATGACCCCAGGCCAAAGACCATCGACACTGGAGGATGCGTTTCACGAAGTGCCATGGGAAAATCCGGATCAACGGCCGTCAGTTCAAAGTTCATGCCGCCACGTTATCCGGATCTCAATGTTGTCGATATCGTGCACATGGACGAGTCAAACGATCGATGTCCATGGATGGCCGTGATGGAACCCATAGAGTGAGCGATGGCACTGTTAAAACTTCTTCACTATCCCGATGAGCGACTGCGAACGGTCGCAACACCCATCTCCGTGGTGGACGACCGGATTCGTCAACTGGCCAAGGACATGGAGGAGACCATGCGGGTATGTCAGGGCATTGGGCTGGCCGCGACCCAGGTCAATGTCCACGAGCGCATGATTCTGGTGGACGTCAGCGACGATCACACTGATCTGCGGGTACTGATCAATCCCGAGATCATCGATCAGAGTTCGGAAAAGAAAACCTTTCAGGAAGGGTGTCTCTCGGTTCCTGGTATTTACGACGATGTCGAGCGGCCCGATTGGATCCGCGTTCGCGCATTAAATGAACATGGCCAGACCATCGAATTTGACGCCGATGGACTGTTATCCGTATGCATACAACACGAGATCGATCACTTGAATGGCAAAGTCTTTGTCGACTATCTGTCACGCCTGAAACAAGGCCGCATCAAAACCAAGATGGTGAAGGCAAAAGAGAGTGGTGCGTTTGATATGGACGAGGAATTCGCCCGACGTCACGATCGAATGCTGGAAAAATCCCAGGCTGAAAAAATCTAAGGTATCGACAACATGCGTCTGGTTTTTGCGGGCACGCCGGAGTTCGCTCGGGTGGCGTTGACCGCACTTCATGCGGCCGGCCACGACATCGTGGCCGTCTTCACGCAGCCGGATCGCGCGGCGGGTCGGGGACTGACGCTCGCCCAGAGTCCAGTGAAACAAGAGGCCTTGCGTTGTGGCCTGTTGGTCGTGCAGCCGCAGTCGTTGCGTTCGGGGAAACCAGGGGCGCAGGAGGCCATGGCGTTGTTGCAGCAGCTGCGTCCGGATCTGATGGTCGTGGCGGCGTATGGATTACTGCTTCCCCAAGAGGTCTTGGACATTCCGCGTCTGGGATGCATCAATATTCATGGGTCCTTGTTGCCGCGCTGGCGTGGGGCAGCACCGATCCAGCGGGCGCTCGCGGCGGGCGATACGGAAACGGGAATCGCCTTGATGCAAATGGAGGCGGGATTGGACACCGGACCGGTCTGGTCCGAGGTCCGCACGCCCATTACGCCACAGGACAATGCCCAGACCCTGCATGATCGACTTGCCCAGCTCGGTGCGCAAAGCATCGTCGAACTGTTAAAAGAACTTCCTAAAGCGGCAACCCGTCCACGGCCGCAGCCGTCGATCGGGGTCACCTATGCCGCTAAAGTCACCCGGGATGATCTCCCCGTCGACTGGTCCAAAACCGCCGATCAAGTCTGTTGTCATATCCGGGCATTCGATCCGAGTCCCGGTGCCCAGAGCGGGCTTGAGAAGGACTCCGTTAAAGTTTTGGACGCCCAGGTGGTGGTCGATCCGACTCTGGAGTCCCTCTTGAAAAACGCCCGGCCCGGACAGATTATTCGAGCCGATCAGCAGGGGCTGTGGGTGGCCTGTGGCAAAGGGGCTGTGGCGTTAGGGGCGTTGCAGCGTTCGGGTGGAAAACGTCTGGGATTTAGGGAATTTTTGAACGGGCGTCGGGTCACAGCAGGCCAGATTTTCGAATCGATAAAGGAGTAAGGGCAATGTTCAACTGGATTAAAACCGGTGTGCTCATGGCGGCCATCGTGGCGCTTTTTGGCGTGATCGGTGCAGCCCTCGGTGGCCATAGCGGCATGCTGCTGGCCCTGGGCTTTGCCCTGATCATGAACGTGGGCGCCTATTGGTTCTCCGACAAGATGGTGCTGCGCATGTACAACGCCCAGGAGGTCGATGCCTCCACAGCGCCTGAGCTCTACAACATGGTCCAGGAACTGGCACAACAGGCGCAGATGCCGATGCCGCGCGTCTACATCATCGACGACCAGGCACCGAACGCCTTTGCCACCGGACGCAACCCCGATCATGCGGCGGTGGCGGCGACCACGGGCATCTTGCGACTGTTATCGGCCCGGGAAATGCGTGGTGTCATGGCCCATGAGTTGGCGCACATTGCCCATCGCGATATTCTGATTTCCACCATTTCGGCCACCATGGCGGGCGCGATCTCGGCCCTGGCCAACTTCGCGATGTTCTTCGGTGGCCGTGACTCCGAGGGCCGTCCGGCCAATCCGGTGGTCAGTATTCTGGTCATGATTCTGGCCCCGTTGGCCGCCAGTCTGATTCAGATGGCGATCTCGCGCGCCCGTGAGTTCGAGGCCGATCGTGGCGGCGCCGAAATGTCGGGGGATCCTTTGGCCCTGGCCAGCGCCTTGGAAAAAATTGATCACTACGCGCGAGGCATTCCGTTTGAGGCAGCCGAGCGCCATCCAGAAACCGCCCAGATGATGATCATGAACCCGTTATCGGCCCGTGGTGTGGCGGGATTATTTTCCACCCATCCGGCCACCGAGGATCGCGTGGCCCGTTTACGGGATATCGCCCGCGACATGAAAGTGATGGGTGCCTGATTCACCGGCACAGCCCTCTCGGCCGCTTGCCCAGGATATGGAGCAGGCGGCCCGCAACATCCACCAGATTCTTTTCTCTCATTCGTCGGAACGACTTTCGTTAGACACCCGTCCGGCAGTGTCCGACCTGACCTACCGGGGTTTGCGCCACTGGGGTCTTGCCCAGGTCCGTGCGGCTCGCCTTGCCGCCAAATCACCCGATCCACCAATTCTCTGTCTGTTGGCGGTGGCATGGGCGGCCTTGGCCGATGCGGTGCGTCCTGCCCATACGATCGTGGATGAGGCGGTCGCTGCTGCGAAAAAATTAGCGCCTCTGGCGGCCGCCCAACAAGTATCGGGATTTGTAAACGCATTACTGCGCAAGACCTTGGGCGATGTGGCGGGTTGCGATCAGGATTGGGTCCAGCCCGTGGCGCGATGGAATGCGCCGCTCTGGTGGATTCGAAAAATCCAGAAGGACTATTCCGATCAGGCGGTCGCGGTCTTAGACGGACTGCGCACCCGAGCCCCCTTGACAGTGCGCCTTGCCGACGCGTCGGCGCCGGCGATGTCTGAGTTTGTGGAGCAATTGAGAGCGATGGGCGTAGAGGGGTTTTTCGTGGGGCCGCAGGCCGTGGCCATCGTGCCGCCCGTGCCGGTCGAGCGCATTCCTGGGTTTGCCAGCGGACAGGTCAGCGTTCAGGATTCGGCGGCCCAGTTGGCGGCCACCCTGTTTTCGACCATGAAGGCGTCGTGCACCATTCTTGATGCCTGTGCGGCACCGGGGGGCAAATCCATCGCTCTGGCCCAGCGCTATCCCGGTGTGGTCTGGGCCGTGGATGAATCGGCGGCCCGACTCGAGCGTTTGCGTCGGGATCTGGCGCGTGTCGGACCAACACTGCGGGGGCGGCTAGAAATCCGTGTGGCCAATCTTTTGCAGGCGTCGGACTGCACGCGGGTGGGGCTTCCGCAACAGTTCGATGCCATTTTGTTAGATGCCCCGTGTTCGGCATCGGGCGTGGTCAGGCGCCATCCGGAGATTGCCTGGAAGCGCACGCCCCAGGATCTTGCCCGTGTCGTGGATACCCAACGCCGCCTGCTCGACACCCTTTGGCAGCGGCTAAAACCCGGTGGAGAATTCCTGTTCGTGACCTGTTCAATATTTTCGGAAGAAGGTGAAGGCCAGGTGCAGCAATTCCTGAAACGCACGCCCGATGCCCAGCCGATGCCATCGCCCGGCCGCCTTTTGCCGATCGGCAATGCCGCTGCGGGCATCGACCAGGACGGCTTTTTTTACGCAAAATTCAAAAAACAAGTCTAATCGCGTTATGGCTGCTGTTTACACCCTTTGGGCATGGATTAGTCGTCTGCGACGGCTCGCATGGACGAGTCTCGTCGTCGTTGCATCGATGTCCTTGGCCATGGCCAATGAGACAGAGTCAATTCGTTTGACCCAGCCCACGATCGCCCTGACCCCGGAGCAGACCTGGGCGGTCGAGGCCGATGTCGCCGTGACCCTTAATCCTGTGTTGATCGATGCGGCCAAGCGCGGCGTACCGCTGCATTTCGTGTTTGATGTCGAGCTTCTAAAAAATCGCTGGTATTGGTTTGATGAGAAATTAGCGGCGCAGTCCAAGACGGTCCGCCTGGGGTATCACGCGGTGACGCAGCAATATCGTGTTGCGGTGGGCAATGGACATCCTATGACGTATCCCACCCTCGAGGAGGCGCTTGTCGCGGCCACCCAACTGAAGAACTGGGTGTTGACCGATGCGGCGGCTCACGGGTTTCAGGCCCATGTGAAGGACCTTCAGAAAAACCCCGAACGATACGAGCTGCGATTGCGTGTCCGCCTTGATACCGCCCAGTTACCCAAGCCACTGCAAATGAATGCCCTGACCAACCGTGACTGGGATTTATCCAGTGGCTGGGTGGTGCCCAAGGTGGTCACCGAGATCGTGATGCCATCGGGCACGGTGTCCTCCCCATCTGCGCCCGCAACGGGCATGCCCGCCGCTGGCGCAGGAAGGTCCCCATGAGCCGGGCGCTGCGGCTGGCGCTGGTTCTGGTTTTCTTATTAGCAGGTGCATTAATGCTGCTGTTGGCCGCGGCCAGCTCCAGCAGCTCTGCCTTCGATGTCTATTACCCGTGGCTGGTGGGCGCCAATACCATCGTCGCGGCCATCATGGCCGGACTCACCGTATGGGTCGTCGTGCGCGTGTGGTCGCGGTATCGCCGCAAAGTGTTTGGTGCCCGCATCATGATCCGCTTGGCGATCGCGTTTGCGTTGATCGGGGCGGTGCCCGTGGCCTTGGTCTCATTTATATCGGCACAGTTTCTTGCGAAAACGATCGACAGTTGGTTTAGTCAGGGCGTGAATGTAGCCCTCGAGTCGGGGGTTTCCCTGGGCCGTGCATCCTTGGATGCCATTCAGTCAGACGCCATGAGCAAGGCGCGCCGGCTGGCGATCTCGATTGAAGACACGCCGCCGTCGCAAATGATTTTCAGCATTGAGAAAATTGTCGATAGCCGCGAAGGGGTCGATGTTCTTGTGCTGTCGGGTTCGGGAACGGTACTGGCTTCGCGAAGTGCCCAGCTCACGACGCTGGTCCCGGCCTTGCCGCCGGTCGAGGCGCTCAATCGGGCCCGTGCGGCCCGGCAATACGTGGCGGTGGAACCTATGCCGGGCACCACCGACCGGTCCCTGCAGGTGCGTGCGATCGCCATGACATCCCGTGTGACGGCGACGGGCGATGAAACCCGATTCGTACAGTGGGTGGAGCAGATTCCGCCGGGCCTCACAAAAAATCTCGAGGCGCTCAACGACGGTGTCCGTGACTACCAGCAGCTGGCCCTGGGCAAGCAGGGGTTGAGAAAAATCTATGGCGTTACCCTGTTGTTAACACTGTTGTTGGCTTTTTTTGGTGCCTTGATCAGTGCAGTGTTGTTGTCCGGATGGTTGGCCGGCCCACTGCGTCAACTCGAGCGGGCCACCAAGGCGGTGGCCTCCGGTGACTATCGCCCCCTACGTTTTGATCCCAATTCCACCGATGAACTGAATGTGCTGGTGGGTTCATTCAATGAAATGACCGCCCAGTTAAATGATGCCCGTGAGGTGGCCCAGAAAAGCCGTCTGCGCCTCGAGGAATCGAATTTATTTCTGCAACAGGTGCTGGCCCATTTATCCGCCGGTGTGATGGTGATGGATGCCCAATGGCGCGTGGTGGATTTCAACACCAGTGCGGAGCGCATCCTGGGCACGTCGCTGTCCCGCGAGATCACCACGACCTTTGCCGGCGTCCCGGTGCTCGGTGGATGCGAGGATCAGCTAGTCAAGGGGTTAACCCAGCAACAGGACATTCAGTTTCAGTTTGAAGCCCAGCGTTCAGACGGCGGTGCATTGACGCTGCTGGTGAGCGGATCACGGCTGCCGGGCAAGGGACCGCAATACGTCGTGATTTTTGATGATATTGGAGAGCTCTTATCCGCCCAGCGCTCCCGGGACTTTGCGGAGATGGCACGACGGCTTGCCCACGAGATCAAAAATCCGCTTACGCCAATTCAGTTATCGGCCGAACGGTTGGAACGCCGTCTATTAGAACGACTCGGCACTGAGGATGCGGAACTATTGTCGCGATCCACGCGCACGATTGTGGATCAGGTCAGCGCCCTGAAGGCAATGGTGGACGAATTCCGTAACTATGCCCGCCTTCCCGCGCCGAATCCCGAACCCGTGGAACTGGGCATGTTGCTGCGGGAAATGCAGACCCTCTATGCCACCGATAAGCGTATTCAGTGGCCGGCGTCCTCCGGCACCCATTGGGTATCCGTCGATCGGTCTCAGTTGATCCAGGTCGTGCACAACCTGATTCAGAACGCTCAGGACGCGGTGGATCCGGACAGTGGCGTCGTGCAACTCAGACTGGAGGGCGGTGGCAAATCTATCGTAGTGGGCGAGGATCGTGTGCGGATTGCAGTGATCGATAACGGCCCAGGAATCTCGATCGAGGCGAAGCCCCGTTTGTTTGAGCCTTATTTCACCAGTAAAGCCAAAGGAAGTGGACTGGGCTTGGCGATTGTGAAGAAGATCGTCGAGGAAAATCATGGCAAGGTCAGTCTGGTCAACCGATCGGAAGTCTGGCCCGAGCAGGGACAGGGTGCGGTTGCCCTTGTCGAATTTGCGAAACTTTCGCAGGCGTCCGACAATTCCACTGTGACTGCACAACACCGAAGCACTTATGGCTGATATTTTGATCGTTGACG
>JACCDX010992741.1_pt1 | contig 34433 bp, 64 predicted proteins | sample 7449681 | NCBI WGS metagenome assembly JACCDX01 (sample SAMN15323450, study PRJNA562643) | freshwater metagenome | isolation source: river surface water | place: USA:Blue River Watershed | collected 2017-08-18
ATGATTTGTTTATAGCAGGATTGCTGTTAAAGTTGCTTCATAAGTATGGTTCATTGCCAGATGAAGATAGAATCACCCCTGTTGATCTGTTAAAAAAGATACTTAATAAATAGTTATCCACAGGTTTTAGAATGTACCTTTAGTCCTGAATAGGTACATTTGAGATCAAAATAGGGTTTGGAATGTACCTTTTTTGATAGTTATCCACAGGTTTATCCACAGATAAATCTTACTGATTATATTATTAGACACTCTAGAAGTGGAGTAAAGTGGAGGATAGTGGAGACTGGAACATTTTTAAGAGGGGGGCTCGTAATACCCAAACCAATATCCCTCATATCCAAACACTTATACCACATATCCTTACTCTTTGTCAAACCTTCATATCCATCATATGGGGCATGCATTATATACCAAACAATTGTGTTTGTCAAGTATGTTTTGTACCAAAACCATATGACAAATTTGCTCAAGAATCTGGAAAAATGTTTGATTATCGTAATCTTTTATTTAAAAACATATAAAAAATATCCAAACTTCCTCAAAAGGATTTGTTTGGATAATAGTGTTTGTATATAGGGGATTAGTTGTTTGTATGACCCCTACATGTCCCGTCGCAAACGGCGCAGGGCGGGGTAGAAAGAGATGACTCGTAAACAGATTCCTCTGTAGTATTAGTAAAGAACCTACCCAAACCAATCATAGCAGTAAATCCTACAAACAGATCTACATTGTCTTGATGTCTTCTATGAGCAGCACGTGAATTTAGGTTTGAGAAATGTCTAGGACTCATAAAAATATTATACACCCGATTTGACAAACAAGGGTTTGTTTGATATAAGGTTTGTCCAAGAATCTGGAAAAATATAGGCTCTTCGTAATAAGGTTTGGCCAAGGATCTGGAAAAATTTATGATCCTTCGTAATAAGGTTTGACAAATGTACTTGACAAATGTGGTTTGATATGATAGGGGCCAGCCCCACCCCCTGCCGTAGCAGGACGTGTGCTAGTCTTATTCGATGTCGCCTTCTTTCTTAGACCGTGCATAGTCTAAGACATCATTGAGATTATCTACACCTTCAAGTTCTTCTTCTTCAATCTCCAAAGCAATCAAAAACAAATTAAATGTTTCTGAAATGTATTCCTCTGCCATTGGAGTTGCTTGTACAATTCCTGATGCTACGAAAAATGCTAATGGTAGCCCCATATCATTGAACTCTACAAACTCTCTTAGTGCTTCATCGTCTCTAAATTCCATCCAAAATTGGGATAGGATCGCTGCTTTATCTGCGCTAGGTATTGCCATAGTTTAATTGCCTTTCATCTCTTCCATAAGTCTATCATACTCTTCCCCCGCCATCAAACTCAAAACCTCTAATCGGCGATAAGCAATAACAGGATTGTTGCGAACCAAGTGAAATCCAACTGCCTCCAAGTTTAGTCCCATATCCTCGTTGAGGAGTTTGGCTAAGCGATTGGCAACTTTAATCTCATTGGTATTTTCGGGTTTCTTTCGAACACTGTAAGTCATTTTTCTCCTTGGTTATATTGTATCAAAAAAGTAGGTGGAGCGCAAGACAGGCAAAAATCCTACGCCCCACCTTTATTATAGGCTTAGGGGACCCATCCCTAAGCGCTTATCAGTGGCGAGTAAGCAGCCACAAATTTATCCCAGTCCACAGCAACATTATCAATGACAGTCTTGTTAACAAAGTCAATGACTACCGTCTGCTCCCCCAGGTCAAAATTATCTCCAGATACAGCGTAGAGGCCAAATCCTGTCTCATCTAGAATGCTGTCTTTGATAAGGTAACTAATCATCATTCGGGCACCATATGAAGAATCATCCCACCGTGGCTTAGAATGCTGCAAGGCCTGTGCGATATCAGTCTGCCAATCTGTTTGGCCCCAGTGTGAGTATAGGACCACAGATGAATCAGTGCCGTCTTTAAATACAAAATTAATTCTTGCTCCCATGATTACTCCTCGTCCTCATCATCGTCATGTTGCATATCAAAGTCAATAAAAATCTTTAGGATACGATTGCCGTCAAGTTCTCCATAAACATGATAAATGCCGTCGCCATATCCTGTTGTAAATGCAACTGCGTTAGCAAGTCCAAGGTTTCCAAAACCTTCAGTCAGTGTTGCATTGCATGAGCCAAGATAGCCATACTCACCTTTATGTTGTGGGTGGTTATCAAATGGTTCCTTGTCGTCCCAGTTTTTCCACTCATCAAGGTAGCAAGGGTCTCCAATAATTGCTTGACCGCTGTCTACGGAGAAAGAGCCAAGGTATTCAAAGTCTTTAGTTTCTATTTTCATTGTGGGTCTCCATTTCTTGTTGTTCTAATTTTAGCATTTCTTCCTCAGTAATGCAAATCGGACATCTTTCATACTCATAGTATCTATCATTAACTAGTTGGCCATCATCTTCAATCTCTGCCCCGCAGCCTTCGCAGTAGTACCAATATGAAGATACCTTGATTTGAATAGTAGTATTATCAGGGAAAGGAACCTCTGTGATAAAGTATCCTATTCGATTAACGAATCCCCAGCCACTCCAGATATAGGAGCCACCATCATCGCCATCCCCATACATCCATATATTTTTTTCAGGGGATTGCTTGACAAACTCATACTCATCACCATAGGTTTCAAACATCAAACCATCGAATGAAGCATTAGTGTCTATATGATTAGTGATTGGCTTATAGGTCTCAACGAACTCATCAAAGTCCATTTCGATAAATGTATCCATTGGGTCTCTTTCTTGTTAGGGTCTTATATACTATTTTACAGGTCCAAAGAGTCCATGTCAACTCCCGCCTTCATTAGGAAATATTCACAGGTTTCAATGGCTCCTGTCAGGACATCATGGATTTCTGTGAACTCTTCTACCTCTTCAATTTCTTCCAACTTTACTTCTCTAAATTGTTTAATAAGATCGATAAAGTTCTCAAATCTCATGTTGCCATATTCTTCAGCACATTCGCCACAGTAGTGCTCTTCTGCATCTGAATAGGGCACAGAACAGCCACAGCCATTACACCAAGACTCATCACGCATTCCCATTAGATAATCTCCTCTACGATATATTCCTTACCAAAGATTACTGCATATGCTGTTTGCAATCCTTCTGCATAGCCATTTGCTTCTGTGCGTTCCATAGAGACCATTGCATCTGAATAGTCATCATCTTCCTCTGCCTGTGCGATTTCAGAGAAATCTCTCCAAGCCTTGTCAATCATTTGTTCGAGCATTTCTTGTGGGGTCATTATATCTCCTAGAAGTGAAAATCAACGGGTACTAGAAATTGTAGCATTTTCTTGGCAGGGTCGTCAAGTCGTTCCTTGATATATCCCATATGTGCAGTGTATTCAACCATGTCATAGAAGTAGGAGTCAGATGTATAAATATCTGATAACAAATCCCCTGCTTTTCTTACATAGTATGAGTTCATATCAAAGCGTTGCTCATCATTAGGCAAACCACTGTTTGAGATGTAGTCAACCATATCACTAATAAACTTGTCTGTCTTGATTCGTTCCAGAAATGTATTCATCTCATCAATACGGAACTGCTGACAACGCTTTATAGTTTCTTCAAACTTCTCAGGTTCATCACGATAAGATATAATCATATTAGATGAATCTTCATACTGTGAATCAGACCAGCGACCACCACCTACTACATGCCAATCAGACCAATCAACAAAGTTTGCTCCGTCCTCATTAATTAAACGATTAGAGACAACACCCATTGCCTCTTCTTTATCCTCAGCCTCAACAGCCCACCAGTGTAGTGTATGCATTAGATTACCTCATAGTCTACTAATGTATCTTCATCTAGGAACTCTGCCCAATCAGGCTTACCCATTACCCAGTCGTACTCAATATCAATCTGTCCACCACCAGAAGTATCAGTACCAATAGTGATACAGAGTTCTGTACCGTCCTCGAAAAAGATTTGCTCAACACAAGAGCGGTAGGTAACTTCACGAGATGTAATATTCATTAGTTAGACTCCTCTTCTTCCTCTTCTTCTTCTGGTTCTGGTTGCTCATCAACTCTAATAGAATAAACTTCACCTGAATAGGCGTAGTCTTCATAGTGCCAACCTTGTTCTTCTGCTTCTGCTTCGTTCTCTGCTTCTACCTCGTAGTAATACTCAACTACTACCTTTAGGTCATACATTGGCATGGGGGTCTCCTTTTGTTTGCGTTATATATTAATTATAGAGGTTGGGGCTGACAAGTTCAGATAGTCTGTCTGAAATCTCTGTATCTAGTTTATTTAATTTATCATGGGAGTAGGCAGAACTCCATGTCTCTGACTGTGGGTCATAGACTGTGCAGTCAAGAAATCTTACGGAAGCCGAATCATAGTCAATACTAAACTCATTAGTCTCAGTATCAAACATAACTACATAGTGGTGTTGCATTTATGCCACCACCTCTGTAATAGTTAGCCAAGTGGTGCAATACTTACAGTGGTCCATTTTTAGTGGGGAAGTAACAGAGTGAGTGCTATCTATAATAGCCTCAATCTTATCTAACATATCATCTAGGGTCATTGATGAATCTCCTTTTCCTTATATATTAATTATAAGGGTTGGTGTTGATTTTTACAACTTTTGAAGGTGTGACCTTGCTCACATCTGTAATGATCGGAGCATAGGCTTCTTCATAACTAATATAGTTTAACATTCTTCCACAGGCACATTTCATCTCAACTACACCTTTAGGGAATCCGTACCCATCACGGGCGGTAAATTCAACAAGAGCATCACACTCATCAGGATCACAAACAAATGTATATTTAGCCCACATTATTTAACCACCTTATAAATAACTAGTAGTACGATATCTACCATTGCCCAAATAAACAAGGTAATCATTAATTGAAAAAATAGTGTCATTGGAGAGTTACTACTAATAACATTATCAATCCAGGTATAAGCAAATAGTGTTGTAAATAATACATTTGTTCCAATAATAAAGTTACGCATTATTCCCCCCAATACTTTAAGATAGTTTGCATAGTAATATGGATAGCACAATCACAGTCTCCACCGTTCATGTTTTCAATGAATTCAATATGAGAGTAATTATCCTCATAGATTTCTGTGCATAGTTCGTCTATTGTGTATGGTTTATATTTTGTTTGGGTCATATATCAATTTTAGCAAAATTTGGGGAAATGTCAAGTCTATCGTAATCGAAATATATGAAAAATGTTATTTGGGTATGTGAGTTTGGTCACACGGCTGGCCCGTTATGCATTACATCGCATATTTATTCATTGCGATCCGTACGGGACTTGAACCCGTGACCTCCACCGTGACAGGGTGGCGAACTAACCAACTATTCTAACGGACCATGCGGAGCAGTTTTACAACTTGCTCAGGTTGATTTTTTATTTATGCAATCTGCATTACATTTTGCACAACTTTTAGCAAACGATTTTTTTCTGCGTTAATTGCAGGGTCAAAACCACTTGCACTTGCGAGAATGCTTTCGTTGTTACCACCACGAGCAGAGCGGTACCAATCAAGGCGTTCAGTAAGAGCGTTAAACGCACCCCAAGCACTACCAGCAATCATACCATTAAATTCACCAGTGTAGATGTCGTTAATAGTATCAACTTTATTTTCCCACTTCTTCATTGCACCCTTAGCGTCCTTCTCAGGCTTTGGATATGCAGCGAGAATAATATCGTTGAATTGCTTAGCATTGACTTCCTTCTCGAACATAGCCTTAGCCATGATGTCGAATTCGTCCATGTACGCATTAGCAAGACCAAGAGTCTCACGAGCAATCTGCACTTTACCATTTGCAGTTTGAGTGTGGCGAATCTTGAATGACTGCTTGATACCCTTATTCTTCTTACGACCTACGCCACCAAGAGCAAGGTTAAGAGTGTTAGCGCATACAACACGAACAGGTGTAATTGAGGCTTGAATCGCAATAGAGCCGTCGTGTGATGTGTTAATGAGCAAATAAGTCTTTACCTTATCTGCAACACCATTTGGGTCAAGAACAGTTTCACGCTCTAGTGCAAGAGAGCCGAATACTACACGACCACCCTTGATAGAACCTGCGGTTTCCCAACGACCTCCGCCGTCAAGAATATTATCACCGAATGAAAATAAATCTTCATTTTGTAGTGGGACATAACGCTCACCAACAATTCCAAGAATGTCAGTCTGAGAGTTATCAGTAGGGTTAGTACGCAAAACATACTGATATGCTTTGTCGCTTGTTAGATGTGTAGGGGTTTCCAAATCTTCCAGACGAACATTCCAACCATTGAGGTTTGCAGCCTCTAGCATTTCAGCAGTTGTCTTTTCTTCTGTAAATACGGTACCCAATCCATGCCATGCAGGTTCTCTGAATGAAGCAAAAGAAGCCTTGCCATTTTGTGTTTCTAGGTCATGTGCCATGAGTTTTCTCCTTTTTGTTTGTTGATATATCTAAGCATACACCCATGCACCGACAAATGCAAATCAGGATAGTTAAAAAGGGGTAATTCGGACATTTTTTAAATGTATCGTAAATCACACGGCGTGTCGCTTGACATCGATCAGATTTTCGGGCTGGCCGATTTTTTAAAATAAAAAAGTGAGCAGTTTACATGGCCATGCTCAGGGCCCTTACCTAGTTTAAAGACATTCGGCAGGTCTATTTAGTAGCCCCCTACTAAAAATCAATCCCATCAATTGAGGATGAGACCCAAGTTATTTTATCAATATCATATGTGATTGCATCAAAATCAATATCGTTAATGATATCTTCTGCTTCTTCATCGTGGCCAACTTGTACGGTAAAGTTATAAGTTACGGTAACTTCAACTTCAACTTCATTTGTTAATTCGAATCCGCAGATATCTGCAATCTCTTCTGCATTAGTTTCTGAGATTTCTCTTTGTTGTAGCGCTTCTAGGGTCCATTCACGCATTGCTTCACGCAATGAATTCAGTGTTGCGGATGTTGAATAGTCACGCTGCGTCACACGCTGAATATGTTCTTCCAATTGCTGAATGCGGCTATCCTTTTGTGTAATTTGTGACTGAAGAAATTCCTGTGTTGCATTTACAACTGATGATAGTGTTGATATGTTTTGCTGGTCCATGGGGGCCTCTTTCTGTTGTTGTTATTAATACAATTCTACACGAGGGCACTGACAAATGCAAGGCCACGTGATGAGCCTTTTCCCTACGTGCTCAGGTAGTATGGGTTCTTACACCTGCCCAATAAGGTGGCTCTATAGTATTTCTATGATCGCCCTAATCAGCCTGGCGAATTCTCCACTCTATTTATTTATCCACGCATTTCTGTGGTCGTGGTGAGCAGTTTATACACTTACTCAGGTGTCTTATCTCAGGCATACCTACACATCATGGCGTAGGGCTTAGCAGAGATAAATTATTTAGAGATAACGAGCAACTGCGTTGTATGTTGAAGTATTAACTACTTCCTCATCTGTCATCTTGAGGATACGAATTGCGTTTTCCATTTCCTCTTTCATCTCACGATAGTTATAGATAGAGATTGTCTCAAAATCCTTCTCAGGTTCTTTTGGAAAATCTTTTTCGCTAATTGTTAAATCAAAATCAACATTAAGCGTTCTATTCCAATTACGATAGTTTGTGCGGAAGTTTTCTGCATTTGCTATGTGCTTGATAGCAAACTCTCCAACTTGCTTTTGCCAAACCTTACGAGCCTCATCATACTTAGCCTCGTTTGCTTCTTGATTAGCAAAGTTAGCCTCTAGTTCTGCCAACTTATTTTCTAGTGCTGTGATTACTCGCTGAGTAGGGATTTTTACTGAGATTGCTTTTCCTCTTGCCATGTGGGTCTGTTTCCTTTTCTTTTAGGGGGTTTGTTTGAGCAGTTTTAATTCATGCTCAGGAATAAGCGATTAGACTACTTCGCTGTCCAAGTTGTGTAGCGGTGTGAGCCATTTACATCTAACTTAACACGAACATTACCATTTGCCTGTGGCAAGATTTCTACGATTGTTCCTGTTACCTTTGACTTCTGTGTTGTGTAAAGGTCGCCTACCTTGTATGTTGATGTTGCTACTGACATTGTTTTTCTCCTTTGTTTGTTGTATGTATTAAGTATAACATTTTCTACTGACATTTTCCACTTATTTATGACATTTTTTAGATTTATTTTTGTGACCTTCCTCACATTTCTAGGGTACAAATCGGACATTTGGGACACCCCACCTATAAAGGCGAGGAAAACAAGGTAAAGATGACTATCATTACCAATACTATTTTAAATAATTCCATTTCTCACTTCTTACTAGCAGAAAATACTATGTCTGCTTTAGAGTATACACACAATGAGCAAGAAACACAAGCCGAACCCTGTTGAGAGATAAGAGGAATAGACTTCTTATTCTCAGGACACTTAGCGCCAGGCTTTCCTGTTAGTGCCTTCATGTCTGCCTGTCCTATTTCAAAGTTTTTTGCAAGGTATGCAAGACGGACGCCATGATCTGTTTTCAATGCAATACCCTCATCCTTATTCTCACTATCTGTGGAATAGTATAAAGAAAGATTAGGTTGGTCTTTAAGCATAAGCGCTGCTGACTTTACTCGTGTATAAACCCAGAATTGTACATGACGATAATCCATGATAACTTGCTTCCATGCGTATGCATAGGTATCGCTAAAGAAATCTCCGTCCCAGTGGATACGGAATAGCAATGGAGCGTCCTTCTTTGCACAATCTTTGATAAAGTCAACTATCATTTCTTTAAGTAGTGCAACCATAGTTTCATAGTCTGCGTCCTTAAGTAATTCCCAGTTATGTAGTAGATTAACCTTTACTGTTGGGAATACTTTTTCCAACTTACCAGCGTAGCAAACACTCTCGCAGACACTCGTTGCACCAGGACATGAGTAATTTTTTCCTGCGGGTAAGCCGAATGTGTTTGCAATACTTGCTTGTTTTCCATTAGGTGTGACGGCATTAGCAACTTTCCTATCTTTAGAGCGTAGTAGTTTAGTCATATTGAGGGCCTCTTTCTTTCTTTAATTCTAACATCATGGACTGACATTTCTTGCGATTATATTTCTTTTTATTTGGGATAGCGGAAGCAGCGTTAGACCTGCGTAGTTCCATAAGAATACGCAATTCCTCTTGTGTCTTTTTTTGCTTCATGTAATAATCTTAGCAAAGTTCAGGAAAAATGTCAAATCCTACGTAAATAGGGGGTGTCGTGTCTGATATGTCCGATTTTGGGGCTGGCCCCGAAGGGTCAATGATTACTCTTCGTCTTCTTCAATAAAAACATAAAGAGGAATTAAATCATCAAAGTTGTACTCTGCAATTTCTGTTTCACCAAATTCATTCTGGTGTTCAACTGCATAGATGCTTCCTGTTGCATCAGAATCAATATTAACAACTTCAACTATATCATCATTGATTTTAATTAAGTCGCCTTCCATTAATTGATCAGGCGTTAGGTTATCTGCATGTACGAGTTCCATGTTGTTCATTGTAACACTCATTTTATTCTCCTAAGCAGTCGTAGCATTCGCAGTCAATACCATGAGGAAGCCATGCCTGAAGGTGGTGAGCATCTATAATTGCATATGCAGGTGCATATTCCTCACCCTTCCAAGATACGCCTTCTGGAAGTTTAATTGGACACTCATAGTCTTCGTCCCAATAGGCGTCAATAGCATTTATGCAGGGCTGAACCATAGTGTATGGCACTGGCGGGTAGTGATTAACACGAAGGTGCATAGAAATAGCACTTTCTAGGTCTAAAATCTCTGCGAGTTCTTTTGCTGTCGTGTATCCCATATTACTGTACCTCTATTTCATTTACATGGTAGTCTTCGATTAAGTTATTTTTGATTAGGTTATCCATTATGTCTAACGCTTCGTCTTCCGTATTGGCTACAATTCTTACTGAACCGCAAATATCATAGGTGTTCATTATGCTACTACCTGAACCCTTCCGTCACGATAGAATAACTTAGTGTAACACTTACCTGTTGGTGTGTATAGATTAACTGTGCGATATTCTTTAGCCATTCCCCAATCAGTGAATAGGAAGAAATTTTCCCATGCACCAAATTCTTTTTCATAGCGTTGTGTCCAGTGAGGGGCTTCTCCGTCATAGGCGCTTGTGATTACATATTCGTAGTCCATTATGCGTTCTCCTTTGTTGTCCATAGTAAATCAATCTCAGTATAGTCTGCTTCAGCGTTATTCGCAATATAGCAATTTAGGCAATAAAGTTCAGTAATAGATACTGCATTTTCGTTGCAACGGATACAAGTGTCTGTCATTAGTTTTCCTTTCTTTATATAAACAATCTTAGCCTATGCGGGTGACAAATACAATTCGACACGCTAATTTCTGGGAATTTCTGGATGTGTTTTTAATCACACGTAAAGTTGTGGATAACTTGGTCAGACCTGTGGACGACACGCTGGCCAAAATTTGAGCAGTTTTAAATCTTGCTCAGGATCACAACTTACTTTTGCAAATCGTTTTTGATTTCTTGCCAATCTTCTTTTAGCATTGGTAACATCATTTTAAATAAAACGAAAACTGTACCTGCTAAAAATAGTTGAACAATTGTTGTTAGTAGTCTATTCATTACACGCCTCCAAAAACTTTTCCATTTTGAAATTAGGATTATCCTCTGCGAACCAAAACGCAAAGTCATCAATTAAAACATCTAATCGGCAGTGTTCGCCTTTCGAGTGCTTTGAAATAATTTTAGCAACCTCTACATAGTCTTTGCGTGTCATCATTATGCAACACCTACCAATTCTAGGAACATCTCTGTGCCCCCCTCGTTGATTACATAGACTTGCTTTTCAATTGAAGCCCAAGACATTTCCTCAATGTCAGGCATAAATTCATCAATTGCCTGTTTGTTCATTTCAATGAAGGCCTCACCCATCATCATGATTTGAGGAAGGAATCGAGACTCCTGAGAGATACGAGAAACGAAATTGTAGCCCTTATGAGTAAAAAAGAAAAGAGAGAATTGAATTGTGTTAGTCATTAGAGTGTAGCCTTTCCACGAAGTATGCCTGAGATTGAAAGTGTATCGCATGAGATACGAACTGCAATTCCTACTGGAATCTGATTTGGGTAAGTGTTGATAAATTGTGCAACTGCACCCTTTGAAGGAAGTGCGATTGTGTGGGTTGAACCACCTGCTGTTTCTAGTTTTACTTTATACATAAGTTAGTTTCCTACTTTCTTTTTGTTTGTTTAGTTATTTAATTATAGCGGAAGGGTCTGACAAATTAGTCTGACACTTTTACCGCTAGGTAGCGATAGGTATCCTTGAAAGAGTGATAAGGGCGAACCTGCACACGATAGGTTTCGCAGTCTTGATACCATACATCATTATTTTTTTCTGCGTCAATGATTTCACCTTGCAGAGTGCGAGAATGGTAAGCCTTGCCAACTAAGAGGCTTTCGATTGAATAGACATTTGCTGACATAAGTTTGTCCTACTTTCTTTTTGTTGATAATTCAAGTATAGCATTTTGGTCTGACAATTTCACATTACTAACCAGTAAATCCAGATAGTGAGACGCTCAAGGCGTGTGATTTGCGTCACATCAATTTGCTACTTTATTTAATTTTACTCCTCTAGAGTACCATAAAAATCTTAAAAAGTCAAGGCGACACGCCGTAAATTGGAGAAATATTTTTGTGATCTTAAACACATTAGTTATCCACAATCAACCTGTGGATAAGTGGCTGGCCCAACTTCGCAGAGTTTTTATTTCTGCGAAATTAGTTTTTTATTTGTCAAATATTTTTAGCAACTCATCAACTTGTTCATTTGTTAAGTGATCGATTTGAATTGCTTTCTCAAATCCGAATAAATCTTTTTCCATTTTAGTTTTCCTCAATTTCGTTTAGTGTTTCCCAAAGAATTGGCTCTAATGCTAGAGCGGCTTCATCTAATTTTTCTTGAAGTGTTTTCATTCGGTTTCCTCAATTTCTATTTCTAAACAATCTGTTTTTAGGTTTTCTAGCGGTGTATTGTAGATAAGGTAAGTTGCCTCATCTTGGTCAATTGCATTAACCTCAACGGCGATAGTATAAATAAACTTAGGCATTGACTACCTCCTCTACATGAAAAGCGTTAAACTTTTCGATTTCGTTTTCACTAAGCGGGTATAGTGATTTATTTAGAGCGAATACCGCTTTCATTTCATTCTCTGCCTCTACGACATAAGAAATAAGCACATTGTATTTAGTCATTATTTGACCTCCTTGTATAGATAGTCCCACGCCTTACGGCACAACAGAATTGACTCACAGTTATCGCAACAGATAACACCATGAGGGTTAAGGTCTAGGTCATAGACATCAACAGGGGCAGATGATTTCCCGCATACGGACGGGAGATTTAGATAGGTACTCATTAGTTATAGTCCTCACAATCGCATGGCTTAGAGTAATCGAATTCGCAATAGTAGCAACCCATTGCCTCACCATGTGCCTTGCACACATAGCGGAATTGACTTTCGTCACAGCAGAAACGCATTTCATCTTTAACGAAATAAAATTCGTTTTCGTCAATGTATTCTTTTATCATTTAGTTACACTCCAATTTGTAAAGTATGGTAAGCGGTCATAGTCATCATAGATGTATGCTCTATCTATGTTTTGCTCACATTCCTCGCAGAATGTGTATTGGACATCTACACCCATTCCGTAGGTTGTAGAGATAGCCTCCATGTGAGGCGTATGTGTATGAATTAGTGTAGTCATTTTAGACCACCTTTCTTTTGTTACTTTTTAACTTTCTTTATACTATTAAGTATAGCAGGGGGGGCTGACAAATTGGTGAGGACAAATGCTAACAATTCGGACATTGTGAGGTAGGTCACATTGTGAGGTAGGTCACAAATACTAAATTTTGGTAACTTTTTTATAACAATCTTAAGATCATCGGCGTGTCGATTTGACAAGAGTTATCCACAGGGGGCCAGCCTCCGTGTGGTGTAAATCACATTAAATATACGGCGTGTCCTATTGACTTTTTGACATTTCTATGCTATACTTCCAGTATTAACAATTAAATAAGGATAGAAAATGTGGCGAAGGTCACAATCCCAAAAGTACTAAATGTCCGATTTGTACCCTCAAATTTGTCAGTGGTAGGTGCTAGAATACTATGTATAAAGATTAAAAAAGAAAGGGGTTCAAAATGAACTCACTATATGAATACAATGAAAGTATCCGCAAGGATATCGCTATCGAGTTTGGCTTAGAGGCTGGTGGATACGCTCCACGCCCTAAGTACGAGTTACCAATTCGTGTTGCTCAACGATTAAATGATAGATACCCTGCAACATGGGAAAAGGGTCAGTATCGACCTACACCTCACCCAATGGCGGTGAGAATAGCAAAACGCTATGTCCGTCTAATGAAGGCGGGGGTAATTAAGTAATGCACCTATATCTATGCGATAACTGCTCAACACTAGCAACAGTTACCATGCAAGGTAACACAATTACAATTTCACAATGTCAATGTCTATCAAAGGAAAATAAATAAATGATTAAAGTAACCCTCACTTCAGTATCAGGAACGACTAAAGGAATGTCGTTTGATAACAAAGAAAACCTCATGACTTTTATTGAGCAATTAGGTAGCACACTACCTCTTGGCACTGCTTTATGTATTGATGCCCCACTAGTCGGAATTCACAACGGCTGGGTACAGGGTAAAGCAAAACCTTCACTAGTCTAATAACTAACAAAGGTGGGCACGTAGAAATATGTGCTCACTATATTGTTTGGTTATTTTTTTATAGATCACGTATCGTACATCTGGTAAAAATATTCAGATTTTAGCCAAACCCAATTTTTAAAATTTTTCAGATTTGCGACGGTATCCAAATAAGGTATAATAAAACCTATGGGAATACTAGATAACCTTGAGAACGCATGGGATGAAAACTTCCAATTTGAATCAAAACCTATACCTGAGACAGACAATTTGGGTAGAGAGAAATTTTGGGAGGATTTGGGAAGACCAGATTCATCTGAGGTAAAAAACGACGGGTTAGCATTAAAAATGTTTAAAGAAGCATGTTGTGACAACTGTCAATGTGAAGACACAGGACCTTGGCAAGACTAATCACCATTTATCCATAGGACACTTTGCTTGCTTGAGTGTCGACTTTAATTTCATAAAACATCCACACTTCTTACACTTGACTAACTTTTTATTGAACCAGTCACATGTGTTGCATATACTTAATCTATACTCTATTAACTCTTTATCTGATCTTGGTTGATTTGGATCAAACAAATCTGTAAATTTAACATCCCCCGACATTTTACAATCATACCACAAACTGCTCATAATTGCTAGTTTCTAGCATACAAGAGCATATGTTGGGTTTGGATGTTCTATTTCGGCGACGAATTAAAAGCGAGAGTTATATTTTTTAAAAACACTTGTTATAATTCATATCATGACAGCGCAAGACTGGGCAGGTTTTATTTTAACAGTTCTCTCTATCGGCGGAATCTTACTCGGCGGACTCAAGTGGTATATTGATATCAGAGTTAAACCAATTTCCGAAGCCGTAGAAGACATTCGTAAAGAAACAAAGACCAATGGTGGCTCTTCGATGCGTGATGAAATTAAGCAGATTAAAATCGAACAAGAACATGCAAGAGAAAAGCGTAAAGCGCAATCTGAAAAAATTGATCACATGTACGATTTATTTGTAGAATATCTTTCGAAGAATAATAAATAATTTTCCCTATATATAATATATATAATATATAAGATATATTAATTTTAGAGATAGTTTTCTTTTCTTATATATATTTAAGTATACACTATCGCTATTCCTGACAATCTATGACTTAGTAGTACAAAACGGACATTTAGAATTATAACAATTTGGTAAACTTTTTATAACTTGAGGAAATATGTCTGAATTATACCTATATGATATACTTTTATAAAGATACTTAGGATAGTCTCTTCATACCCACCTATCCTGAGTATCTTTTTCTTATTTTATGGTATAATCAAAGGTATTATGACTCTATGCAAACCTGAGAATTTTGGAGCAGATCCAGTTAATATTAAATGGAATATTGTTCGTGGAGATACCTCTCCTTTGCGTGTTGAGTTCTATGAAAATGACGAAGTAACATATTTTGACACTACAGGCTGGGAGTATTTATCTACAGCCTATGATCGTAAGACTGATATTTTAGATGAGTTAGAAGTTACCGCTGGAAATGGGTATGTCGACATTATGGCCCCCGCCGAACTTACAGAAAATTGGGGACTGGGTTATTCTTCAGTTGTTTCTGAACTCATGTTTGACTTGCAAGTAAAAATCGATGAGACAATATGGACACCAGTGATTGGAACTATTTCAGTTCTTGGTGACGTTACAGGGGGTAGTTTATAAATGGCAGTTATCAAGATAGTACCAATGCCTGGAGTAGCCGTAGAAGGCCCACAAGGGCCCACAGGACCGCAAGGAGTCCAAGGGGAACCTGGTTTAACAGGTCCAATGGGACCACAGGGAGAACAGGGCTTAACTGGCTTAGAAGGACCACAGGGAGAACCTGGCATTCAAGGTGAACCAGGCCCAGCAGGAGCAGATGCTCTATGGAATTTTGTTGGAGAGTATAACAACGGAGCAGACTACAATGTTGGAGATGTTGTAACATATGCAGGAGGAACTTACTATCGAGTTGGTGAGCCAAATCCAGGATATCCACCAGGAACTGAATATTGGACTACAATTGCACAACCAGGTGAACCAGGACCTTCTGGATTGCTTTCAGCATATACAGGATCATTTTTTAGTACACAGTCACAAACTGGAACTGAAAACTCTGCACAAGCAATGACTTTAAATAATACTGATTTTTCAAATGGAGTTAGTGTTGTAGATAATTCTAAGATTACAATTGCTAATGCTGGAAAATATAATATTCAATTTTCTGCACAACTTCATAATAACAGCGGAGCAAGTGCAACAGTAAATATTTGGTTAACTAAAAATGGATCTTACATAGAAAACTCTAATACAAGAGTTTCTGTTGCATCAAATGATCCATATGCAGTTGCAGCATGGAACTTCTTTGTTGACTCTGCAGCAAATGATTATTATCAAGTTATTTGGTCATCTAGCAATGCAAACACTGGTATTGATGCTGAGGCAGGGCAAATAATTAATTCTATTTACCATCCTGCAATTCCTTCTGTAATTTTAACAGTAAATCAGGTAGGGGCTTAGTGTAAAGGACCATGGCTGTCTCAAAATCCATGGACTTTCCAAGTAGCAAGAAATCAAGTTATGCTGCACAAGTAGAGCAATCTAAGGCTGAGTCAACACAAGAAAATGCTTTATCGTTTTTACCAGTTCCTGGACCAGTAGGACCACAGGGTCCAGCAGGTAGAGATGGAAAAGATGGAAAACAAGGAGAGCCAGGTCCAGCAGGTCCTCAAGGTCCAAAGGGAGAAAGAGGTAGTGCTGGAAAAGATGGAGAAAGTTCTTTATCATCTTCTGGACAACAAGCAGGATGGGCTTCATATTTTAATAATAAAGAATCAGAAATTAGACTTGGAATAACTAAGGGCGATGAAGGCTGGGTAAATGTATTTGTTGTTTCCAAATCAGATAAAAATGAAAAGTATTTGCCAAATGGCGCAGTAAGTTTGTGGAATGATAATAGTAGAATGCTTAATTTTAAAGGTCTTAAGCAAGGATCACAAATATTTGTAACATATAATTTTGAACTAACAACATACAACAATAATACTGAAGTATGGATTAGAACCTTTGTTCCAAACACAGATAAAGACTTGTCTCAGTTTGTTGCATCTCTTAAATATCAGCACACATATCCCATTTCTGTTACACAGCAGATATTTGTTGAGGATGAGAAGGTTTGGCAGCATGGAGCATATCCTCAGATCAGAACAGACTATGATGCATCAGTTGTCATGAAATCTATATACGTCGGCGTGGTATAATAAATCTATGGCATTTCCAGGTACATCTAATATAAGTTACTATAAGGGCGACACCTATGAGTTTCGTATTTATCCAAAGGACTCTCTAGGTGCATCGTTTGATCTTAGTCAATATGGAAGTGCAAAGTTTACTATTTCAACTGCACGTGGTTCATCAGGTGTAGCAGATCAAATTGAGTGCCTTGCTGTTATTACAAGTGGAGTTTCTGGAAATTATGTAACATGCACTATTAGACCAGGAGATTCGGTTGATCTTAGTGCATCAGTTCAATATGTATATGACGTTGAAATTACAAGAACTGCATCTCCATATAACTATGTTTATACACTTCTAACTGGTAATCTAACTGTTACAGATCAAGTAACTGGAGCAGTATAGTGGCAGATGTTGTATTATCCACAGACGACTTAACAGTTCTTGGTGGACCATCTAGTTTAACCCTAGAAGTAGACTTTGGTCCAAAGGGTGATAGAGGAAGTCAAATATTTGTTAATACAGGAAAGCCAACAAGTGCACTTGCTCCAGATGCAATAGTTTATGATCTTTATATTAATGTTTTAACTTCTGACGATGAATATCAATATGTTTATCAGTTACAAGATGTTTTAGGTACAGATACATGGGTTAGACTCTTTAAAATGACATCAAACATGTATAGCAAGAACTATTCAACAACACCTTTTACAAATGGTACATGGACAAAAAATATCCCATTAATTGACATTATTCCAGTTGACTTTGTTGGCACAGTTACTGCCTCTAACTTTAATGTTCAATATAGCGTTTTAAATCAATTACCTCTTGCCTCCTCCGTTTCTTTGGGTGAGGTTTTTTCAGATAACGGAACTCTTTCTTTACCAGTAACTATCAAGGCCACAGAGTTTGACGGTACTGACTGGACAAACCTTAATTCGGTTAAAACAGTACACTTATTCATTACTGTGGTATAATCTAAGGTATGGCTTCAGAAGATATTGGTGCTTTATATACCACGAAAATACCAGGATACGAAGATGCTGCGGATATTCAAGCAGCACTTAGATTATTTCACTACGGCTCAACAACATATGATGAGACCAATACAGATCCAACACAACTCCCAAATCCTTCTCTAGCCCGTCATCTTCAAGATCTTCGTGACGATGTTACAACTCTAGAAGGACTTGGCGCAGGGTCTGATTATCTAGATGTTAGTCCAGCACAATACCCAACAGGTAAGCCAGATGGATTTATTTGGGTAGATGCAACATCAACTGCTAATGGTGCTCCAACATATGCACAGGCAGTATATTCAAATGACGCTCCTACAACTGGTCTAGTTGATGGAATTATTTGGGTAGACAAGAATGCATCACCAAGACGTGCATATATTTATAATGCTTCAACATCTACATGGGATATTATTGACGATATTCAAAGTGTTGTAGATAATGCAGGAGATATTTTGTATGGTACAGCAAATGATACCGTTGGAAAGTTGGGAATCGGAACAACTGGGCAGGTGCTTACAGTTTCAGGTGGACTTCCAGCATGGTCAACTCCAGTAACACCACCATCTGGCGGTATGACTTTAATTGGAACAACCACTCTTACAGGAGCAACAAATACAATTGCAATTCCAACTGGATATAATAATATTCAATTAGTATTGAGAGATATTCAGGGAAACACTTCTACATATTTAAGAGTTGCAGCAAAACCTGCATCAGGTTCTCCACAACATCATTGGATTCAAATGAGAACTGGATTCTCTTCAGTTGATTCAAGTTCAGAAGCCTGGGCAACAATTATGCAGTTTGATTCATCAAGTGATCAATCAGTAATTATTGATCTTTATGATTACGACAACTCTGTTTCTGATAAAGTAATGGAATGGAACGCAGCCTACGCACTATCTGGTGGAGCAATTAGAAGAGCAGCAATGGGTACTGCACATATTGAAACAACAAGTCCTATCACACAGTTTGTATTAACTCTTGAATCAGGTGGCGGTATGAATGGAACAGCATTGCTGTATGGTGTTAAATAATGGCTAAGAAAAAAGATCCTAGACCAGAAGTGTCATTCCATGATCTTGTAACTGGAGAAGTTATTGTTCGTGAAATGAATGATGAAGAATATTCTGAGTATCAAAATAATTTAGCAGCATCAGAATTTAAAAGGGCAGAAGAACTGAGAGTTGCTCAAGAAAAAGAGATTGCTATAGCAAAGTTAGTAGAACTTGGACTAACTGAAGAAGGAATTAGGGCGGTGTTAAGGTAATGACAAGTATAAACACAACTGGAAAAGTTGCATACATGTATGATGAAGAAACAGACACCTGGTATTCGTTAAGCGGTGCTGTAAATACTAATGCTGCATATACTTGGACAGCAACACAAACTTTTGGCACTACTGTAAATTTTCAATCAGCACTTAATGCAAAGGCTGGTATAAATAATTTTCAAAATCCTACAGCAAGAGACGCTTCAATAACGTCTCCTACAAATGGTGTTGTTTGTTTTGTAAGACAAGAAGATTCTGGTGCAATAATAAACCAGATTCAATATTATTATAATGGAGTATGGAGAGATTATCAAGATTCAACAAACTTGAATCAAAAAACTTCATCCTATACTCTTGCGCTTTCTGATGCAGGTAAAACGATTAATATGAATGTCGCTACAGCAAATGACCTAACAGTTCCATCTGATATATCTGTTCCCTTTATTGTTGGGCAAAGACTTGATATTGTTCAAACAGGTGCAGGACAAACAACAATAGTTGCATCCGCAGGAGTAACAATTAACAGTAAAAATTCAAACAAGAAGATTGCTGCAAGATATTCAGGTGCTACCTTAATCAAGTTGGATACAAATACCTGGCTACTTATTGGCGATTTGACTGCGTAGGATAGCCGATGCTTGGATTCATTGGTAAATGGGCAAGTTCAAAGGGTATGGGAAGTATTCCAGACCTAGAAGGCTTGACACTTAATGAAGCCAGAATAGCAATTACAAATGCTGGATTTAACCTAGGTAATGAAACATCTATAGGTAATGCTAATGGAGCAAACTCATCTAATCATGGAAAAGCAAAAAGAAGAGATGACACATATTCATTATTAGATTATGAATCTGTAATTGATTTTGAGTATTATTCTTATGTTGAGTCTCCTGCGCCTACCCCTTCAACTCCAACACCAAGTACTCCTACTCCAAGTACCCCAACACCAAGTACGCCAACCCCTTCAACTCCAACCCCATCAACTCCAACCCCAACAGTTACATGTAATGGAGACTGTGTAAGTTATGAAACAACAAGCCCAACTTGTAATGGAGAAGATTCTTATGTTGGCATTTACACTGGAACAAGAAGACTGTGTTCTGATGGAACTTATGAAATTTGTTCTACACCAGTTCGAACTGGATGGGGAGACTGTATTGCAATAAACGTCTCTAGTTGTGGAGGTAGTGGTGGCGCTGGAACATCTTGCACACCAACACCAGGAACAACTTACTATTACGCTTATGGATGTTGTGCTGGAAGCGCTCAAGTTGTTCAAGGACCAAACAATACAACTGCAAGATATGATTATCGTGACTCAACTGGATGTACAGAGTCAGGAGTAACTACAAGTTATAGTGAATCTCTTGCTGCAGCACAGGCACTGTGTACTGGATCAACATATACAATACCTAATCTTGTAGGATCATATAATCCTCAGAGTACAAGTGATTATAATATATCTGAAGGTGCATCAGTAGATATTTCAGACTATACAAAAGTTGGACTCGTTGCATCACAATCTCCAGCAGCAGGAACGGTTGTAAACACTTCTCCAACACCTACAATTACAGTTAATAGATATGTTTATGCTTCTACACCTACACCAACTACACCTACACCAACTACCCCTACACCAACTACACCTACACCAACTACACCTACACCAACTACCCCTACTCCGACATCAGACTACACTTACTGTCCTTCATTAGGGTATGCTGTTTTAACCTCTGGTTACCCAGGAAACTGCCCAGGAGCAACACCAACTCCAACTACTCCAACACCTACGACACCAACACCAACAACTCCAACACCTACATCGCCTTGTGCAGCAAATGAAGGCTTACCTTGTAACTGCTCTGGATTAGGTTATGTTGGAACAAGAAATTGTGCTGGAGATTGTGATTGTCCTTCAACACCTACACCTACAACACCAACACCTACAACTCCTACACCAGTAGCACTAGATTGTAGTCCATGTGATCCAGCACTTTCTGGAGGCGCTTGTGGAACATATGGAAATGGAACTCTGTGCTGGACACCTTCAGGATGCCCAAATAGATGCGATGGAGATTATGCACCAACACCAACTCCTACAACACCAACTCCTACAACACCAACTCCTACAACACCAACACCAAGTGCTCCAGCACCTTGTACACCTAACTGTCAACCTACTGGAGGATACATTTGTTCTGGATGGGCAGCAATATATCAGTACGCTGACTCTAATGGATGTGGAACATGTACAGATGTAACAGACCCATACGGCTGTGCCTAGCCCTATGATATACTATATATAAAGGAGAAAAAATGCAATTTGGTTTAAAAATTGATGATGACATAATTGATTTTATAAATATTGATATCGATCAAAATACTAAAAGGCCTACATCAGATCATCAAAACATTATATTCGATTCACTACTTTTAGGATGTAGTGTTATTGATATGACTGGACTTAACTATACACCGCAAGAAGGCTCTGTCTGGGATGGAACCAACTTTATTGATTCAGAAAATAGAGATATTAGACCGTTGTCAGAAAAAACAGACGGTATGAAGATATTTGCATTTATAGTAAATAATATATATAAGTTTTATTACGCAATACCAAATAATCAACAAAATGAAATGCTGATTGCAGCACTTTCTAGCAATCCTAAAATTATAGTGAGGTCATAAAATGTCTGATGAGTTAACACCTTGGCAAAAATATAAACAAAATCTTGGTGAAACTAGACCTTGGGATATAGTGAATCCAAATACAGAGTATGTTACTGATGAAGTCCAGGCTCAAAGATTTAGCATATGCAAAGAATGTCCAGAGTTAATTAAACTAACAACACAATGTAAAAAGTGCGGATGTTTTATGAAGATAAAAACAAAATTAGAAAAAGCAGAATGTCCATTGGGTAAGTGGTAATGAACTCAAGAGAAATAGCGCCAGGGATAATTATTTATTCAGATGTTATTGATGGACATGAAGAACTTATAGGTAGCATAGAAGAAGGAATGTCTTCTGCTAAACTTTTGTGGCACCCCGCTGGTATTGATGGAGGAGAAAATAAAAATGTTAGAGATACAGACTCTATATCGGTTCCATTCCTAAATGAAGTAAACGAAGATTTTGTGAGTTTTGTTGATGCATTTAATAAGAGTTTGTCAAACATTTTTTATGAAACTATTTTTAAATTAGAAAAAGATTATATGAATATTTATGGTATTTATTTTTCAGATCATGATGCATATCAAATATTAAAATATGGCAAGGGACAGAAATTTACCAATCATATAGATGATCATCCAAAATACCATAGAAGAGTCTCTAGCGTTTATTATATAAATGATGACTATGAGGGTGGGGAAATTAACTTCCCAAGATTTGGTATTTCTTATAAGCCAAAAGCAAACGAATTAATTGTTTTTCCATCAACATATGTATATAACCACTCAGTATCTGAAGTTACAAGTGGCACAAGATATGCCGTAGTATCATGGATTAAATAATGAAAAATGCAATCGTTTATTCTGTTCATTGTGTAAACGAAGACTTTATTACATCTGTAAGATTTAGACAGTTGCTATATTCTGTTTCAAGACTAAGAAGATTTAATAAAGACATTGATGTATTTGTTTATTTATCAGATAAAAACTTTTTTGGCAGTAAAGATGTTTGTAAAAACCTAAATATTAATTTTATATACTTTGAGCCAGAAGACTACTCTGGAATTAACTTTGATTATGATAATACAAAAAATGCAAGTAGGCTTTTCCATAGATGGACAAATACTTTTAAAACTTTAAAAGATTTTAATCTTGACAATGCATTATATATTGATACAGATACTGTTTTCTATAATGATCCAGAAATATTGTTTAATATATATGGAAACACAAACTCTATATACACAAAAGAAGATAATTGTTATGACATTATGAGAAATCTAGGTGTTGATAATAATGGTCTTAATGCTGGACAAATTTTATTTAGCAAAAACCTTATATACACAGAAAAAGATATGTTTGGTTTTATGAAAGAATATATAAACTCTAAATTACTAGATATAAAAGAGCGGGTAGCACCAGAAGTTTATAACCAAACGCTATGGGTAATTGATCAATATGCATTATATGAATATTATAAAAGCATAGGAATTAAAACTAATATTTATGATATTAAACATGTTATGCTTCACCTAGAACCATGGATAAATGATATTTCAGAACTTGTCTTGCATCATTATTTAAATAGAAATTATAAAATTGCAGTACCAGCAGAGTTTGTAAAAGACCATGATTTTATAGAAAGGTTTTTATGATGCAAGAATATAAAGATCTTTTACCAGTAGAGTTAGCACAAAAATATTATAAGTTTGGACAAGATGTTGTTAGTGGTAGATCTGGACTAAATCGTGTATGGACAAATCAGGCATGGACTGAGGGTATTGTAAAGGACAGTTCTATTGTAATATGTATAGAACTTCCAGAAGAGTACTTAACAGATTTACAGGCTGTTTTAGAGGAAAAGGGTATTTTTGAAGTAGGTAGACATTTACCACTGATTAAATCAAAATCTGCGATGGTGTATGTTTGGTCAAAAGACTCCTACATACCAGTTCATAACGATGCAATATATAGCAAGGCAGTTACGGTTTATTTAAATGAAAGTTGGGAATATAATGATGGCGGAATGTTCAACTGGTTTGACCCAAACACGCAGGAATGGAAAAATATAGAGCCACGGTTTAATGTGGCTGTTGTAAATGATTCAGGGTATTCACATGGAATAACACCTGTAAAGTCATCCAATAATAGAATAACCTTACAGGTGTTTTTAAATCCAATTAGTTAGGAAATTGTGTCATCCATTGCTTGGTACGAGGAGTTAGTCCATGCCAAGAAGACCAATCCTTACCACCGTCTGACATATGGAATGCAATCTGAGCATTAATCACAGGGTTTAAAAGGTCAGAGTTTGTGACAAGTTCAAACTTCTCACGACGCTCTGGACCAAGCATTCCAATCATATTAATTTGAAACAAACCATAGGAACTGTCTCCTGTAGATGTGTTTCCATTAAATCTAATTGGCTGCCCGTTTGATTCTTTCTTGGCTACTGCCCAAGCCTCCTTTAGATCGTTGCCCCTAAAGCCAACGAGGTATAAAAGTTCCTTGAGTTCACCATCGGTTAGAGAACCCTTATTTTCAAACTTCTTTAATTTTTCTTCATTAGAAACCAAAAAAACCTCTTTCGAGGTCTGGGCTTCAGAAACTGCTGTTTCAGTACTTAAATTATTGCGTTCACTAGCATTGGCAGAATTAAGACCCTGCGCTGCCATTACTATAATCGTGAGTATTCCGATGAGTTTTTGTTTATCTTGTATTACGTTCATCTGTTTCCTCCTTAGAAACGAAAAACCCTTTTCAGGGTTGTTACTACTAAGTATAGCATAATTTTCAAAAATAAGTCAAATCAGGCGGGATTCAGAAATTTAAAAGTGGTATAATTAATCATTATGGCATCAGGTAATACAAATGACGGAGTATTTAATCTACCGTTTCCAATAGCAGAAGATCCAGTAAACGTACATGGAGATATTGAAGCGTTGGCTGATCGATTAAAAATTGTTTTACCACCACTTGGTTTATCTGCATTTCAAATAGGAGTAATAAACAAAAGTGGTCAATCTCTTAATGCTGGAGATCCAGTTTATATTACTGGATATTCTACAAAGCCAGAAATCTCATATGCAACACAGGCAACTGTTGGTCCAATTCTAGGTTTGTTAAAGCAGCCTCTAGCAAACAATGCTGAAGGAATAGTTGTAGTTGCTGGAGTTATGGAAGATATTAATCTGAGTTCTGGAAGTTTTGTAAATGGCAACCCAGTTTATGTTGGCGTATCTGGTGGTTTGACTGGAACTAGACCTGCAACAGGAAATGCAACTGCTGTTGGAGTGGTGGCAGCAACTGGAACTAATGGAATTTTAATTGTCCAAGCAAAGGGCAATGGAACATGGCAAGCACTTAAAGACGGTTTGTCTTAGGCATGGTATAATTTAGTATTATGGCAACTCTACGTGGATCCGCTTCTTCTTACGATGTAGGTAACAAACCTCCAACTATTAATTGGACGGTAGTTCGTGGAGACACAGCATCATTTAGAGTTTATGTAACAGACGATGAGAAACAACCACTTACAATTGCAGACTGGACTATTAATATGAAAATAAAGCGTCCAAACAATTCTGCTGATCTTGGTATCATCACAGACAATGCTTCAGTAATCTTATCACTTAACCCAATTGCAGATCCAGATGACCAGCCAGGAGAATTTACAGTATCCTTACTTTCTTCAGAATCACAAATCCTTGAGACAGGAGATATCTTTGACATTCAGTTATCCAATGCTGCATATGTTTGGACAGTTGCTCAGGGTAGCATGAAGATTCTTGAAGATGTAACTGACTAATGGCACAAGCAAAGATACTTCCAAAAAATAATAATAAATTAAAAGCAATTAATGCAATTTCATATGCAATTATAAATGTTGCTAGTGATACAAGAACTGTTAAAGTCAATGATGTCTTACCTTTTAGGGTAAAATTCACAAACATCGGAATTGAAGGATATAGTGCAACAAACCCTGCTGGTATTGGTATAGCAGTTATTGGTTTTAGCAACTATATTCTTTAATATTACAAAAACGGAGGTTATAATATAGCCATGGCAAAAATATCAATCCCAGCGGTAAAGGCAAAGTTTAGAACTGGTGATCGTCCAACACAGGAAGATTTCGAAGATCTAATTGACACGCTCTCAGGTGCTGGTAATGACCTAGGGTCAGCAGGTAATAATGAAAATACAATTAGCGGAATTGAAAACGTCACAGTAGTAGACAACTTTGATGCTACAGAGTGGCGTATGGTTAAGTACTTAGTCTCAATCGCAAAGACAACTGCGGGAGACAATAAATTCTATGCAACAGAATTGACTATATTGGTTGACGGTTCAAATGTAAACGTTAGCGAATATGGGACAATAGACAATGATGGGAATATTGGCACCATTAGCGTCTCACGGACTGGAAATACCGTGGCTTTAACAGTCACTCCAGATCCTGCAATTAAGCCAGTCACTGTACGTTATGCACGTATGGGACTTAAGGCATAAATAAAGGAGATATAAAAAATGGCAACAGTCGAAAAAGACTTTAAGATCAAAAAGGGTCTGATTGTTGAAGGCACAACAGGTACCATCAACAACCATGACATTCTTACAAAGAAGCAAGACGATCAAAATTATATTATTGATCTTATTGGTGGAACTTCAACACCAATCAACACACCCAACACAGTTGTAAAGCGTGATGCTAATGGCAACTTTGCTGCGGGAGAAATAACAGCAGATATTGTTGGTGATGTAACTGGTAATGCAGACACAGCAACAACACTTGAAACTTCACGTACAATCGAATTAACTGGAGATGTAACAGGTTCTGTATCATTTAATGGTTCACAAAATGTTCAAATCCAAGCAGTGATCGATGGATCATTTGCAACAGATGCAGAGGTTGCAACAGCAAAGGGAGAAGCAATCAATGCAGCAGCATCAGATGCTACAACCAAGGCAAACGCAGCACAAGCAGCAGCAGAAGCAACAGCATCAGCAGATGCAACCACAAAGGCTAACGCTGCACAGGCTACTGCAGAAGCAACAGCATCAGCAGATGCTACAACTAAGGCTAACGCTGCAGAGCAAAATGCTAAGGACTATGCAGATGGTTTAATTGATGACTCATCAAACCTTTCAACAGAGGTTTGGTCAGCATATAAGACAAGCACAGAAATTGGTCTTGCTCAGGCAGCAGCAGAACTACATGCAGATAACGCAATTGCTGCACTTGTAGATTCAGCACCAGCAACACTTGACACTCTTAATGAGTTGGCAGCAGCACTTCAGGATAATCCAGACATTATTGGAGATCTTCAGAACATTGCAGCAGGAAAGCAAGATACACTTACTGCAGGTGAAGGTATCTACATTGATGCTAACGATGTAATTACTGGTCGTCAACAGGCTGGTGGAGGTCTTAAGTTTGTTTTTGACGAAGCAGCAATTGACCGTTCAGTAGTAGATGGTTGGTACGATGACAATGGTGCAGCACAAGATGTTCAGAACAATCTTGACTCACACACAGGATCTTCTTCAGAAGTTCACGGTGTTTACGGTGACGTAGTTGGTACATCAGATCAGCAGACTCTCACAAATAAGTCAATCGATGGAGTAAGCAACACAATTTCAAACATTGCTAACTCATCACTTTCAAACTCAGCAATTACAGTTAATGGTTACTTAACATCACTTGGTGATTCTGTAACTCTTAGCACAGATGATGTTTCTGAGGGCACAGCAGAATACTTTACAGATGCTCGTGCAAAGGCTTCAGCAGCAGCACTTATCACAGGTGCAACAAAGACTAATATCGTTATTACAGGCGATGCAAATGGTCTTACCATTACAGCAGAAAACGGTGTAGCAGATTCTACAACTGATGATCTTGCTGAAGGAGTTAACCACCTATACTTCACAAATGCAAGAGCCCAAGATGCACTTGAAGGAACAACTCCAACATTTACAGCAGTTGATGTTAACTCACTTGCAAAGCAAGTAGCAGCATCAGTAGAAGTTGCAACAGCATCAGAAGTAACAGCATACTCATGGGCAAAGGCTGATTACAGAACTGCAAAGTTCTTAGTTAAGACTGCCTATGGAACACACACAGATGTAGCAGAGGTCCTATTGACACTTGATACATCAGATAACATTGCTATCACAGAATATGCAATGGTTGGAACTAATGGATCTGCAATGACAGTCTCTGCAGATGTTAGCGGTTCTGATGTAAGACTTCGTGTCTCAACTGTTAACAATAACTCAACAGTTACTGTTGTGGGAACATTGTTAGCATAATAAAAAATAAGTTGGAAGAAGGAGTAGTAAATGGCAACAGTAGATAAAGACTTTAAGGTAAAGAATGGGTTAGTCGTAAGCAACGGCGGTTCATTCGGAGATGCAGTAACAGTAGGAGCACCAACTCTTGCTTCACATGCAGCAACCAAGGAGTATGTTGACGCACTCACTGGCGGTATGCCAATAGGTGTTACTCCTCCTTCTTCACCAACAGATGGACAACTATGGTTTGATACATTAACAAATAGAGTTAATGTATACAAAGACGGATGGATAACTCTTGCAGCAGTTGATGATACATTGACTCTTCCAGAGCACATCCACGATACCGCAATTGATGGAACTGGAAGAATTGTCACTGTCTTTAGAGATGGATATAATTTTAACAGCCCACAAGGAACAGGATTTGACGGTGGAGGCCCATCAACGACTTCTTGGGACTTTACAGCAGATGGCGGAAGTGCAGTAGATAACTTCAATTAAAAAATTGATGTTATAATAAGATAATAATGGGTAGCCCCCATAAGGAGAGTAAAAAATATGGCAACTAGAATGCAACAGCGCAGAGGAACTGCAGAACAATGGACTGCAGCAAACCCAATTTTAGCAGCAGGAGAAATCGGATTTGAAACCGACACCAACCAGTTCAAAATTGGTGATGGCGTCAATGCATGGTCCGCACTCTCCTATTTCAAGAATTTAGAAGATCTTGATGTTCAAGGATTTATCGCAGACTCAGCAAGAGGAGCGGTAAACGGAGTAGCATCACTTAATGCAAATGGACAGGTTCCTCTGTCACAACTTCAGGAACTCATTGACAATGCTCCAGGAGCACTAGACACACTCAATGAAATTGCAACAGTAATTACATCTGTTGAAGGTTCTGTAGATACACACAATGGTTCTACAACAAATGTTCACGGAATTGCAGATACTGCAGCCCTAGCAACTAAGAATTATGCAGATGGTAAAGCATCAGATGCACAAGCCTTTGCTACAAGCGCAATTGAAACTGCAGTTACAGCACACAATAACGACTCAACAAATGTTCATGGAATTGAAAACACAGCAGATCTTGCAACTCAGTCATATGTTGCTGGAGAACTTTCAACAGCAATTCAAAACGAAGTTACAGGCCGTAACTCTGCCATTGAAGTAGCACAAAATGCTGCAGCAGCAGACGCTACAACAAAGGCAAATGATGCAAAGACTTATGCAGACGGAATCCTAAGCACACATGGTTCTGACACAACAAACATTCACGGTATTACAGATACAGCAAACCTTGTTTATACAAATGATTCAAGACTATCTGATGAAAGAACACCTTCAGATGCTTCTGTAACAGATGCTAAGATTAGCACAAATGGTCTATCTCAATCATCTATCGTAGATCTTACAACAGATCTTGCTGCTAAGGCACCACTTGTGTCTCCATCACTTACTGGAACACCAACTGCTCCAACAGCACAAGCAGGAGACAACTCTACTGCGGTTGCAACAACAGCATATGTTGATTCTGCAGTAGCAGCATTGGTAGCACAAGCACCTGAGACACTAAACACATTAAATGAAATTGCAGCAGCAATTAATAATGATGCAGATTTTGCAACAACAATCGTGGCAGATCTTGCAACAAAGATTACACAGGAAGACCTTGATGCAGCAACTCTTGTAAACTACAACGAGCAAACATCAAGTTACACATTAGCACTTGCAGATAATACAAACTTGGTTGAGATGAATTCATCATCTGCAAACACAGTTACAATTCCTTCGGATTCTGCAGTAGCGTTTCCTGTAGGTTCTGCAATTGATATTTTCCAGCGTGGAACTGGACAAACAACATTAGTAGCAGGTTCTGGAGTGACATTACTTTATACACCAGGACTAAAGTTACGTGCCCGTTATTCAGCAGCAACAGCAATTAAGCGTTCTGCAAATACATGGATCGTAACTGGCGACCTAACTGCTTAATAAAAACTTGAATAAAAAGGGGAACATGTAATGGGAATTATACGTCGTGGTGGTAAGGCTGGTAAGGCTGGTAAGTCCGCTAAGCAAGCAACAAGATACTGGGGTATTGCTCCATCAGAGCCAACTATTACCAGTGTAACAAGAACAGGAATCTCATATCTGAGTGGTTCATACAGTGTTGCATTCCAGGCAGGAACAGGTGTTGGCGCAACAGCATCAAGTTTTACCATCACTGCATCAAACCCATACTATGGAGATAGAACTTTTACAGCAACATCTTCCCCATATGAGGTAACTGGACTACGTGGTGGTGCAACTTGGACATTTAAGATCAAGGCAAACGCTACAATTGGTCAGGCTGAAACAGCATCAACTTCTAACGAGGTCGTAGGATCTTCTGAAGAGGTTACAACTGTACCAGAGACACCAACAGCACCAGTTGCTACTTCTCCAAGCGGAGCCTCATACGATACTGTAACATGGGTTGCACCAGACAACGGTGGTTCAGCAATCCTTGAGTACCAATGGGATTCAAGTGATGGAAAGACTGGCACAACTTCCTCATTAACTGCAAATGTTACTCAAGAGGCTGGTACAAGCCAGACCTATCGTGTACGTGCACGAAATGCTAATGGCTGGTCAGAATGGTCTGGTTCATCATCAGGTGTAACAACATTCTCATTCGTTCCATTTAACGCATTTAATAACTTCTCACCATTTAACAACTTTAATAACTTCGTAGCATTTAATAACTTTAACAACTTCGTAGCATTTAATAACTTTGGTCCATTCAATAACTTTAATAACTTCGTAGCGTTTAATAACTTTAATAACTTCGTAGCATTTAACAACTTCGTACCATTTGGACCATTTACAAACTTTGGTCCATTCAACAACTTCTCACCATTTGGTCCGTTTAGCCCATTTGGTCCGTTTAGCCCATTTGGATTCTTTAGCGGTTGTGTTGAAGCAAATACACTGGTTGCAACTGTAGGAGCAGATAGACAGATTGTTCTTGTTCCAGCAAAGGATGTTCTAGAAGGAACAGATATCTGGTCTCCTGCATTCGACGAACTTACAGATGAGTCAGTTATGGATCCATACACATGGACATCTTCACAAATTACTAACCTAACTTATGGAATTGCAAAGGTAGTAAAGAAGATTGAATCAACTAAGACATCGGTAATGACCATCAATGGTCTTGATTCTAAGAAGTACTCTCTAGAGCAGGGTATCATGGTAAAGCGTAACGATCAAATTACATTTATTGTTAGTGGTCAACTAGCAGTAGGTGACATCGTTTACTCAACAAACCTTGAGACTAGACAAATAGAAGAGTTACCAGTAACATCAATTGAAATAATTGAGGGTGAGCATCAGGTTTATCAGTTTAATACAGAACCTGGTGACTTGTTTATTGGTGGAGGCCTACTTCTTCACAACAGAAAAATCTACTAAGATTTATTGTGGATAAGATTTATCATCATCATATCCCAAGAACATCTGGACAGTATATTAAAAGACACCTATCTGGGTATCTAAATACATATAATGTTCCAAGTTATATGATTTCTGGGAAGCGTGGGTTAGATAAGAATCAAATTCTTTCTTCAGTATTTATTAGCGGTCATGTATCTAATTATCCAAACACCCTTGTTGAAAACCTAACAACCTTTTGTATATTAAGGGATCCAGTAGAAAGATACATAAGCAACTTTTTATATTTTTCAGATAAGTTTGATGGAATAACGCTGGATGAATTTGGTTTAGAAAAATGGATGTATGATCCTAGTCACTCTGAAAAACACTTTAACATACAAGCAAAAAGTTTGACGGGAACTGTAGATGCAGACTTATGGAATTCAACAGACTCAGATACAAAGGTAGTCAATAACTGGTTTTATAAAGACTATGATCTATCTGAAACATCTATCAAAAATAGTATAGATAGTAAAATTTGTGTTTCTCTAGAAAATAGAGATATAGTTATTTCTAAAATGCAAAAAGCCTTTGTTGATAATTATGGCTTTGCTCCATTTCATAACAATTATAAGGTTAATACAAATGGTGCCCCTACCTTCAATATATCAGAAAAAACAAAAAATATAATAAGAGATTTTCATCAGGCAGACATGGTTGCCTATGAATATGTAAAAAGCATAGAACACAAACTTAGTGTATAATATAAATACGACCAAAGGAGAATACATGGAAAATCAGTCGGGTGGAATGCAACAAGCACCACAAGCACATGAATGGAAGAGTATTAGTAAGTCAACTCAACCACATAAGTTCTTTGAGAGATACCTTGATAATGATCTAGATAATCTAGCAAATGAATTGATGAAAAGATACGAACAAATTGAACAAAGAAAAATTGAAGGAATCACAGAAGTAACAAACAAGGACTTGTGGCTTTCATCTAATAGTGTTTCTACTATGAAGTGGAGAGAGTACAATGTTTTTCAGTTTAATATTCCAGAAATTTATAATCTTTACACCGCAGTAGCAGACATGGTAAAAGAAGCATGTGAGCACTACGACCTTGATTTTGATGAAGAACAATTCATGATTCAGGGATGGTTTAACATTAACTACACCAAAAAGGGTAAGTTAGATTGGCATGAGCATGGAGGACATGGAGCACCAGATTTCCATGGATACTATGCAGTAAAGGCTGAACCATCTATTACTCACTACAAGGTTTTTGACACAGAGGTTGAAAACTATAATAAGAATAACCGTGCAATCCTATCAGAAATGGGTCATCCACATGCTATGGCTGACTGGGATTGGGATGGTCCAAGAATTACAGTTGCGTATGACGTTACACCACTTCGCTACCTTATGAAGTATGGAAGTCATCATGAGCAGCACTGGATTCCATTACAGTAATGAAAAAGATCTTATGTTTGGTTATTGGGCACAAAGTTATTGAACAACAGTGTCCAGTAACCAACCATAAAAAAGTTTTTTGTCAAAGATGTCAAGACTTTTCTAGACACAAGATGTCATTTAATTAAATCAAACACTACATATAAGGTTGAGAGTTTTAGTTTTTTAAAAACTCTGATATACTTATGCAATCACAGTTTTCGAAAAGGAGAAACACATGTCAGATTTTTTTAGTTTTAAACTTCCAGAGGATTTTATCGATAAGTATAAAACCCAAGAGAGCCCATTTGGATTTAAGGATGCAGCAGAAAACTCACTTGGAGAAATTACTTTTATTCGTACATATTCTCGTGTAAAGGAAGACGGAACTAAGGAAAGATGGCATGAGGTTTGTCGTCGTGTAATTGAGGGTATGTACTCAGTTCAAAAGAACCATGCTAAGGAAAATCGCCTACCATGGAATGACTATAAGGCTCAGAAGTCAGCACAAGAAGCATTTCAGAGAATGTTTGAATTGAAGTGGACACCACCAGGTCGAGGCATGTGGACATTTGGAACACCTATGACTATGGAGAAAAAGAACTCTGCAGCCCTACAAAACTGTGCGATGGTATCTACAAAGGATCTTGATAAGAATGATCCAGGAGCCCTATTTGCTTGGGTTATGGATGCTCTTATGCTTGGAATTGGCGTAGGATTTGACACTGTTGGACAGGAGAAGGGTTTCACCATCTATGTTCCAACAGAACCAGCAGTGATTTATGATATTCCAGACACTCGTGAAGGCTGGGTAGAGTCGGTCAGACTTTTGCTAAACTCTTACCTTCGACAGAATCAGCCAATTCAGCAATTTAATTATGACCTTATCCGTCCTCTAGGAGCACCAATTAAAGGCTTTGGAGGGGTCGCAAGCGGTCCAGCACCACTAATCCAACTACACACACAGATCGACAAGGTAATCGGCGGTAGAGCGGGAGAAACCATTGATAGCCGTGCTATTACAGATATTATTAATCTTATTGGTACATGTGTGGTATCAGGAAATGTTCGTCGTTCTGCAACACTTGCTTTGGGTGCAGCAGGAGATGAAGATTTTATTAATCTTAAGAATGCTGAAGTATTTCCAGAGCGTAACTCATTTGATCCAGAAAACCCAGGTTGGGCATGGATGTCAAATAACTCAATTTCTGCAACAGTCGGAATGGATTATGAAAAATATACAGATCTGATTGTTAACAACGGAGAGCCAGGTTTTATTTGGCTTGATGTTGCTCGTAACTATGGTC